>Ga0193717_1001574_pt1 | contig 13909 bp, 13 predicted proteins | sample U2c2metaG_FD_145900 | JGI IMG/M metagenome (GOLD analysis project Ga0193717, IMG submission 145900) | Soil microbial communities from a riparian zone of the East river system, Colorado, United States - U2c2 | ecosystem: Environmental > Terrestrial > Soil > Riparian zone | place: USA: East River... | reverse complement strand
GTCAGCCCGAGCCCACGCAGCGCGATCTCGCCGGCCACCATAAGCTGGCCCTCCAGGGCGCCCTGCGCGGTGCTGCCGTAGAACGCGGCCCGCACGTCGTGGATGCCCAGCCCGGCGTCGGCGAGCGCCTCGGTCACCGCGCGCCGCGCGAGATCCCCGGTGGACTCACCACTGTGGACGCCGAACGGGGTCATCCCGGTCCCGGTGATCCAGACCTGCGACGTCATGTCGGCGCTCCTCACTGAGGCGATGCGTCAACGATCACCCGGGAGCGAGGGTCCGAGCGAGGGGTGAGCCACCAACAGGAGGTGCGGGTTCGTTGTGGACTCGCACAACGGGCGGATCGCCTACTCGTCGGTGAGCGCGGCCAGTTCCAGCGCCCACGCCACCTCGACGACGACGTCGGTCGAGGTCAGCGAGGCGCCGGTCAGCTCACCGAACTTGTGCAGCCGGTGACGCAGGGTGTTGGGATGAACAACGAGCTCCGCCGCGGTGGCCGCGGTGCTGAGCCCGTTGGCGAGGAACGTGCGCACGGTGTCGCGCAGCAGTCTGCCGAACTCGCCGTGCCGGCGCAGCGGGGTGAGGTAGCGGTCGACGAGGTAGGCGCTGACCTCCGGGTCGGCCACCGCGGACAGCCGCCACGACATGTCCGCGAGGCCCAGCACCCCGGTGCGGCCGAGCTGCCAGGCCGCCTCGAGCACGCGCCCCGCGGTGCGGAACGAGTCGGCCACGTCGGCGAGCGCGGTCTCGGGGCCGACGCCGAGCACCAGGTCGAGGTCGTCGGCCGGCCTGCGGGCGACGACCCCGGCGAGGTCCCCGCCGATGACGCCGACCAGCGCGGTGCGGACGGCGGTGCTGCCGCGTTGCTCCAACTGCCGGCGCAGCGGCTCGATGCCGCCCGTCCCTCTGCTGCGGCCGCGCACGGCGGAGTAGCGGGCGGTCGGGTCCAGTCCGAAAAGGACACTTTGACCGGCCAACTCCGTGCGGTCCAGCGTGCCGGAGAGCAGACCGTGGACGAACTCGGACTTGCGTTGCGCGTCGTGCAGTGCGTGCTCGATCCGCAGGTCCTGGTAGACGAGCGCGATCTGGGTGGTGAAGGCGTCGCCGACCGACCACAGCAGGCGCGAGCCGGCGAGCACGAGACCGGACGAGAGTTCGGCTTCCTCGGCGATGTCGACGAACCTGGACTCGATCACGCCGATGTTGATGCGGTAGGCCCGCATCATGTCCTCGACCGGGACGCCCTGCTGCACGCGCTCGGTGACGGTGATCCACGCCTCCGGCAACTCGTCCGGCCGGGGCGCCGCGTTGGCCCGCAGCGCACGGACCGCGATGTCGAGGTTGCGCTGGGTGGAGGCCCGCAGACCGGCGAACGGGACGCCCGCGTAGGACGGCAGCTCCTGGTAGATCTCCGCGATCGTGCGTGCGGAGATGGCATCCGTGGACTGCGCGAGCGGACCCGCGACCGTGTCGAACACGGCCAGGTCCGCATCCATGTCGCTAGTCGGGGCCACCCGCATGCGGACATGGAAACACGCGGAGTGCGGTGTCGTGCTTAACGGCCAGTTAACGGTTGGGTCACGTGCCGGCCATCCTGAGTGTCGCTGTCACCGTGCTGGCGAGGGTGTCGGCTGTGTCGTCGTCGTGGACGTCGGCGCGGAACACCATGTCGACGCCGAGGCGTCCTCCGTACGTGCTCGCCATGTACATCGGGGCCGGGTGCCGCCAGCCGTACGGCCAGATCCGGAAGTCCGTGATCGTCAGGCCCGGCGGGGTGGCCAGGTCGGGGACGACGCCGAGGTTGCTGACTATCGCCGCCGCGAGGCTCGGCCGGGCGCGGGCCATGTCACGGCCGACGGTGTTGTCGTGCACGTTGCGGTGCGGGTCGCCGTCGGCGATGGCGGCGAGTACCCGCGTGCGGACCTCGCGGGCGACGGCGATGAGATCGCCGCCCGCGACCCGCACGATGGCGGCGCTGGCGAAGTTCGTCGTGTCCGTCGGGCCGACGGGCGGGTCGACCCGGTCGCGCAGGTCGATCACGGCCCAGACCGTTCTGGCCCGCTGGGCGGCGACGACCGAGGCGGCGAGCAGGCCGTACACGGACACGCGGTGGGCGCGGGCATGCGTGACGAGTGCGGTGGTCTCCGCCTCGGTGAGCTGGACGCGCCGGTACCGCAGCGTCGACCTCGGCGTGTGGCCGGGCGCGGTCCTGGTCGGGTCCTCGACGCTGGTGCCCGTGCGTTCGGCGAGCACCGCCAGCGGCGCGGGCGGCACCCGCCGTGGCGGCACGGAGAGCTTCGCGCCGGTCACGATGTCCCCGTAGTACCGCCACAGCGACTCGCAGAGCGCGTACAGGTACTTGCCGTCGCCGACGCAGTGGTCCAGGTACAACGCGACGCGGACCCGGCCGCTCATCCGCGTGACGGCCAAAGTGGACAGTGACCTGCGGACGTCCCAGTCCTCGGCGACGTCCCGCGGGTAGCCGTCGCACTCCGTCCACTGTGGACGGAAGGTCGCGCGGTGCCCGTCCCGGGTGTCGAGCACGTGGCCGTACCCGTCGTGCCGGATCCGGCCGGCCAGCGCGGGATGCTGGCCGCACAGCAGGGCGAACGCGGCGGCCAGCGCCGAGTCGTCCAGGTCGCCGACGCAGTCGACGACGAAAGCGGTCGGCGCGTCGAGGTGGGCCACCTCGTACCGGTCGAGATAGCGTGTCACGGTCGTCCTCTGTGGTCAGTCGAGCCCGTAGCCGCCGTCGACGGCGAGGGTGTGGCCGGTGATGTAGCCGGACTCCTCGCCGGCGAGGAACAGCACGGCGCTCGCGAGTTCCGACACGTCGCCGAGCCGGGCGGCGGGGGTGCGCACCAGGACCTGCTCGCGATAGCGCTCGTTCTGCTCGACGACCGCGCCCATGCCGGCGTTGAAGAAGCCGGGCGCGACGGCGTTGACGGCGATCGCGTCGGTGGCCCAGTCGACGGCCAGCGCGCGGGTCAGCCCCTCGACCCCGGCCTTCGACACCGCGTAGGCGCTGACGCCGTGGCGGGGCGCGCGGGCCATCACCGACGACACCAGCACCATGCGCCCGGCGCGGGACCGGGCGAGGTGGGGATGTGCGGCGCGGGCGGTGAGGTAGGAGCCGGTGAGGTTCACGTCGATGACGCGCCGCCACGTGTCCACGGGCAGGTTCTGCGCACGCTTGTTGCCGAGCGTGATGCCCGCGTTCGCCACCACCGAGTCGACGCCGCCGAACCGGTCCGCGACCCGCGCGAACGCGGCGGTGACCGAGTCCGGTTCCGAGACGTCGCAACACACCGCGACGGTCTCCGTGGGCAGGGCGGCGGCGAGGTCGGCGAGTGCGGCGCCGTCGCGGGCCAGCAACCCGAGCCGCGCGCCCTCCTTGGCGAACGACTCGGCGAGCGCCTGCCCGATGCCGCGGCTCGCGCCGGTGATGACGACGGTCCGGCCGGACATCCCGGCGTTCACCGGCCACCCCAGCGCAGCACGAGCCCGCCCCAGGTGAACCCGCCACCGAACGCGACCGTCAACACGATGTCCCCCGTTGACAGTCGGCCGGTGCGGGCGGCGTCGTCCAGTCCGATGGGGACGGACGCGGCGCCGGTGTTGCCGGTGGTACCGACGGTCATGTGCATCATCTCGGGGGCGAGGCCGAGCTTGGTCGACCACTCCCGCATCATCACGCCGTTGGCCTGGTGCGGGACAACGAGGTTGACGTCGTCCATCGTGATCCCGGCGGCGCCGAGGATGTCGGCGATCAGGCCGGTGATGGCGGTGCCGGCGGCGGTGCGGACTTCGCGGCCACGCATCTTGAAGAAGTGGTCGCCCTGCTCGACGGTGTCGGCGCTGGCGGGCTTTCTGCTGCCCCCACCGGGAATCTCGACGAGGTCGGCCAGTGACCCGTCGGCGCCGAGCACCCCGCCGAGGATGCCGCGCGGCCCGTCGGTGCGCCCGAGCACGACGGCGCCAGCACCGTCGCCGAACAGGCACGCGGTGCGCCGGTCCCGGTAGTCGAGGATGCGGGAGTACGTGTCGACGCCGATGACGAGCACCACCCGGTACTGCGGGGTGGCGGCGAGCATCGCGTTGGCGACCGACAGCGCGTACACGAACCCGGTGCACACGGCGGCGACGTCGAACGCGGCCGCGCCCGCGGCGCCGAGGTTGCGCTGCACGAGACAGGCGGTGGCCGGCAGCGGCTGGTCGGGGGTGGACGTGGCGAGCACGATCAGGTCAACGTCGGCCGCGTCGATGCCGGCGTCGTCGAGCGCCCGTTGCGCCGCCTCAGTGGCGAGATCGGACGACGCCTCGTGCGGCGCCGCGACCCGCCGCTCCCTGATGAGCGTCTTGTCGAAGATCCAGCCGTCGGCGACGCCCAACCGCGCGCCGAGCTCCTCGCTGGTGAGCACTTCTTTTGGCAGGTACGAACCCGTCCCCAGGATCGTCGTGTTCATGGTCGGCACGCCTTTCGCGTCGCTCGTCGCACCCCATCGTGAAACCCGGAGAAGTACACCGACAACGCTAGAACCCGCGAAACCACAAGGGGGTCCACAGAACGACGCAGGGTGTCCATTTCCCGACGCGGCGACCGCTGCCCATCCGCCTGGCGTCGGCAGCGGTCTCCCAGCGGTCACGACTCGAACTCGGCGGCGCGACGCGCGGACCGCCGGACCGGGTATCAGGTCAGGTGCTCGACCATGCGGGTTCCCAGCGGGGCTGCCAGCCGTACCGGGACAACCGATTCCAGGGCGATCGCCGGGCACTCCTTCCCGGCCGCCTGAGGCAACAGGCCCACCCGGACCCGGATGCGCACCGCCGCCTCGCTCTCCACCACCTCCGGCTCGGCGCCGTAGCAGTCGGTAGGCCCGGCGGTCACCGTAACCTCAAGCGTCCGGTCGTCGGCGGCGCGCCAGGTGCGCCACGGCACGACCTGTGGGTTGACCAGATCGTCCCGGACCGGCAACGCCCCGGGGCTCGACGAAGCGTTCGGCGCCTGGGTGGCGGTGGTGTCGTCGTCGCTGCCGGACTCGGTCGCCGAGCCGCAGGCGCTCAGTGCGAAGACCACCCCGACCAGCAGCAAAGCTGCCAATCGAGGCGATCGTCGCATCAGCATCGACATCGACTCAGTTTACCAGTCGCCGTTGGCGGCATTCGTGCCATCGAGGACCGCCGTATCGAAGTACGGCCCCCGGTTGACCCCGCTGCCATCCACAGTGGACATCACGGAGCGGACCCAGCCGAGCCCGTTGGCGTTGTTGTAGTTCCAGATCCACGGACCACCCGAGGAGCCGCCGCCGAAGTTGCAACCGATCTGCGAACGGTCGTCCCAGATGCTGCTGTCGGTGGCGACGCCCCAACAGGCCCACATCTTGTTCCCGCCGTCGAAGTTGCTCGGGTAACCGAAAATCGACACGTCGAACTCGGTGCCGCCGTTGTAGGCCAGACCGTGCCCGCCGACGGTGTTGACGACCGTCGCGCCCCAGTCACCACCGGAGAACGTGGTCACCCAGCCGACGTCCCGGTTGCGGTTGCTGTTGTTCATCCACTCGTTGAACGACCGCAGCCGGTACGCCTGGAACCGGCCCACCGGGTCGTGGTCGGCGTTGAAGGCGTTGTACCGCGGCACGAAGACCAGGTTGCTCAGCCAGTTGCCGCCCTGTCCACTATGGACACAGTGGCCGGCGGTGATCAGCACCCGGGTGGACGGGGTGTTGATCGCCGACGCCGAGCACCACGAGCCGCTCTCGTAGCCGCCGATGAACAACTTGCCGTTGGTGATCGAGAAGTTCGTCACCGGCGCCGGATAGTTGGTCACCCTCGTCGTGATCGTGGCGGCCACGGGCTGAGCCGCGACCGTGGGCGTCTTGCTGGCAACGGCCCGCGCGGTCTTCTCGACCCACACGGCGTCCCCGGGCACGTCCAGCGGCTTGGCCGCCTTCATCCGCTCCGGTGTCCAGTACGCCAGCACCGCGGGGTCACCGCCGGTGCGCTCGAACGTCTTCACCTGCTCGGGCGAGTAGGTGCGGGCGGCCTTGTCACCCGGCAGCCGCACCGGCGCCAGCGAGCCGCTGGTGCTCAGATCGGAGCCGGCGACCAGGGTCGGCTTGGTGTCCGCCCAGGCCGGACCTGCGGCGGCCCCGGTGGCGGCCAGGACGGGCGCGACGGCCGCGGCCAGCGCAATGACGCCCAGGCGCCGAGCGCCCCGGGCAATACGATTTCTACCGGACACATCCATGCGGCTAACTCCCCCTGTCGAGCAACCGTCCCCCGGTTGCTTTCGCAGTCCACGCACCTTCCCGCCTCCATGCCGGACCTGGTCCGCGGACTCCAACTACCCCAGTTCGTTCTTCCGCCCAAAGTATCGACCGATCAAGAATTCCCGTTACGGTCTCGAAGGTGAAAATTGCCTGCCCGCGAGAAAGTTGAGGTCGGAAGGTTAGTAGCTGTCCACAATGGACGGTTCATTAGTCTCGGGGGCCGCGGAGTCACAGCCACGGTGGAAGCGCGGGCAACGGCATGCCTGTGGACGTGTGCAGCCGTCGGGAGGCGCCGCGTCCTGTCAGCCAACGGGCGAGGTCGGTGGCTGGTCCGTCGACCTGAATCTGCTCAACCCCCTGTGCGGCGCGGCGAGTCAGTGCGTCGTCGATCAGCGCATCGACGAAGTCGTGGGGGAACGCGGTGAAGGCGCCGCCTGATGGCAGGTCGCAGGCATGGATCCACAGCTCGCGGCTGCGTAACCACGGGATGGCGATCGCGGAAACAGTACGCCCTTGAGCGGTGATCACATCGTTGTGCCACACGGCATCGGTGAGATGTTCGAGCGCCTTGGCCAGTTGTTCTTGTTGTTCGTCAACGAAGGTACGCAGTCGCGGCAGTGGCCAACGGGCGCCGGATTCGATGTCCGCCGTCCTTGCTCGCGGGCTTGGGTACATGGGGGTTGGTTCCCCTGTCGCCGCCCAGTGCGCGAGGCGGCCCAGTGCACGGGCGTTGTGGCCGACATGGGCAAGGAGGTGCTTGCCGGACCAGTCGGGTAGGCGGTTGGGGCCTTCGAGTTCAGCATCACCGACCAGTTCGGCCGGCCCGAAGAGCAGGTCGTCGATGGTCGACCGCTGTACCTCGTCTCCGTCCACAGTGCACCTGATCGTGGCGTTCGGTGCCAGCTCGTACGGTGTGACCAGGTATGGACCGAGCGGGCTGGTGGCTTCCCAACTCTTGCCCTGCAGCCACTCCGTGGTGCGGAACTGCCAGTCCCGCATGGACACGTCGTTCATGACCGTGTACCCGGCGATGGCCGCTGCCGCTGTCGCCGGATCGGCACGCCGGACCGGTGGAACTCGGTGCGGATTGTGGGCAGCACATCGCCACCCGTGGTGGGATTGGTGTAGCGCACAGCCGCGTGGCCCGGTTCAATGGTTGCCGGGTAGCCCTCGGCCTCCAGTGCGAGCTGCTCGCGCAGTGCGCGATCGGTGTGTTCCCACCGGTAAGCCAGCAGCGGAGTAGCCGGTGCCGGCCCCAGATGCGTCAGCGGACGCAGACCAGGGTGGCCCCACAGCCGTTCGGAGCGGGACTGCTCCGGCGCTTCACGAGTGTCTACTTCGTCCGGTCCGAACTCGAAGAACGTCGAGTCGGCGAAGTACTGGAACGGGATGTCCAGGCCGTCGAGCCAGGCCATCGGAGCGTCGCTGCGGTTGTGATGCCCGTGCCAGTGCCAGCCCGCTTGTGGGAGAAAGTCGCCGCGCCGCATGGCAACCGGGTCGCCGTCGACGACCGTCCACACGCCCTCGCCTTCGACGACGAAGCGGAAGGCGTTCTGGGTGTGCCGGTGGACGGGCGCGTCCTCACCCGGGTTGAGGTACTGGATCGCGGCCCACAGCGTCGGTGCGGCGAACGGGCGGCCCGCCAGGCCTGGGTTGGCGAGTGCGATGGCACGGCGCTCGCCGCCGCGCCCCACCGGAACGAGGCGGCCGGCCTGCTCAGCCATGGGCAGCAGGTTCCGCCACCGCCACAGGTGTGGCAGTGCCTTGGACATCGGCTGGGCGGGCATCAGATCGCCGATCTCGGTCCACAGTGGAACGAGCAGTTCGGCCTCGAAGCTCCGGTAGAGGGCCTCAAGCTGAGGGGTCCGCGTCGGTTGGCCGGGTGCGTCGGTGGCGGCCGGCAGTCAGCTCAGCACATCGAGCTCGACGTCCCGGACGGGGCTATAGCTTGAGGCTGCGGCCGGTGGAACGGTCCATGATGGTCAGGCCCGCCATGGCGATGAGTGCGAAGGCCGCGGGTATCAGGAAGACCAGCGGCAGGCCGGCGGTGGCGACGCCGAGGCCGCCGGCGAGCCCGCCGAGGGCTGAGCTCAGGGCGTTCGAGCTCATGAAGATCGCCGACGCGGTCGCGACGGCGGTAGGAAGCAGGCGTTGGGCGACAATGATGCCGAGGCTCTGCGTGATCGCCCAAACGCCGCCCATGAGGACCTGCCCGAGCAGGAGTCCGGCCGCGGTGCCGGTGGTGGCGAAGCAGATGTTGGCGGCGACACCGAGTCCCGCGGCGACGATCATCAGCCGGATCATGCCGGTCCGGCGGGCGACGATCACGCAGAGCGGCATGAGGAGGATTTCCACCAGTGGCTGGATGCCGATGATCGCGCCGCTGAGCGCGGGGGCCAGTCGCAGTTCCTCGTTCATATAGATCGGCAGGTAGGCGTATTTGATGGGCTCTCCGGCGTAGACGAGGACGTAGAGAGCGGTGAAGGCCAGCAGCGGCATCATCGCCGTCAGCCGCGGCCGGCGATGGTGGGCAGCATGCGCGTGCTCGGCCGGACGTGAGGTCCGCAGTGATCCCAGCGGGACGATCTGGGCGAGTGTGCACAGTCCAGTCGCGATGAGCATCGTGCGTAGGCTGGTCTCCGCGGCCAGGAACGACCCGGCGACAGGGCCGACGACCCAGCCTGCGGTCAGGGCCATCCGCACGATGGCGACGACGCCGTCGTTGGCCTGGTTGGGATGCAGGCTTGCCTCGTCGTGGATCGCGGCGAATAGCTGGGATGTCGAGGCACCGGCGAAGCCGAGGACGGCGGCGCTGATCGCGAACGGCATCCACAGCTGTGTCGAGAACGCGATGCCCACCCAGCCGAGGAAACCCGCGACGGCGCAGAGCCGGAACAGTCCCAGTCGCCCGCCGGTGCGGTCCGATCGCGCGCCCACCAGATACCCGGCGACCGGTGCCGTCAGGTTCGTGAGATAGAACAGTCCCGCTGTCGGCAGGGAACTGTTCAGATCGGTGACCAGGAACCGGGCGATCTGCGGCGCAGCGGCCGAGATGCCGAGGCCGGACAGGAACAGGGCGATTGTCGCGCTGCGGTAGAGCGGCGTGCTCAACGTCAGCCGCAGCGCGGACGTGCGGCCGCTCGGCCGGGTATCTCCTGCGGTACGGGAAACACCTGGTTCGCGTTCGCCCATCTGGTGAAACCCTCCTCAGGGTGTGGTGGCGCTTGGCTCGGCGACGACCAACTGCTGCTCAGGGTCGCGATTCCGGCCCGGCCGGTGTGCCGGCGATGGCTCGCGCCGCCCCGTCTCGGCCGGTGAACCGGTGGGTGCGCATGCCCAGCCGCTCGGCGGCTGCGACGTTCTCGGCGCGGTCGTCGATGAACAGAATGTTCTCGGGTGCGAGGCCCAGCGCCCGGCAGCACCACTGGTAGGCGGCGGGGTCGGGTTTGCTGAGGCCGGTGCGGCAGGAGAAGGCGACGACCTCGAACTGGCTCAACCAACGGCCGTGGTGGTGCTCGTAGCGCACGGCCAGGTCCTCGGGGATGTTCGACAGCAGCGCGACGCGCCTTCCCGACGCCGCGGTCTGCCTGACCAGGGTGATCATGTCGTCGTCGACGGTGATCCAGCTCGCGAGGTCCGCTTCGACGAGCGCGCTGATGCGGCGCGCATCGAAACTCGTGCCCACGGTCGCGGCGATCTGATGCCAGTAGTCGGTGGCGGTGACCTCGGCGCGGTCGTAGGCGGCGCGGTGCTTCCAGTAGGCGTCCCAGAACGGCGGCGCCGCGACGCCGGCGAGCGTGCTCAGCGCTTCCCGGGCCGGCGGGGACTGGTTGCGCGCGATGACGCCGAACAGATCGAACAGGATGGCGTCCGCGGAGGTGTTCATACCCTGCGCACGATCGTGCCGGCGGAGGTGAGACTGTTCGTGTCGTCCTCGGACGCCTCGTCTGTGGTGATCACCATGCTCAGCGCGGAGACCGGCGCGACGTGGGCGAGAGCGGTGCGGGTGAACTTCGCCGGCTCAGCGACCGCGATGACCCGGTGAGCGGATGCGATCATCGCGCGTTTGATCGCCGCGTCGGCGAGATCGTAGGCGGTCAGCCCGGCGGTGGCGGTCAGCCCGCAGCAGCCGATGATCGCGGTGTCGAAACGCAGCGCCGCCAGTGACGCCTCCGCGAGAGGGCCGGTGAGGGCGAGCTCGCCGGGACGTGGTTCGCCGCCGGGCAACAGCAGTTGCACCTGAGGGGCGCCGGTCAGGGCGTTGACGGCGTGCAACGACATCGGCATGACCGTCAGCCGACGTGCGCCCAGCAGGTGGGCGACCTCGAGGCAGGTCGTGCCGCTGTCCAGGACGACGGCCTCACCGTCCGCGATCATGTCGACGGCCGCCGCCGCGATCCGTTGCTTTGCCTGTCGGTCCTCGTGCGCACGCACGGCGAACGGAGGTTCCTGTCCGCGCAGCATCAGGCTGCGCGCCCCGCCGCGGTAGCGTTCGAGCACGCCTTGCTCGGCCAACTGCTCGAGATCCCGGCGTACCGTCATCTCCGAGGTCCTGGTCAGCTCCGCCAGCTGAGCGACGCTGAGCTGGCCCGCCTGCTGCACGGCGTCGACGATGTGGCGATGGCGGTCAACGGTCATACCCGCATTCAACACCAGCGACAACCTCGGCGGCAAACCTTACGAACACAGAACGTGCTTGCTATGCTCGTAACTGTGTTTGAAACTTACTGAGGCAGGTAGAACGGATCCTGTGGCTTGCCGATCAGAGTGATCGACTTGAGGTGGGTGTAGAGGTCGATGGTCTCGGCGGCGTTTTCCGAGCCGTAGCCGCTGTCCTTGAAACCGCCGATCGGTGAGCCGTCGACGAGGTTGAAGTACTTGTTGATCCACACCGCGCCCCCCTCGAGCCGGTCCGCGGTGTCGAGCGCGTTGGCGATGTTGGTGGTGTAGATGCCGGAAGCCAGGCCGTAGCGCACGCCGTTGGCTTCGCTGATCATGGTTTCGTAGTCGTTCCAGCGGATCACCGACAGCACCGGGCCGAAGATCTCCTCCTGCGCGATCCGCATGTCGTTGGTGGCTTCGAAGATTGTGGGCTGGATGAAGTAGCCGTGCTCGTTGCCTTCGACCGTCACGCGCCGGCCGCCGGTCAGCAGTTTCGCGCCTTCCTCGCGCCCGGTGTCGATGTAGCCGAGCACCCGCTTGCCCTGGCGTTCGGACACCAGGCAGCTCAGTCCGGTCGTGGGGGCGACCGGGCTGCCGAGGACGATCTTCTCGAAGCCCGCGACCAGACCGTCGATCACGTCGCGGTAGATGTCGTCGTGCACGAACAGCCGGGTGCCGGCGAGGCACGACTGGCCGTTGCAATAGGTCGCGGCGAACGCGGCGTTGTCGATCACGCCGTCGAGGTCGTCGATGTCGGGGAAGATGATGTTCGGGCTCTTTCCGCCCAGTTCCAGGCTGACTGGCGCGAGGCGCTGCGCGGCTGCCGTGGCGACCAGCCTGCCCACCTCCGAGCTGCCGGTGAAGGTCAGCTTGCGGACGTCGGGGTGGGCGGTCAGGGCGGCGCCCGCCTCCTCGCCGAATCCGGTCACGACGTTGACCACGCCTGGCGGGAAGATTCGCGAGATGTGCTCGCAGAGGGCGAGAGTGGACAGTGCGGCGTGCTCGTCCGGCTTGAGGACGACGGTGTTTCCCGCGGCCAACGCGGGCGCGAGTTTGTGTGCCACCATGATCGCCGGGACGTTCCACGGGATGATCGCCCCAACGACGCCGAGCGGCTCGCGACGGGCGATGGCGATGCCGTTCTCGATCGGCCGGTTGAAGCCGGTGCGGTTCAGCGCCGCTCCCGCGAAGAAACGGAACTCGCTGACCGCGATCCGGTGGTCGGTCTCGGTTTCGGCGATGCGGCGGCCGATGTCGAGGGCATCGATGTAGGCCAGGCGCTCGATGTCGTCCTCGATGGCGTCGGCCAGTCGCAGCAACATCGAGGCGCGCTTCTCGGGCAAGGTGCGGCGCCAGCCGCCGAAGGCTTTCTTGGCGACTCGCACCGCACGATCGATGTCGGCCGTGCCGCCGCGCGCCAGGTCGGAGAGGTGCTCCCCGGTCGCGGCGTTGAGCGCGGGGAAGGTCGCGGTCGCGGTGGGCTCGAAGTCGCTGCCGATGAAGTGGCCGTACCGCGGCCGGATGCCGGTGCGGACAGCGTCGGAGGCTACGGGATCGGCGGTGGGATCAGCGGTCATGGGAGGTACTCCTCAGAAGGAACGGGCCGGGCACCAGGCCTCTGGGCCAAACCGTAGAAGCCATTCGTCAACTCGTCAATGATGCGATGAGAAGATTTGATCAAATCTACTTGTTGAGGTAGTGTCCCCGGTAGTTGGTCGATATCCGCAGGTGGAGGAGGTGCATGGTGGACTATCCGAGGTTCCGCGCGGCCGCGGTTCAGGCCGCACCGGTGTTCCTGGACACCCCCGCGACCGTGGCGAAGGCCTGCCACCTGATCGCGGCCGCCGCCGGGCAGGGAGCCGAGCTCGTTGCCTTTCCCGAGGTTTTCGTGCCGGGTTACCCGTACTGGAACTGGACGATGTCACCGGTGCGGGGGAGTCCCTGGTTCGAGAGGTTGTTCGACGCCGCGATCGACATTCCAGGCCCGGAGATCGATCAGCTTCGTGCGGCGGCGCGGCGCGCGGGCTGCACGGTTGTCATCGGCGTCAACGAACGGCACCCCTTCTCGTTGGGCACGCTCTACAACTCCGTGGTGTTCATCGGTGCTGACGGTGCGCTGCTGGGCGTGCATCGCAAGCTTGTGCCGACCTGGGCCGAGAAACTCACGTGGGCGGGTGGCGACGGGCAGTCGCTGCGTGTCTACGACACTCCGCTCGGTCGGCTCGGAGCCTTGGCCTGCGGGGAGAACACGAACACCCTGGCCCGATTCTCGTTGCTGGCACAGGGAGAAACCGTGCACGTCGCCAACTACATCGCACTCCCGGTCGCGCCCGCGGACTACGACATGGTCGAGGCGATCAAGGTGCGATCGGCCGCGCATTCGTTCGAGGGCAAGGTCTTCTCGATCGTGTCCTGCGCCGCGATCAGTCAGGAGATCGTGGACGCGGTCGCTCACGACGATGAGTCGCGAGAGTTCCTGCAGCGCGAGAACAGTGCCTTCAGCGGGATCTTCGGACCGGACGGCAGGCTGCTGACCGAGCCGCTCATCGACGACGAGGGCATCGTCTACGCGGAGATCGACCTACGCCGATGTGTCCAGCCAAAGCAGATGCACGACATCATCGGCCACTACAACCGCTTCGACGTCTTCGAGCTGCACGTCGACCGCAGACCGAAGACCGGCTTGGTGATCACCGGCGACCCTGTCCAATCCTCCCAGGAGCATCGATGCGTCTCGCCAGCTTCAGTCCCACCCACGAGGCCGTCCCCAGGGCCGGCTTGATCATCGACAATGACACCACCGTCGTCGACCTCGAGGCCGCGCTGCGTGGTGAGCTCGACGTGCCCGGTGATCTGCGTGCCCTCATCGAAGCAGGCCCCGATCTGCTCGACCGCGTCCGCGAGGCCGTCGCCGGCCGGATGTCGTGGCCGGTGGCCACCGTCTACCCGCTGGTTGACGTACGGCTACATGCTCCGCT
>Ga0193717_1001573_pt1 | contig 13910 bp, 13 predicted proteins | sample U2c2metaG_FD_145900 | JGI IMG/M metagenome (GOLD analysis project Ga0193717, IMG submission 145900) | Soil microbial communities from a riparian zone of the East river system, Colorado, United States - U2c2 | ecosystem: Environmental > Terrestrial > Soil > Riparian zone | place: USA: East River... | reverse complement strand
CCGGGTGCCCCATCCATCGCGGCTTTATTGCGATGGGTGGGAACGTAATCACTTACCCAGCCAGCTCTTGCCTTTGCTCTTGCGGTTGCCGTTGTTCTTGCAGTTGCTCTCCCCCATCAGCCACAATCGCCCGGGTGCCCCATCCATCGCGGCTTTATTGCGATGGGTGGGAATGTAATCACTTACACAGTCAGCTCTTGCCTTTGCTCTTGCTTGTCCTCCTGTGTGTCCCCGCGTTTCCACTCTCCAGGAACCTGTCAAGCAACCAAACCACCTAACCCCAATCCCATCTGGGAGATCCAAATGCCGATTAGTTTCCCTCCATCGGTTACACTGGATACAGAATCAAAGAAAGCCCCGGCCAAAAGGCCGGGGCTTTCCAATAACACCGTAACTTCAATCAGGAGACGACTTTAGCCATAACCCATTTACTTGCACGACTTTAGCAGCAGATGCGCAGTCTATCTCATTGCAATAACTAGACTTACGCCAAAAGTACCGGGGGGGGTACCCTCAAGGAGCCCATTACCACCCATACTGCTCAACCCGCTGCAACAACGCCAGCTTCCGCTCCGGAGGCAGGAAGCTCGCCTCCACCGAGTTCGCCGCCAGCTCCCGCATCTGCTCCAGCGAGAACTCGAATCGCTCCTGCACCAGCACATACTCTCCCAGCAAGTCGCTCCCGAACATGGGCGGGTCGTCCGAATTGATAGTGACCATCAATCCCGACTCAAAGTAGAGCTTCACCGGATGCTGTTCCAGCCCCTTGCAGCATCCCGTCTTCACATTGCTCGTCACATTGATCTCCAGCGGAATCTGCTTCTCCGCCAGCACATCCATCAACTCCCTGTCCTGCTGCGCCGACAGCGCATGACCCACCCGCTCCGCCCCGATATTGATCGCCGACCAGATGCTCTCCGGCCCCACCGACTCGCCCGCATGAGCTGTCAGCCGCAACCCGGCCGTCCTCGCCTCCCGATAGAGCTCGCGAAACAGATCCGCCCCACCCCGAGCCTCATCTCCGCCAATCCCGATCCCCACAATGCTCGGATAGATAGCACGCAGCTCCGCCGCCTTCCGAAAAACTCGAGCAGCCTCTTCCACCCCGAAGTGCCTCACCGCATCGATGATCCAGAGAACGGTAGTTCCGAACTCCTTCTCTCCGCGAATCCGCCCACGCTCGATCGCCTCGACGTAAGGCTCCACCTCGGTCTTCTTCCAGTAGTAGATAATCCCGAACGAGATGTAGACCTCGGCATGCAGCACCCCCTGCGCCGCCAGCTCCCGCACCATGTTGTAAGTAATCAGCTCATAATCGTCCGGCCCGCGCAGCCGCTCGGTAACAGCCTTGAAGGACATCAGGAACCCAATGAAGTCCTCATACTTGTAGAGCTCCCGCGCCGTATCCATCGTCAACGGCTCCGCATCATGCCGTCGGCTAAGCTCCACCAGAGTCTCGGGAAGGATCGTCCCCTCAAGGTGCAGGTGCAACTCCGCCTTGGGCAGCCCCCGCAGCCAGTCAACGACATCAATCTCTTCCTGCTTCGATTGCTTGCGAGCCATCTCTCTATCTTAGGCTTTCGGTGCGTAGAACTCGCTCCGCTTCCGGCTATACAAGAAGTAAACCACCAGTCCTACCACCAGCCAGACGAAGAACCGCACCCACGTCTTGGCAGGCAATCCAGCCATCAACAGTACGCAGAACAGCACTGACAGTACCGGAATCACCGGTCCAAACGGGACGCGAAACCCCCGATGCCGCTCCGGCTCCTTATACCGCAGCACGATCACGCCAATCGACACCAGCACAAACGCGAATAGCGTCCCGATGTTCGACATCTCCGCGAACGTTCCCACATCGAACATACCCGCCGGAATCGCCACCAGCACTCCAGCCACCCACGTCGCGAACGCAGGCGTCCGGAACCGTGGATGCACCTTGCTGAACACATCCGGCAGCAACCGGTCGCGCGACATCGCAAACCACACTCGCGCCTGTCCCAGCTGAAACACCAGGATCGACGACACCATCCCCACCAGCGCACCTACCAGCACAGCCAGTCGCACCCAGTGCAGCCTATGACCTCCCGGCAGCAACGCCACCCGCTTCAACGCATTCACCACCGGGGCCCCATCGCCCGCCACCGACTGCCACGGCACGATCCCCGTCAGTACCATTGCCACGCCGATGTACAGGATCGTGCAGACAACCAACGTCGCCAGAATCCCAATCGGCACATCGCGCCGCGGATTCCTGCACTCCTCGCTCGCCGTCGAGACCGAATCGAACCCGATATACGTGAAGAAGATGATCGACCCGCCCGCCAGCACGCCAGACCATCCGTTAGGCGAAAAAGGCGTGTAGTTCGCCGGATGGATAAAGCTCAGCCCAAAGAAGACGAACAGCAGGATTGCCGCAACCTTCACCAGTACCATGACGTTATTAGTCCGCGCCGACTCACGAATTCCTCGTACCAGAACTACTGTCAGCAGCAGCACAATCAGAAACGCGGGAATGTTGAACCCTGCATGCCAGCCCGCAGCGTAGATGTCATGGCCCTGCAGATCCTGCAATCCAAGCGGTAGATACGCTGGCGAAAGCCACTTCGGGTCAAGCCGCAGCCCCATCCAGTCCAGCAGCGCCACCACATGCGCCGCAAACCCCACGCTCACGCTCATATTGCTGAACGCATACTCCAGAATCAGGTCCCACCCGATGATCCACGCCACCAATTCGCCCAGCGTCGCATAGGTGTACGTGTAAGCTGAGCCCGCAATGGGAATCATCGAAGCCAGCTCTGCATAGCAAAGCCCTGTCAGCGCACAGACGATCGCCACCAGCACAAGCGAGATCGCCAGAGCCGGCCCTGCTCCAGGCCGCCCTGCAACCGCTCCCGCGCTGTGGTGGAAGAGGTTCAGCAATAGGTCGATCACAGGGGAGTCGCCCCACGACGCCAGCGCAGCAGGGTTTCCTCCAATCGCTACGCCAATCACCGTAAAGATGCCCGACCCAATCACTGCGCCAATGCCAAGCGCTGTCAAAGACACCGGTCCCAGCGTCTTCTTCAACGCGTGCTCCGGCCGCTCCGATTCAGAGATCAGTTTGTCGATCGACTTCGTTTGAAAGATTTGCCTGGCCAGCGCGTTCGCTCCTCAAACAGAATTGGTTCGGGCCATCCCGGCTTCACAACTTGACTTGAGACTTGGTGTCTTGTTCGGAGGAGCTTACTCCCTGAGCAGAGCCTTTAAATCGTCAACGCAACGGGAGTCGCGTCGACGCTCTGCTCCGCTCAGGGCTTCTTGCCTTTATTTACCGCTTGCTTTGGCCGCGTGAAGCCTTCTTGATCTTTGCCTTGTTCTCGCCACGAGCGCCCGTACGGGGAGCCTTCGGAGCTGCCTTCTTGCGTGCTGTGCGCTTTACCTTCTTGCGCTCTTCTTTATCTGTAATGCTCTTCGTATTTGCCATGTATCTTGCCAATCTTTCTTGTAATTACGATTCAAAACCTAGAGGCGCTCCAACTGGGCAAACTTCTCCACCAGCTTCTTCACGCCATGCTGTTGAAATTGTACTGTAATCTTCGCGTCATCCCCATCGCCTTCTCGACGAAACACGATTCCCTCGCCATACTTCGGGTGCCGTACCCGCGATCCCTGCTTCAGGCCCGTCTTCCCCGTCTGCTCTGAAACCTCCAGTTTGGGCCGGGCAATCTTCTGTCCTCGCGCCGCAAAAAAGTTCGCAACATTGTCGATTGAGCCGCTGCCGGACGCATTCTTGCCTGCAAACCCGTGCTTTGCCGCACCCCCAGCTGGCGAACTCCTCCCCGCGCCCGCCGTCTGGTCTTCGTCCTCATAGCTGTAATGCCGCTCGCCCGCCTCCGTATTAGCGCCGCCGTACCGGTTCGCTCGCGGATAGGGTGTCGAATACGCTCCTCGTCCGCTAAAGCCTGATCCATACTCCGAGCCCGAAAACTGTGGCCGCGCTGGCGGGCTCCCCAGATCCTCCACCAGTCGACTTGGTACCTCCTCCAGAAACCGTGAAGCGATACTCGACTCCGGCATATCGCTCCCGTATCGCCGTCTATACCGCGCCCGCGTCATCACCAGCGTATCCATCGCACGCGTCATCCCCACATAGCAGAGTCGTCGCTCCTCCTCCATCCCTGACGGGTCTACAAGCGTCCGCGAATGCGGGAACAGCCCCTCCTCCATCCCTGTCAAAAACACCAGCGGAAACTCCAGTCCCTTCGCCGCATGCAGTGTCATCAGCGTCACTCGGGCCTCTTCGCTATAGCTGTCCGCATCGCTTACCAGTGCAGCATGGTCCAGAAACTCATGCAGCGTCTCCCCTCGCTCCTGGGCATCCTGGGCAGCATTCGCCAGTTCCTTCAAGTTCTCTATTCGCGAGAAGCTCTCCGGCGTAGCCTCCTCTTCCAGCATTCGGATATACCCGCTTCGATCATTCAGAAACTTGATCAACTCGGGTAGAGTGGCCGGCTCTCCTGGCTTCCGAAAAGCTGGCTTCTCCTCGGCCATCTTTATCTCTGAGGCTCGCTCCATCGTCGTTCCGGCAGACTTTCTCAGTACTACTGGCGCAAACGGGTTAAAGCTTGTCGCGTCGATCCCATGGGAAGCATCCGAATCCCTGGCGTTCTCCGGAGCAATCGTAGAGATCTCTTCGCTCGGCCCAAAATCAAATCCAAAATTGAAGCTCGTATCGAACGAAGCGTCCGTCGAGTCATCCGCAGCTACCTCTGCCTGAGCTTGCTCGTTCTCTGTTGCGCCGAACTCAAATGAAACGTCGCCCCCCTCAGGCGCTACATCAGCCGCCAACTTCTCCGCAAACTCCGGGCCGAGCATGGCTCGTGCATCTTCAATCAACCGACGAAATCCATCCAGCGCGCTCAACGCCCGCTGTGGTAGCAGCTTATCTTCAATAGCTCTGCCAATCGCATCCCATGTGCTCATGCCGGAGCTCAGAGCCATCCGCTCGAGCGTCTCCATCGTTGTCTTCCCGATGCCCCTGGTCGGCGAGTTGACCACACGGGACAATGCAATTGAATCATGCACATTTTGCACCAGCTTCAGATAGCTGAGAATGTCCTTGACCTCAGCCCGGTCGTAGAAGCTGAAGCCCCCCACCATGTGGTATTGAATCCCATACCGCCGCAGCGCCTCTTCCACCAGTCGCGACTGCGAGTTCGTTCTGTACAGAACCGCACACCGTGGCAGGTCATCCTGTGCCCCAGCCTCTCGCAGATACTTCTTTACGCGGTCCGCAATAAACAGTGCTTCGTTCTCGCCATCGGGAGCCTCGTAGTATCCAATCAGGCTCCCACCCTCCCGCGCCGTCCACAGGTTCTTTCCCTTGCGCTGTGTGTTCTGGGACACAACTGCACCCGCGCCCTCCAAAATCATCTGTGTCGAGCGATAGTTTTGCTCCAGCCGGATCGTCTTGACCTTTGGGAAATCCTTTTCAAAGTCCAGGATGTTCTTGATATCCGCCCCACGCCAACTATAGATCGACTGATCCTCGTCACCTACCACGCAGATATTCGAGTGCTCGCCCGCCAGGAGCTTCATCAACTCATACTGCGGACGGTTCGTATCCTGGTACTCATCGATCATTACGTATTTGTAACGCCGGTTGTATCTTTCTCTCGTCTCTCCCGAGGACTTCAGCAGTCGTACCGTCTCCAATAGCAGATCGTCGAAGTCCAGCGCATTTGCCTTGAACAGCTCTTTCTTGTAGATCTCGAAGATGTGCGCAATCTTCTCCTCCATAGGATTCGAGCTCGCTAGAAAATACTCCTGTGGATCGATCATGTGATTCTTCGCCCATGAGATCCTTCCCAGTGCCACCCTTGGCTTCAGGCTCTTGTCATCGATCCCAAACCGCTTAAGCGCAGTCTTCACCACCGCCTGCTGATCGGTCTCGTCATAGATGGCAAATGTTCGCGTAAGCCCTACGCCATTCACGCGCAGAGCCTCGATATCCCTGCGCAGCACCCGCACACAGAAGCTGTGGAACGTAGCCAGCATAGGCTTGGCAAGCGAAGTATGCCCCAGAATCTTATCGACCCGCTCGGCCATCTCCTTCGCGGCCTTATTCGTAAACGTCACCGCCAGAATCGAGTCCGCCGGTACCCCTCGCTCTTGAATCAAATAAGCGATCCGATGCGTAATCACCCGTGTCTTGCCGCTACCCGCACCCGCCAGCAAAAGCACCGGACCATCAACCGACTGAATTCCCTCCTGCTGCTGAGGATTCATATTTTCTAAGAGATGACTCAACTCGATACACACTCCATTAACCATTTTAAGCGCCCACCCTGTTGAGTTCCTAATAGCAGCTCATCGCTCGCTGCGAGCGATGGCGTCCTTGCTTTATTTCTCTGCTGATCCTCATCCCTGATCTTTGATCTTTCGTCACAGCTTTGCTCCTCTAGTCACAATGATCCGATTAGCTTAGTGCGACACGGAACCTTTCTCGTCTAATCCTCGTACTGCCTATCAACGATGAGTTCTCTGAACCATGGCAGAGGCTCCCGTCGAAATCTCGTAACACTTGGAGCCATATCCATGAAACGCCATAGTTCTCTTGTCATCGCAGCCATCGCAACCTCTCTCCTCGCGCCTTCGGCTATCTTCGCCGCTCCCGCAATCCATTCACCGGTGAACGCGATGTTCAGCAAGACCAAGACAATCAAGTTCACTCTTACGAACGACTCTAGCTCCACGATGGATCTGAAGGTAGGTGACGATCTTGTCAAGCTGGACGCGGGCAAGTCCGTCAACGTCAATCTGCCTCTCGGCGCGCGCGTCGTCGCTAACAGCGCAACACAGTTCCATCAGGCAGGCTCCGTCATTGCGGAGGTTTCAAACTCCCTGAGTGGTGCCATCGTTCACATCAAGTAAACCTCACCACAGCAGAGGGTATCTCTAACACTCTGGGCCGACCAGCAGTCCGATTTGATTTCGAAGACGCTGTGGTCGGCCTCTCTCTGCCAGGCGCCACTAGAGAAGCTCTGCAATCCATAGGCTGTTTCACCTCCGTGTGATGCAGTCTTGATATCCTCATCATTGATGATCCAGAACATAGCCGTCTTCTGCGCCTCCGCCAGCGGAACCAATCCCATCTACCGTGAAGCCGCCGAACTCCTCGGTCGCACGCTCGCCCAGCGAAACATCGGCCTTATCTACGGCGGAGCCACTGTCGGCCTCATGTGCGCCGTGGCCGAATCCTCCCTCGCCGCCGGAGGCCGTGTCGTCGGCGTTATTCCCGAGGTCCTCGTCGATCTCGAAGTAGCCCATCACGGCATCACCGAGCTACACATCACCGACACCATGCACACCCGCAAGGCTCTCATGGGCGAAAAGTCCGACGCCTTCATCATTCTTCCTGGCGGCTTTGGCACCTTCGAGGAGATGTTCGAGGTCCTGGCCTGGCAGACCCTGAAGCTCCACCAGAAGCCTATTCTCCTGCTCAACCTCAACGGCTTCTACGACAAACTTCTTGCCTTCCTCGATCACTGCGTCACCGAAGGCATGCTGAAGTCGAAGAGTCGAGAGATACTCCTCGTCGCCAATACTGTAGAAGAAGCATTGAATCTCCTTGGCATCACTTCGGCGACCATCGCCTAACTCAGCCGCGCGACGCCAGTAGTCCGCCTCTCCATCAGCGCATCCGCAATCCCATCCCACAGTTCCAGTCGCGCAAGCAGCGCCCGTTCTGCCGCCTCACCAGCCTCCTGCCACTTCACTACATCCGTGCCGCACAGTTCGGCTATCATTCGCAGCGCCATCGGTCCATGATCCTCGCCGTCAATCTCGATGTGCCGATCCAGATACCAGCGAAAAGTCGACAGCCGTCCTGACAGCTTTTCATCCTGATCCCGGATAAACCCGCGAAACATATCGGGAATCAGATCCTCCCGCCCGAACGTGAAGGCTGCCGCAGTGGCATGCAGCTTGCCCTCCTCGATGCACGCAAACGTAGTCCGTACAAAGTTCTGCGCCGCCCGGCTTGCTCCACTCTGCGCTAGCGCTCTCGACCAATCTGCCCCACCCGCCAACTCTCGCAGCAGGTTGTCGATAGCGAACAGATCGGCCCCGCACTCCTGCATCGCCCGTCGATACAGCTCGAAATGGCTCATTGGAGAACCCTGGTACACATCGCTCTCCTCGCCCATCACAATCTCGTTTACCAGCCGCCTGCTCTCTGGAAACCTGCTCGGTACCCACGGAACCTCCACGCAGGTTAGACCGTGCTGCAGCGTCTTCAATAGCGACATGAAATCCCACACTGCAAACACATGCGACTCCATAAAGATTTGCAGATCGTCGATCGTCTCAAACTCCCTGTAAAGACGATGCTCCGCCAGCCGCGTATACAGCGGTCGCAGCCGCTCCGAAAGCTCAACCAACTCCTCTGGCAGCCTTACTCCGTTCAAGATATCTTTCCCTTCGCCACACACGTCTCGCACTGGCAGACCCGCCGAAGGTAGTCCCACGAGTAGATTCCGCTCTCGTGCCCATCCGTCCACTTGAACTTCAATGCATATTTGCCAACAGGGATCACCTCCTGCGGCCGCACCGGAGCCTCATACATCACTAGCAGCGTCTGCGGCTTTGGTTTGGGAGCGCCCACTCGACGACCGCTCTTGTCCCGATCCTCATGGCACGTCGCGCACGGACACGCATTCCGCAGCCACGCAAACTTCCATGCGCTATGGTGTCCATCCTTCCAGTCGACCTCGACACCCGTGCCCTCCGTCTTCATCACTCGCACCTTCTTCGGAGTCACCGCATTCTCCGGCAGCCGCTCCTCTTCACCCGACTCACGCTGTGCCTGCTCCGCGCTTACAATCCGAATCCCCTCGTGGCTCATATCCTTCGAACCTCCTTCACTGCCTCGTGATCAAAGCGAAGCTTCAAGACAAGAATGCTTATTGATAGCACCAGCGTCACTGCATTTGCCGCCGCCACCGGCTTGGAGTGCGACAGCAGGCCATAGATCACCCACAAGGCCGTCCCGGTCGAGAAGATCGAAAACATCCCTAGCGATATATCTCTCGCTGAGTGCAGCTTCACCACGCGAATCAACTGCGGCAGAAAAGAGATCGTTGTACAGGTAGCCGCGACGTAGCCAATGAAGTTGATTGTGTCCTGCTGCATCATCCGTTCCTCCAGAAGAAGTACGCCGCCATGACACAGCCGGTGAGCACCACGATCGTTCGCAGCACATTCGCATTCATCCGCCGCGCGTACTGGGCTCCAACATAGCCCCCGGCGCCCGCGAACACCATCGAGATCAGGCAGTAGCGCCAGATCACTGCTCCGCTCAGCACAAACGTCAGCACGGCACAGAGGTTCGACAGGCAGGCCGCCAGCACCTTCAGCGAGTTCAGCTCATGCATCTCCTCCACGCCAAACAGAGCCAGTACGCTCATAATCAAAAATCCCGCCCCCGCCCCAAAGTATCCAATGTAGAAGCACACCGGCAGCAGTACAAAGAACAGTGGCACGATAGCTGGCGCTTTTTTCGCATGCGATTCAGCCGATCGTCGCCGCAACCAGCGCGACACCGGCCCACTGATCCCGAACAGCAGGGAAGCGACCAGTAGCAGCCACGGAACCATATGCAGAAACGTGATCTGCTGCGTGTTCAGCAGCAACACAGCTCCACTCACCCCGCCCAGCACCGAAGCAATGCATATCACTGGCAGCAGATCGCGCCTCATGTCGTCCCGCAACGCTGCCACCGAGGTCAACTGCCCCGGCCACAAGGCCACGGTGTTGGTCGCATTTGCTTGGATCGGCAGCACTCCAACCGCCAGCATCGCCGGAAACGAGAGAAACGACCCGCCCCCAGCCATAGCATTCATCACCCCCGCAATCAACGAGGCGACAACCAACCACACGTAATGCCAATGCGAGTTAAAAGTTGAAATCATCCATCTTCCATTCTACCGATTCAGGGGAAACGGCCTGGTTTCAGCCCGCCGCAATTGGCGGTGTATTTAACGAATATCCGGATGAGAGACCAGAAAGTAGAACAAGTTTCTTTCTGACTCCTATGTTTATGATCCTTAGGGCTATCGGGCCGATTCAAATCTTGTTCCTGATATCTGTAATCCATGGTCGCCCTAAACCGGCATCTCCGGTGTAGCCGCAATCAACTTCCGCGTGTATTCATGTGCAGGAGCATGACACACCTGTTCGCACTCACCCAACTCCACCAGCCGTCCCCGTTGCATCACAGCCACCCGATCACACAGATACCGCACCAGTGGCATCGAGTGCGAGATAAACAGATACGTCAGCCCATATCTCCTCTGCAAATCCCGCAACAGATTCACCACTTGAGCTCCAACGCTTACATCGAGCGCGCTCACAGGCTCATCCAGCACCAGAAACTCCGGCCTCAGCGCCAGCGCCCTCGCAATATTGATCCGCTGCCGTTGTCCTCCGCTGAACTCATGCGGATACCGCTCCAACGCCGACTCATCCAATCCCACCTCCCGCAACATAGTCACCAGCCGATCTCTGCTCCCCAATCCCCGCTCCCGATGTATAGCAAACGGCTCCGCCAGAATCTCCCTCACCTGCATCCTCGGATTCAACGCCGCATATGGATCCTGAAAAACGATCTGCATTCGTCGCCGCATCGACCTCATCTCGCCCGAACTGGCAGCCAGCAGATCTATTCCTTCATAGCGCACCTCGCCCGCAGTCGGCTCCACCAATCGCAGCAACATCCGAGCGACCGTGCTCTTGCCGCTACCCGACTCGCCAACCAATCCCAGCGTCTCCCCCCGCCTGATCGCAAACGAAACATCATTCACGACGCGAGCTCCCGCGCCATACTCCTTCACCAATCCCCGAGCTTCCACCAGCACTGTCTCATCCATCGGCATAGTCGGATGCTACCATCCAAAAAAGGAGCGAATCTTGACGTTGCAGTCAGTACAAACCTCGCCGGCAAAACTGTGCCCGTCACCGGAGCTAGCCCGGAAATAGCCTGGGCCACCATCGTCTTCGCTTGCCTCCAGCCCCTCACGTCCGCATCCCCCAGATGACCGTCCGCCACATGGGCTAACCGCCGCTACCCGAGCTTTGGATGCACCAGGTGAAACCCCGTAGTCTCCTGATAAGCCCGCGCCAAAGCCGCCACCCGAGCATCCGAGTACAACGCACCTAGAAACGTCAGCGAAACCGGAGTCCCAGACCCGCCCACATTCTCCCGCGCTCCATCGACATCACTGTCCGGCTTCGGAGCCCCGTCTCCTCTCACTCCATTTGGTACCACCACCGCCGGATGCCCCGTCAGATTCGTAGCCGCCAACTGCGACCCACCAGAAGGCGTCACAATCACGTCCACCTCGGTAAACACCTTCGCCATCGCCTCCATCGCCAGCGTTCGTGCCCTCTGCGCCTGTACGTAGTCCACGGCCGAGTAGAACCGTGCTACCCGAAACTGATTCGGCCAATCGAAAGCCTTCTGTCCCGTCAGCAGCCTGTCCTGTCCACTCCGCGTCAGCTCATCAAAGGCCGCTGCCGCCTCCGCCTCCAGCACTGGAGTGATATCCCCAAAGTGGTAGCCCTTCGGCATCTCCATCGGGATCAACTTCACTCCCATATGCAACAGCGTATCCAGCGCGCTCGTTCCATACTTCGCGTCGTAGGTCTGTCTCTCAAAACCTCTCTTCTGCTCAGCCGTAGCATTCGCAGGCAAGGTCGGCGCATCAAACTCATTCTTCAGATAACCCACCCGCAGCCTCTTCCAGTCGAACTCCGCATCCCAGTTGAACGCTGCATCCTTCACGCTCCGGTCATGTCCATCCGGCCCATGGATCGCGCTCATCACCAACGCACAGTCCTCCACCGCTCTGCAGATAGGACCAATCTTGTCCATCGTCCAACTCAGCGCCATCGCTCCCGTCCGTGGCACAAACCCAAACGTGGGACGCAGCCCTGTAACCCCACACCGCGTACTCGGCGAAGTAATCGACCCCAGCGTCTCCGTCCCGATCGCAAATCCCACACACCCCGCCGCTACAGCGCTCGCGCTACCGGCTGAAGACCCACTCGACCCCTGCTTCTTATTCCAGGGATTCCGGGTTCTCGCCCCAAACCAGAGATCTCCCTGCGCCAGCGCCCCCATCGACAGCTTCGCCACCAGCACCGCCCCCGCAGTATCCAGCCGCTCCACCACCGTAGCGTCGTAGTCGAAGCTCTGCTCCTCAAACCCCGCCGCCCCCCACGTCGTCCTGTATCCCTTCACTGCCAGCAGGTCCTTCGCTCCCCACGGAATCCCATGCAATGGTCCCTTGTACCTGCCCGCAGCAATCTCAGCATCCGCAGCCGCCGCACTAGCCAGCGCCCGATCCTCCGCCAGCGTAATCACAAAATGTAGTTGCGGATCATATCGCTTCAGCCGCTCCAGATACATCTTCGTCAACGCAACCGAAGTCACCTTCCGTGTCTTCACCAACTCCGCCAATTCACGTACTGAAGCAAACGCCAGCGCATCCGAATCCCCGCCTGAAGCCAACCGCGAAACATCCGGAGCTGCACTCATCCTCATTGGCACCCTGGCCGTAGTCAGCGTCATCCCCGCAGGCACCGGATCGAACACAAACGCCGGAGCCACACTGTTCGGGATCTTCATGCTCCGAATTACCACCACAGAATCCCGCTGCTGTTTCAACCCATCCAGCATCATCGCCTTCTGCTCCGGCGTCATAGTGACGCCCGCGATCACCGCCGCCGCATCGATCATCTCCGGAGTAATCTTCCCAGGCTCAGGCCCCGCGGGAGCGCCGCCAGCGGGACTCTTCGCCTGCGTAGCCATCCCAAACAAGACTCCCGGAAACAGCGTCTGCCCCAAACCCAACGCAGAACAAGCCTCAAGAAACCGCCGCCGATCCAACCCTGAAGAAACCTGGTCACCCATCCGGGGATTATTGCATCCACTTCGCCACTCGTGAAAAGAAAAAGGCGCACGAAGAAGCCGTCTCTATTTTGGAAGTGGACACAATTAGCCAAAAGGATCACGAACGGTTTTGCGAATTATGCCGTGTGCTCTGTCATGGTGGAGCATGAATGATTGTTCAAATAACTTTTTATTGACGGACGTATATATTCACAGGTAGAAATTTTTTGTCGTACGTACGTACGTACGTACGTACGTATCCTTGGTCGACTGTCTCGATGGCGGTCACTATCATCTCGCATCTCGTCGCATAGTAGTTAGTAGTTAATGGGAGTCTTCTCAATGTCCATGCAGCAAATTTGGCGCGTCAAAACGTATTGCTTCTCTCTCTTGCTTCTTCTGTTAGCTGGAGTTCAGACTTCCATTGCCAAATCTCCTGCGAAAGCAGAATCTACTGGCCCTCTTCCGCGTGTTTTTCTCCTGGATGCAAAGATGCTGGCAAGCATCAAGGCCGCCTCACCGGAAGACCCACGAAGGTATGAGGTTATCGCTGCTGCGACCGCTGCCGCAGATAAGGCGATGGGCGAAGGGCCATTTTCTGTCATGCAGAAGGCCGTCGTGCCACCCAGCGGGGACAAGCACGACTATATGAGTCAAGCTCCTTATTTTTGGGCCGATCCGACCAAACCCAACGGGCTCCCATACATTCGCCGCGATGGCGAGCGTAACCCCGAGCTCAAGAAAATCTCAGATCACGACAATCTGGGCCGCCTGGGCGAGGATGCACGCAATCTAGCCCTCGCCTACTATCTCACCGGCCACGTCGCTTACGCCGATCGAGCTTCGTTACTGCTACACACATGGTTCCTCGATGCTGCAACCCGCATGAACCCGAATCTGGAGTTCGGCCAAGGCATTCCTGGCATCAACACCGGGCGCGGCATCGGGCTGATTGAGACTCGTTCGCTGATGCCAG
>Ga0193717_1001572_pt1 | contig 13913 bp, 11 predicted proteins | sample U2c2metaG_FD_145900 | JGI IMG/M metagenome (GOLD analysis project Ga0193717, IMG submission 145900) | Soil microbial communities from a riparian zone of the East river system, Colorado, United States - U2c2 | ecosystem: Environmental > Terrestrial > Soil > Riparian zone | place: USA: East River... | reverse complement strand
TACCTGATTCCTTTTACATAACCGTCCACTGGCTTAAAAGGAATCAGGTAACAAGCCGGACATGACTGGCTGAACTGTACCCGGTCGGCCAATAGGTCTGCTTTGGTCAGTTCAAAGCTGTTTCCCTGCATCGGAGCCTTTATATAGACAGAGGTTGAAAAACCGGGAGATTGCTCTTTAAACCAGAATAAACGATAGGTACCCGTCTTAAACCCGTTGTCCGCATTTAAGTCTGCTTGTTCCGTAAACAGGTACTCGCAGCCGGCACCGGACCGGCAGGAGGTTAAGTTTTTATCATCAATTTTTAACTCTTTCTGTACATCGCCTTTTTTAGTACAGGATAAAAATAGTGTCATGCCGGTTAGCAGGCCGAAGAATAGCGAATAAGGTTTTTTTTTCATTATTGTGTGATTTATACTGTTGTTACGAAAGTATAAATGGTTGTGCTACAGGCTCCTGTATTATATTTTTGTTAACAAATAATGCTTAAGCGCAATTCATTAAAAGATCAGCGGATTGGTACTAATCCGAAAGCGCCTGTATGATAAGCAGCGGCCATGAATTATGGTGGATTACGATGATGACAAGTTGCAGGCGGCTACATGTTTTAGTTTTTGCTGCTTACAATCCGTTTGTCATCCCTGGATAATAATTTATTATTTCGGAACGATTGGTCCGATATGGGTTTATATTTGCGGAACAATCGTTCCGAATATAAAAAAACGATTACTCACAACATGAAAAAGTTAGAAAACAAAGTGGCAGTAATAACAGGTGCATCAAAAGGTATTGGCGCAGGTATAGCAAAAAGTTTGGCGGCCGAAGGAGCCCTGGTTGTAGTAAATTACGCTTCGGCCAAAGTCGGCGCCGATAAGGTAGTTGCGGACATCATCAGTAATGGCGGTAAAGCTATTGCAGTACAGGGCGACGTATCAAAAACCGAGGACATTAATCGCTTGTTCGATGAAACAAACAAGGCTTTTGGTGCGGTTGATATACTGGTTAACAATGCAGGAGTGTATAAATTTAGTCCGATAGAACAACTTACAGAAGAGGAGTTTCACAGCCAGTTCAATACCAATGTGCTTGGTTTGTTGCTTACAACACAACATGCATTAAAAAACTTTAATGAGAATGGTGGAAGCATTATTAATATTGGTTCGGTAGTAAGCAGCATAGCACCGGCTGGCAGTTCTATTTATACAGCAACCAAAGGTGCCGTTGATGCTATAACCCATGTTTTATCAAAAGAGCTCGGCCCTAAAAAGATCCGGGTGAACTCCATCAATCCGGGTATGGTTGAAACAGAAGGAACACATACCGCAGGATTTATTGGCAGTGATTTCCAGGCCGAAACCGAACGTACAGCCCCTTTAGGCCGTATAGGGCAGCCGGAAGATATCGCGTTGGTTGCGGTGTTCCTGGCTTCTGAAGAATCGCGCTGGTTGACCGGCGAAACCCTTTTGGCCGGCGGTGGCGTAAGATAATAAGCGATAGTTACTAATAAAACATTAAAATTGGATAGCTTTGCTTAATTTAAGCAAAGCTATTTCTGTTATGGCAAGAACAAAGGATTTCGATGAAAATGAAGTGCTGGCCAGGGCGGTAGATCTTTTTTGGCTCAAGGGATATAGCTGCACCTCCATGCAGGACCTTGTTGATGGCCTGGGCATAAGCCGGTCGAGCCTTTATGATACCTATGGCGATAAGCATTCATTGTTCATTAAAGCGCTGGAAAGCTATCAAAATGCGGCTTCGGGTAAAGTTTGCCAGATCGTTGGTAAAGCGCAGCCGGCTAAGGAGGTCATCAAACAATTGTTGGAGTTGATTGCCGGCGAACTGCTGGAAGACCGGAAGCATAAAGGTTGTTTTATGGTGAATGCCGAAGTGGAGGTTGCCCCGCACGACGAGGAAGTGAGCAGGATGATCTGTAAAAATGACCAACAAATAGAGGACACATTTTACGCGGTCATTAAAAAAGGTCAGGACAATGGCGAGATCACTAATAAACAGGATGCCAGGGCTCTGGCGCGATTTATAATTAATACCGTAAAAGGTATCCGGGTAACCGCTAAGTCGACGAATGATAAAACCATTTTTGATGATATTATTAAGCTTGCCATATCAGTATTGGATCAATAAAAGGCTAAATTCCGTGGTCACCTTCAAAACCTCCGTTCAGCGTTGACTTTAACTGCCGCTTTAAATGGTATTAAATCTGGGATCATCAATATCCCCCCCATTGATTAACGCAAATATATCTACGCAATTCATATCAATAGAATACATCGTTATACAACATTCGGTTGTAAGTCTTTATGATTAACTTTATTTAATCAACCAAAACGAACGTACTCCTCTGAGTTTCATCTTTTTTTGGAGCTTATTTAAATTTTAGGAAGATAGAAACAATTATGATCCAGGGCACCGACGCGGCTGTTCTTGAAATCTTAGCTACTGCCCCAGAGCTTGACAATTTCCGGGTATTTTCCGTATTGACCTGTGATAGCAATTTCCTGGAATTGATCGATGAATTACGGCCGCATGTAGTCATGCTGGATTTCCGGTTGGACGGTACGGTCTTTATCGACATCTGCCGAAAAATCAAAGTGAGGTATCCGCATCTTCCTGTCATTGCAGAGCTGCAACAGCAACATCCATGATGTTTATAATCGGTATGGCTTTGACGACTATATCCCCAAGCCATTTGACCTGGATAATCTCTATGCCATCTCACGTAAGCATATCCCAAGCCAGTAGGGCAGGGATAGTCCAGTTGACAATGGAATTTAAACTATGGGTGGGTGGTAAATAATGTATTAGGTTCTGCGCCGACTTAAAAGTATCTAAACAGCGACCTAACAAGGGAGCTGTTTTGTTGTTGATAGTAATATTACCGCTTAATAACAATCTGCCATTTAAAGTAATGTTAACTGTATGACCGCCTACGAAGAAAAAGCTTATTTACTGCTAAATGACTGGAAGCAGAAGATGCAAAAGAAACCGTCTCTTGCTAACCGGATAGCGAAGGGCATACAGAACAGGATCAATAATATTATACCAGAAAAGGTCCACAAAGTAATAACAGTAACTATCGAAAAAATGGTTAAGGCAGTACTTTTCGGAGCTAAATACACAACCACCGGCAAGCTTGCTACCGATGCTTCCTTTCAATTAAGAGAGCGTTATGTAAAACAACAAATAAACTTTTATCAGAAAACTGCCACAATAGAAGGGGCTGTTGCTGGCACAGGAGGTATATTAATGGGATTTGCTGAGTTCCCTGTCCTTATCGGTATTAAAATGAAATTGCTTTTTAATATTGCAGCTTTATATGGTTTCAATGTAAAGGATTATAAAGAAAGGCTGTATATACTTTACATTTTCCAGCTTACCTACTCCAGTCAGCAACGGCGAAATGAGATCTACGATTTATTACAAAACTGGGAAAGCTATAGCATTCTTCTACCTGCTGATGCCGATGAGTTTGACTGGCGCGCTTTTCAGCAAGAATATCGTGACTATATAGACCTTGCAAAAATGGCGCAATTAATACCTGTGATTGGAGCTGCTGTGGGTGCTATCGCCAACTACCAACTCATAGCACAATTAGGCGAAACCGCTATGAACTGCTATAGAATGCGCATGCTGGACTCTGGAAAAATAGAAAATAAGGACGTCTAAAGTCGAAAGATTTGCGGCTTTTTTCATACTTATACTTTGTGTGCAATGCGACGTGCTATGTCAAATGCTCCCTGAAAAAATCAATAGTGCGTTTCCAGGCAAGTTCTGCGGCGGCTTTGTCATAACGGGGTGTTGTATCGTTATGGAAGCCGTGATTTACGTTTTCGTAAATAAACGCCTGGTATTTTTTACCATTCGCTTTTAAAGCAGCTTCGTAGGGCGGCCAGCCTTCCGTAATCCTGGTATCCAGCGATGCATAGTGGAGCATCAAGGGTGCTTTAATTTTAGGCACGTCGCTAGTAGCAGGCTGACTTCCATAAAAAGGTACAGCTGCCGCCAGGTCCGGTATGCGAACGGCCATCATATTGGCTATGCCGCCGCCAAAACAAAAACCCACAACACCCACCTTACCGTTACAGTCTTTGTGATTTTTAAGGTAATCGTATGCCGCTATAAAATCTTCTTCCATTTCGCCTTTGTCTCTTTTACTTTGCAAGGTGCGTCCCGCGTCATCATTACCAGGATAACCGCCCAGGGGCGTTAAGGCATCAGGCGCAAGCGAAATAAATCCTGCCAGGGCGGCTCTTCTGGCCACATCTTCAATGTAAGGATTTAATCCCCGGTTTTCATGAACTACTATGATGCCGCCAAGTTTCTTTTGAGCATCTATAGGTTTTGATAGCAATCCTTTGATAGTTCCGCCGCCTTTTGGTGAGGAATAATTGATATATCCTGATTTTAAGCGGGGATCATCCGGCTTGATCTGCACGTTTCCTTTGTAATCGGGCATCAGGAAACTCATTAGTGCAGGTACGGTTAAACCGCCAACTGCATAAAGAGATAGCGTTTCCACAAATAAACGGCGGCTAAGCCGGTCGTGTGCGTAGTCATCATACAGGTCAAACACTTCCTGCTTGATATCTTCTTTGTTGATTTGGTTCATAGTTAAAGGCTTTATTCAAATGTAATGATTCACTGGAACGGCTTGCTAACTCAAACTGTAACAGTCTATATACGTGTAAAGTTTTTGGTTTTTACCTTGAGTGTTCTCATAACTTGCGTACTGCGCATTATGGTATCTTTTATTTAATTAATTCCCCATGTAACGCTACCTTATTTCTTCCATAATTAAAACTATATTCCACATCTGCGTTTAATTGCTGATCGTTGAAATGGCAGGTGATGGTTTCTGTATGCGGGCTTTCTATATAACGTAGCTTTAATTGCAATGTATGGTCGTCATTCCATCCATAACTGCCCTCAACTTTATAAGGCAGCAATAGAGAAAAGTCTTCCCTGGCTGCGGAAACTAAGCCAGGGCCCTGCATATTCGTTTTACCTGACAGCCATTTGCCTGTTTCAAAATTAAGCATATAGCTTGCCGAATCTTTTTTTATGGTGATGTGACAAACATGATTAACAATGTTAAAGGTTATTGAGTTGATATGTAAATCATTTGGTTGAATGGAAAAGATCCTGTTGAATGTGTTATTGGTATGGTTGCCGGTATTGGCTACCGGAGGTAAACTTAAAGCGGCTAAATGTTTTTTAAGCTGAACATCCTTAGCTTTGTTAACCGGCAAAGCCTGCGGGCGCATAGATGGCAGCAAATACTTCCATACCAGGTTAAGCACTCCCTGCATATCGCTTGTTTCCGAAGTGATCGCGATTACGGCATCCTGATCAGGCATCACAACGATATACTGGCCGAAAGCACCGTCGGCCCGGAATGCGTTATAACGACAGCGCCAGAATTGATAGCAATAGCCCTGCATCCAGTCGCTCGAGTCCCTTTTACTTTGGGCTACGCCGGGCGCCTGGTCAATTTTAAAAGTGGTAGCTTCTTCAATCCACTCTTTTGGTAATACCTGTTTTCCGTTCCATACACCTTTTTGCAGGTAAAGTTGCCCCAGTTTAGCCATATCCTCCGTTTTTACACGCAGTCCCCAGCCACCTGTATTGATACCCTGCTTATTAGTTTCCCAGTCGATACCCTTTATTCCCAATGGATCAAAGAGGCGCGGCTTAAGATAATCAACTTCTTTTTGCCCGGTTACTTTTTGTACGATAGCCGATAGCATAAACGTAGCCAGGGAGTTGTACAAAAATTGACTACCGGGTTTATGCGCTATAGGCAATGCCAGGAAGGATTTGACCCAATCGTCTTCTCTTGATGCAATTGCAAAAGTAGGGTCGGTGCCTTGTCCAACAGTCATGGTTAAAAGATCCTTTATCGTAAGTGCGGCAAGGTAGGGTTTTATCGTATCCGGCAAACTACCGGAAAAAAAAGAGATCACCTTATCGTTTACTGACAGCCGCTTTTCGCTAACTGCAAAGCCAATGGCTGTGGAGGTGAAGCTTTTACTGCAACTATACAAGCTATGCCTTAGCGTTGGCTGATAGGGATTCCACCAGCCCTGGGCAATCACTCTGCCATGGCGTAAAAACATAAAACTATGAAACTCGTGTTTGCTTTGTGCCGCCGCATGCAGAAAACTATCGATCCCGGCTGAGGAAACGCCTTCTGATTCAGGTATTCCGATAGGGAAGGAGCTTGTTTTTTGGGCATAAAGTGTATGATTAAAAAACAAAAAGCATAAACCTGCTGCAAACAGTTGTTTTTTACAGAATTTAGACCATGATCTTTTGGTAATTTGTACGAGTGATACGTGACTGGCAGGCATATTCCTATAATTTTAAGGATTTATAATTAAAGTGAAAATAAGCTTTTTTATCCATAACCTGTTCATGTCTGCAGACCACAGGAGCAATATCTGGCAGTTTAGTATTCAGCCTTTGCTGATAGGGGACTTATCAACTATTTCGAATTTTACCATTAGATAACTGTTAATTGTATAAATGTTGGTAGTTTGGCTTATGTTAATCGACCTTTGATCTATATCAAATAATTACTTCTGTAAATATTAACAGTTGTCGATATAATATATTTAAAAGCTTATGAAGACAATAATTGCAGCTACAGATTACAAAGAGCTATCCGAAAATGCAGCTGAATATGCAGCTGATATTGCCCGTTTAAGCAAAGCAAGACTTATATTATTGAATGATTTTACGATTTCCATTCACGCGATCAATGCACGATTACCCGGACCGGCGATAGAGGAATTACTGAGTGAGAATGAGCTTCGTCTCAAAAAAAAAGCTGCTTTACTGAGCGAGAAGTTTGGAATAAAAGTGCTGCCAAAAGCCACCTTTTCTTTTGTGGAAGATGAATTAAAATCATTGATCGATGAATATCAGGCTAACCTGGTAGTATTGGGCATGCCTTCAAAAACACTTGAACAGGACCTGTTGGGAAACACAACGACCTCTGTGATAAAAAATCTGCGAACACCTGTACTTGCTGTTCCCGCAGAAGCGAAATTTGAAGGAACGAAAAAGGTGCTTTTTGCTTGTGATATGCTAAAAGGTGTTTCAGAGCTCTTGTTGTCCCGGATTAAAAACTTAGCTTTAATCATAGGCGCAGAGGTAGAGGTGCTACTTATTAACGAGACCATAGAAGAATTAAAAGATAAAGGAGCGGACCCGTTGATATATGAAAATGTAAGCCACCAATTAGATGGTATTGATTACTACTATAAAAACCTCCGGTCCGATTCCATTATTCATAGCATCGAACAAGAAATCAAAAATTTTCAAGCTGATCTCCTGATCATGGTTCCTGAAAAACATGGTTTTTGGGATTCTATGATCCATCGCAGCAAAACCAGGATCATGGCTGCAGGTTTACATATTCCGCTACTTTCAATTCCCACCTGATGTTAGTAAATAGTGATACACTTGCATCTATTCGTAACTGATAAAAATATTTCAGGAGTCTTTGGCTTTATTTTTGGGTATTAATTAAAGCTCCTAATGCAATTTATTGTCAGTTTTTCCGATGGTCTTAGTTCTTCGCCATTCTCATTTAAACTTTCATGCAGTATTCGGGGGCGCAGCTGGAACAAAATGTGTAAATAAGTGGGCATAAGGTCTATAAACTTTTTTATACCGGTTCAAATAATGCAGAACGTTAAAACTATTATATCATATTGATGTTCTACGTCAGCGAGCGCTAAACATATCTGGGAAATTGATAATGGCCAGCGGCAGGTGATAACTTAAAGTTTTATGAATCAGGAAACGGAAAAAACAAGATATAATGAAATTGAGCTGCAGGAGTTCAAAGCGTTGATCCTGGAAAAAATTAAAGTAGCAAGGGAAGAGTTAATGGACCTGTCGTCATCGATCAGTTCCTCTAATTCCAACGGCACGGATGATACGGCAGGTTCGTCGAAGACACTGGAAGATGGATCAGCAACGCTGGAAAAAGAATCGCTCAATCAACTCGCATCCCGTCAGAAGAAATTTATTGACCAGTTGGAAGCGGCGCTCATTCGAATTGAAAATAAAACTTATGGCATTTGCCGCGAAACCGGTAAATTGATACCGAAAGAACGCTTACGAGCCGTGCCGCATACCACCTTGAGCATGGCTGCAAAAATGAAGCAATAGAACTTACCTAACCGCAATATGGCTAAATATACAACCATATGACATGGAATAGGGATGAAAATTCAAGGTTATTGTAATATAGGATAGTATACTTGTTGCCTACTTTCCAGTTCGTAACGGGTGGTTATTTCATTTATCTGGCGCCGTTTTAATGCAAGTTAATAAAGTGTGGGTATAACTAATTAACTAGATTGAAAATTCAAATGTGAAACAAATTGCCCAAATTGTGTTATAAATTTCTCATTAGCTGAGATATTTTGATAATTTAATTTATGCGTGCTGGTTTGTACGATTTAAATAATTATTAAATAATTAGGTTTTTTGAGCACTACCTGGAATTTTTTTGGTTGATAAAATGCATATTATCAATTGTTTAAACATAAGATGGCTGTTCAATTTCTTTCGCCCGGTAATTGGCGGGAAATTTGCAAAATGATTTTCTCACTGTTTATCAATTACCTGCTATGGATACACACTACGGTCAAATCGTCGAATTTCGTGTAAGGAGAAATGGGCACAATATTAGCGAATTAGCAAGGTTGTTAAATATCAACCGCAGATCGCTTTATAATTGGTTTAGCCAGCAATATTTAAAAAAGGAATATATCGCCCGGATAGGAGAGGTCATTAATCACAATTTTTCAGAAGATTTCCCTGAATATTTTAAGAAAGAAGATTTTGAGAAATCACAAAATTTATCCGCTTTCAATAATTACGTTTTTGATAAAGACTGGAAAGACAAATATATCAATCTATTAGAGATGTATAATGGAATTTTATCTATGCAGTTAATTAAAGACGGATCTAACTGAAGAGGGCTTTTTAAATTATTACCTAAAGAAGCGCTTTTACAGCTGGTAACTTAAGCCTAACTGGTAATAAGCCGAAAAGTTCTGTTTTAAAATAGTGATTTTGCCGGTTTGCAGCTGACCGGGCAATAAGTTTCCCAAACCATTGGGGTTAGGAACTAAAATATCATCAATAATACCATTATTAAATAGATTAGCGGCACTTAATCTGAGTTTGAATTTATTGCTTAGTTTTTTTTCTGCTGATAAATTAACCGTTATATTCTGTCGTTGCCAATAATCAAGGTTATACCATGGCGAAACAAGGTCGATACGTTTACCAGTGTAAATAAGGGACAAGTTTGCAAGCCAGTTACCCGGTACGTTTTTGTAAAGCAAATTAATATTAGCCAAATGTTTTGACTGCCCTTCCAAAGGCCCCTGTTCGGCTTTAGTAACGGTAACCAGGTTGCTGGCAGGATTATCCGGATTGGCCCTGGTTAACAGTTTTTTCATACGGGTAATGTTAGATGAGGTATATGTATAACTACCTGTAATAACAAAATTTAACCAGTTGTAGCTGTACGAAAGTTCTGCACCATAATTGACAGCAGTACCGGTGTTTTTTAACTGTTCGGTTAACTGCCCGGCGGGTGTGTAGCTTAATCCGTTTTGCGGTATGGGGTAAAGCTCGTCATCCCCGTTGAGTAGTGTTTTCTCGTAAGCGTCAACGATGTGTTTATAAAATACCGAAGCTTTTAATTGCGTGCTTTTTGTTTGATACCAGGTATAGTTTAAGTCAAAATTGTCTGCCTGGGTTCGTTTTAAAAAAGGGTTTCCGGCAACAAGATAGTCCTCATAAGCTATGGTGGCAAAAGTAATATCATACAAAGCTGGGCGCGAAATACCTTTAAAGTAACTGGCTTTAAGCTGTTGTTTATCATTAAGTGCGTACTTCCAATGTAAATCGGGCAACCAGTCTTTATAGTTAATATTTACAATTTTGCCATAGCTTACATTAGGATCAAGTGTGGAAATAAAGTTCTGATCGGTTTGCTCCAACCTCAGCCCCCCTGAAAATTCCGACCGGCCGCTTTGCAGATCTGCCATGATGTAAAAGGCATTGATATCTTCTTTCGCTGTATAATTATTAGGATTATTTACGTTGCCAAGCGGATTTTGAGGCCCGTTATCATTTACCCAAACCGCGTTATTAATATCGGTAAAAGGTTCGTTGATGGTTGGTGTAAAAGTATAGGAGTTATAAAAATTATCCCTGTTTTTGCGCCGGATGAGGCCGCCGCCGCTCAGTGTAAGCTTTTGATTAAAAAATTCAGGTTTATAGTGCAGGTCAAGATAAATGTCCAGGTCTTTTTCTTTATTGCTTAACCAGATCCGGTTAAGCGGCGCTAATAATAAAGGCGACTGTATTATTGTATTATCAGGAGCTAATAACCTGCCCGTATTAGCAGTTAATTCCGACCAATCCGGGTACCGGCCGTTGGCTATCGAAAACTGACCTGCCCAATCAATATTTAAATCATGATAACTATGATTACCCTTAAGGTTAATATTATTGATCTGTTGTTCATGAACGCGTGAACGGTCGCTAACATAAATTCGCCCGGTACCAACCCCCGATCTTCCTAATATCAGGCTGGTATCAACTGTACTGCGGGTTTCTATATCTTTTTGATCAAGATAAAAATGGCTTAACGTAAATTTGTTTACGCTATCGGGCCTAAAAACAAACTGTTCGCTGGTGCTTACAGCGATTTTGTTATTATAATAACTATGCTTATAAAAATCAGAAAAGGCAGGAACGTTATTTAAATTAGGCTGCGTGTTCAAAGGGATAAAAAAACCGTCAGATCCGGTTTTAATATTCTTATAATCAGCGGCGGCAATAAAACCTAATTTATTGTTAAAAAACTTACGGCCGACCAATAAGTTAAAATTAACATCGGGCAATGGCCGGCTATTTTGAAAGGAAAGATTATCCTTTGAAAAATCTGCCCCGGTTGCGTAATGGGATGGCCCGAAACGTTCATAAGGTGAGTGGTTTTGAACAACGTCACTATTAAATGTACGGTACTGCTTATCAAGATAATGCCCGCTATAGCCTGTATTCAAATTTACCTGCAACAACGGATCATCAGGTGGCTGGCGCATCACCATGTTTACCACACCGCCAATGGCATCACCTTCCATATCGGCCGTTAATGATTTATAAACCTGTACACTCTGCAATAGCCCGGCCGGAAACAGGTCAAGAGATATATACCGGCTCTTATCATCAGGGCTCGGTATTTTGAACCCGTTTATAAGTGTATAGCTATACTTAGCTTCCATACCCCTGATAATTGCCTTATCGGTGTTACCAGTGTTGGTACGGGTTATAGAAAGCCCCTGAATGTGCTGAACGACATCGCCTGCACTAATACTGCCTGTATGCTCTATCAAATCCCCCGAGGCTATGTCTACGGCGGCTATGGTATTTCTTTCGGTAAGCCTTGATTGCTGATCCGATCTTGGATTTACCCTGGCTGTAATAACAACCTCGTTTAAAGCAATCTGCAGTTTTTGGAGGGAAACATTTAACTCCGTTGTTTTATCTCCGGATATGGTCAGGTTTATGGTTTGCTGCTTATAATTCACCGCCGAAAACATTACAGTAATATTTCCGGCCGGAACTTCATCTAAATAGCAAACACCGGCAGTATCAGTAAGCCCCGTAACTACAGTACCGCTTATTTTAACAAGTACATTTGCAATGGGCTTTTGAGTAGCCTGATCTGTTACCCTAACTTTAATATTAATGGACGATGCGAAAGCGCTATAACTAAAGCACAGCAATACAAATAACAAAAATGAAAGCTTTATTATTTGTATTGCCGGATGACTGTTTTTTTTAGTGCTGATTACCTGTTCCATTCACTTGATAAGCACCAATATCTTTACCAGGAGGCGTAATTTCTGAAGCTCCAAATATCTTATCCACTTTTACTATGGCCAGCGGACTAAAACCAGTATAGCCTTTACCTACAGCCGGTGAACCGGATTGTAGCCTGAAGTTATAACCACCTACATAATCGGCGTTAATGAATTGAGTATTAGCAGCAGCAGGAAGCGGGTAATTTACAAACTGTGGGTTGTTTGCTCCCGGAGTGGTCTTATTACCACCGTTAATATCGCCGGTTTGTACCCTGGTTATAAAACCTGCCGGTAAAAACTGTGTGGTGATAGCGGTATTGTCGCCATAATTATAGGTATAGCCATATTTAATGTTAACCGTATCTGCAGCGGGCACTGTACCAGAACCACCTAAAACACTTAAACCATAAGCACAGTTAACTATAAAGTTATTATAGGCCAAACCTCTGCCACCATTTTCAAAATCAAGTGAACCACCTTCTCCGGCTTTTTGCTGGCGATATCCGCCGCTTATCATGGTATTATTATAACAAGCCATATTAGCCTGGGGTGATAGGCCACCCGCATTAGCTGATTTAAAACAGTTTCCCGTACCCCCAACAGCTAAATTGTATGCAATATCTCCCACGCCGCCACTCTTGATGTTAACACATTCGCCTGCTATAAAACCCACCTTTTCAAAGGTATTACGCATTATTTCAAACTTACCGCCGGCAACTCTGATCATGTCGTCATGTGAACCATACACCCAGCAATCTTCCAAAACAAAATTGGCATTAGGGTTTTGGAAAAAGATACCATAGCTGGCTAATGTTGCACGGGTTGGGGAATTTGCAGGTGTTAAACCTCCCAGATATTCAAAACGGGTCCATTTTAAAATAATATCCCCGGAGGTTGTGCTACCCTGTATCCCGCCCCAGTAACCTTTAAAAGCGGGGTCGGTGTTAGGACTCTGTGGGTCTTTAGCAGGGTCTGATTTTAAAGCGGTATTTTGAACAGTGAATAGATTAGGACTTTCTTTGGTTCCTAATGACAGCAATGTACCGTTCACTAATATACCGGGTGCGTGTTCTTGTGTACCAATAGCGGTAGCCCCGGTTGCCGGGCCTATGATATATACCTTAACACCACTTTGTATAACCAATGTATCACCTTTATTAATTGTAGCAGCTGCATAATCACTGCTTAAATAATAAGTTTGTCCGGCTTTAAGTGTTCCTTTAATCGCCCTTCCGTTTGATTTGTTTTTGGAATTTAGGGTATCGCCATTCTGGATATATGAACCTGCATGAAATTCCTGCCCTGATACTTGTATTTGCTGATCATTAGATGATTTACTGCACGAAAACAGGCAAAATGCAGGTAACAAAAGAGCGAGGAATGATTTAAATAACTTCATAAGTAATTTTCAGTAGAATAAATTGTTAAATTATTAGCTTTTATTTATATAGATATTACTGTCCTGACAGGACAGCGATGATTCTCTTGTTTTATTAGGTATGCCGGATTTAATCATCGTCATCCTTTTTTTTCTTTTCCAGGATAACAAAAGCGCTTCTTTTAGGCGCGGGCATTATTGAGTTTTCGCCCTTTACCGATTTCCAGATCACCTCGTTCAGGTCCAGATCAGGGGCGGCATCTTCCCGGGCAAAATTGAACAGTTCTGACCGCTTACTGCTTTCATTAACCGCAATATTACGCTGCTCTATATCAACCTGTGCAGACTTAACTTTATAAGGTGTAAAGTCGGGTTTATTGGTAAAGCATTCATAAAATGGCAAAGCGGCAGCGTCATATTGGCTCATAGGTGGCAGGCCCAGTATCAGCTCTATGGTACGCAACATACCTGTTGTAGAATACATGCTATGGATCACCGCGTTTCGTTTTACGAACGGGCCGGCAACAAATGCCGGAGAGCGGTGTGCGTCGATATGGTCGGGGCCGGCCTGTGCATCATCTTCCAGAATAAACACAACCGATTCCTTCCAGATT
>Ga0193717_1001570_pt1 | contig 13926 bp, 12 predicted proteins | sample U2c2metaG_FD_145900 | JGI IMG/M metagenome (GOLD analysis project Ga0193717, IMG submission 145900) | Soil microbial communities from a riparian zone of the East river system, Colorado, United States - U2c2 | ecosystem: Environmental > Terrestrial > Soil > Riparian zone | place: USA: East River... | reverse complement strand
AGAGTACGCCGACACCATGGCGCGCCTTATCGCGGATGGACACGCATGAACGCCGACGCACACATCCAGATCCGCCAGACCATCGTGCGCCTGCTCTCAAGCATGGCCAGCTCGCGCGAGATCGATCAATACCTGAAGCGCTTCGCGCAGCTCGACGCGAAGCGCTTCGCCGTGGTCAAGGTCGGCGGCGCGGTGTTGCGCGACGATCTCGAATCGCTGACCTCTTCGCTCGCGTTCCTGCAGCAGGTGGGCCTGACGCCGATCGTCGTGCACGGCGCGGGGCCGCAGCTCGACGAGGAGATGGCTGCAGCGGGCATCGAAAAGCGCACCGTCGACGGCCTGCGCGTGACCTCGCCGGAAGCGCTGGCGATCGTCCGGCGCGTGTTCCAGGCGCAGAACCTCAGCCTCGTCGAGGCGCTGCAGGAAGTCGATGCGCGCGCCACTTCGATCGTTTCCGGCGTGTTCGAATCGGAGTTCATAGACCGCGATACGCTCGGTCTGGTCGGCCGCGTCACGCGCGTCAATCTCGCGCCGATCGAGGCGAGCCTGCGCGCGGGCTCGATGCCGGTGATCGCCTCGCTCGGCGAAACCGCGGGCGGGCAGATCCTCAATATCAATGCCGATTTCGCTGCGAACGAGCTGGTGCAAGTGTTGAGGCCGTACAAGATCATCTTCCTCACCGGCACCGGTGGATTGCTCGACGGCAACGGCCGCATCATCGACTCGATCAATCTGTCGACCGAGTACGCGGCGCTGATGGCGCAGCCGTGGCTGCACTCGGGCATGCGCGTCAAGATCGAGCAGATCAAGGACCTGCTCGACAAGCTGCCGCTGGCCTCTTCGGTTTCGATCACGCAGCCGGCGGAGCTGGCGAAGGAACTCTTCACGCACAAAGGATCCGGCACGCTGATCCGGCGCGGCGAGCGCGTGGAGGTGCACACGGACTGGAGCCGTCTCGATCTGCAGCGCCTGCACGCGCTGATCGAGGCAAGCTTCCGCCGCAAGCTGACGCCCGACTATTTCGAGCGGACGCGGCTGTACAAGGCGTACGTCAGCGAGAACTATCGCGCCGCGCTGATCCTGACCGAGGAAGAGGGTTTCGCCTACCTCGACAAATTCGCCGTCGCCGACGATGCGCAGGGCGAAGGCCTCGGCCGTGCTGCGTGGCAGGTCATGCGCGAGGAGAATCCGCAGCTGTTCTGGCGCTCGCGCCACAACAACCTGATCAATCAGTTCTACTACGCCGAATCGGATGGTTGCTACAAGGAACCGAAGTGGAAGGTGTACTGGTACGGCATGCACGATTTCGCCGACATCGAGCGCTGCGTCGCGCATTGCCGCGCGAGGCCGGCGACGCTCGAGGATCCGGTCGAGCTATAAGGATTGCTAGCGTTGGTATGATAATGAAAAGAAGCATAGGCATCGTCGGCGCGCGCGGTCACACCGGCGCCGAACTGATCAAGCTCGTCGCGCGGCATCCGTCGCTTGACCTCGCCTTCGTGTCCTCGCGCGAGTGGGACGGGCAGCGCGTGCGCGATCGCGTCAATGCGTTTGCCGGCGATCTGCGCTACAAGAATCTCTCGCATGACGAAGTCGCCGCAAAACACGCGGACGTGGTCGTGCTCGCGCTGCCGAACGGCAAGGCGGGCGAGGTTGTGGCCGCCATCGACGCGGCCGCATCGCGCAGCGTGATCGTCGATCTTTCGGCCGACTACCGCTTCGACGCGAGCTGGTACTACGGACTGCCGGAGCTCACGCGCGAAACCTACGACGGGCGCGCAAGGATCAGCAACCCGGGTTGCTACGCGACGGCGATGCAGCTCGCGATCGCTCCGCTGAAGGCGGACCTCGCCGCGCCGCCTGCGTGCTTCGGCGTTTCAGGCTATTCGGGCGCCGGCACCACGCCGTCGGACAAGAACAATCCGGACGCGCTGCGCGACAACCTGATTCCCTATGCGCTGACCGATCATGTGCACGAGCACGAAGTCGCGTGTCATCTGGGTGTGCCGGTGGAATTCATGCCGCACGTCGCGCCGCACTTTCGCGGTATCACGATGACGGTGAATCTCTGGCTGCAGCGGCCGGCGACGTCTGAATCGGTCAAGACGCGTTATCGCGAATTCTACGCGGGCGAGCCGCTGATCCGGATCGTCGACGACGCGCCGTGGGTCAGCCGGATCGCGGGACGCCATCATGCCGAGATCGGCGGCTTCGCCGTCGCGCCGGGCGGCAAGCGCATCGTGATCGTCGCGACGCTCGACAACCTGCTCAAGGGCGCGGCGACCCAGGCGCTGCAGAATCTCAATCTCGCGCTTGGCTTCGACGAATTCGACGGCATTGCGGATGCGTCCGTTGCCGAATCTTTATCCATCCGCTGACGACATTCGAAGAACACGCCATGCGCCTTTCCCGCTATCTACTGCCGGTATTGAAGGAAACGCCCGCCGAGGCGCAGATCGTCTCGCATCGGCTGATGCTGCGCGCCGGCATGGTCCGGCAAGAGGCTGCCGGCATCTACGCGTGGCTGCCGCTCGGGCTGCGCGTGCTGAAGAACATCGAGGCCATCGTGCGCGAGGAAATGGATCGCGCCGGTGCCGTCGAGTTGCTGATGCCGACCCTGCAGCTCGCCGATCTCTGGCGCGAAAGCGGACGCTATGACGCTTACGGTCCGGAGATGCTGCGCATCCGCGACCGCAACGAGCGAGAGCTGCTGTACGGCCCGACCAACGAGGAGATGATCACCGAGATCTTCCGCGCCGGCGTGCGTTCCTATCGCAGCCTGCCGATGAATCTCTATCACATGCAATGGAAATTCCGCGACGAACAGCGGCCACGCTTCGGCGTGATGCGCGGGCGCGAGTTCCTGATGAAGGACGCCTATTCGTTCGACGTCGATGAGGCCGCCGCGCGCCGCTCGTACAACCGCATGTTCGTCGCCTACCTGCGCACGTTCGCGCGCATGGGACTCAAGGCGATACCGATGCGCGCCGAGACGGGTCCGATCGGCGGCGACTTGTCGCACGAGTTCATCGTGCTCGCCGAGACCGGCGAATCCGCGGTGTTCTGCGACCGGCGCGTGCTGGATCTGGCGGCGCCGGGGGCCGGCATCGACTACGAAAGCGATCTGTCGGCGCTGATCGAACAATGGACATCGCACTATGCGGCGACGGAGGACGTTCACGACGTGGCGCGTTACGAACGCGAGGTCAGGGCGGAGGACCGCGTGCACACGCGCGGCATCGAGGTCGGCCAGGTGTTCTATTTCGGCACCAAGTATTCGCAGCCGATGAAGGCGGTGGTGACAGGACCCGACGGCGTCGAACGGCCGGTTTATGGCGGGTCGTATGGCATCGGACTGTCGCGGCTGGTCGGTGCGATCATCGAGGCGAGCCACGACGAGGCGGGAATCGTCTGGCCCGAAGCGGTCGCGCCGTTCAAGGTCGGCCTGATCAATCTCAAGCCCGGTGACGCGGCCACGGACGCAGCGTGCGACGGCCTCTACGCAAAACTCGAAGCGGCCAGCGCGAGCGTTCTTTACGACGATACCGACGAACGCGCGGGCGTGAAGTTTTCGCGCATGGACCTGATCGGCCTGCCGTGGCAACTCGTCGCCGGTCCGCGCGGGCTGGCGAACGGAACCGTGGAACTCAAGCACCGCGCGAGCGGCGAACGGTTCGAGCTCGCGCCGGACGCGGCGTTGGCGAAACTGACGGACTGAGCGACGATGAGCGATCTCCTCTGGCAGAAGGAAGGCGTCGCAGTCGATGCGCGCATCATGCGCTTTCTCGCCGGCGATGATGTCTTGCTCGATCGCGAGTTCTTTCTGCACGACATCGCCGCGAGCAAGGCGCACGTCGACGGCCTCCTGCGCATCGGCATCCTCGACGGCGGCGAAGCGTCGGCGCTGAATCGAGAGCTCGATGCGCTCGCGCAGGATTTCGCCGCGGGCCGCTTCGTGCTCGACGACCGCTATGAGGATGGACATTCGGCGATCGAAGCGCGCCTGACCGAGCGGCTCGGCGATGCGGGCCGCAAGGTGCATACGGGCCGCAGCCGCAACGACCAGATACTGGTCGCGACGCGCCTGTGGCTGAAGGCGAAGCTTCGCGCCGTATTCGAAGCGTGCCGCGCGGCCGCCGAAGTATGTCTGGATCGCGCCGGCCGCGACGCGCTGCCGTTGCCGGGCTACACGCATCTGCAGCGTGCCGTGGTGTCATCGACGGCGTTGTGGTTCGCCGGCTTTGCCGAAGCGTTCATCGACGACGCGCGTCGCGCACGCGATACGCTCGCTTGGATCGATGCGAACCCGCTCGGCACTGCGGCCGGCTACGGCGTGAACCTGCCGCTCGATCGCGACGCGGCGACGGCGGCTCTCGGTTTCGCGCGTGTGCAGATCAACCCGGTGTACGCGCAACTGTCGCGCGGAAAGTTCGAGATCGGCGCGCTCGATGCGCTGGGCGCGGCCTTGCTCGATCTGCGGCGTCTCGCCTGGGACCTTTCCTTGTTTACCACGACCGAATTCGGCTTCGTGCAGTTGCCGCCGGAATATACGACCGGCAGCTCGATCATGCCGAACAAGCGCAATCCGGATGTCGTCGAGCTGATGCGCGCGACCTACGCGAGCGTCGCCGCTGCGCGCACCGAGATCGAACAACTGCTGTCGCTGCCGTCCGGTTACCAGCGCGACCTGCAGTTCAGCAAGGGCGCGATCTTCCACGGATTCTCGCGCGGCCTGGCGGCGCTGGAGCTGCTGCCCGATCTGCTGGCGCGGTTCGAATGGGACGCGCAGCGCATGCGCGATGCGATCGACCCGTCGATGTATGCGACCGACATCGCGATCGAGCAGGCCGCGAGCGGCGTGCCGTTCCGCGAAGCTTACCGTCGCGCCGCGGATTCGACCGACGCGGCAAACGTCGGCCGCACGCCCGAGGCAAGCCTTGCCGCCCGCGTCTCGCCGGGCGCGGCCGCCGATTTACGCCTCGACGTCCTGCGCGAACGTCTCGCCGGACTCGACACCTGAAATGGACAGCGCATTCGCCAGGCAAGCGTTGCCATCCTGGCGTCGCGCCGTGCTGAAAGTCGGCAGCAGCCTGCTGGCTGCCGATGACGGCGAACTGTCGGATCGGCATGCGCGCGGACTCGCGGGCTTCGTCGCCGCAGCGCGCGCGCAGGGACGCGAAGTCATTCTCGTATCTTCCGGTGCCGTCGCCGCAGGTCGCGCGCGCGTGTCGGCGGAGACGCGCCGTGCGGGCAGCCTCGTGCTGCGCCAGGCGCTCGCCGCACTCGGCCAGACGCGCATGGTCGGCCTTTGGCAAAGCCTGCTCGACGTCCCGGTCGCGCAGGTGCTGCTGACCCACGACGATCTGCGCAACCGGCGGCGCTATCTCAACGCGCGTAACACGCTGCTCGAGCTGCTGCGCCTCGGAGCGATACCGGTCGTCAACGAAAACGACACCGTCGCCGTCGAGGAGCTGAAGCTCGGCGACAACGACAATCTCGCGGCGACCGTGGCTGCGCTGGTCGATGCGGAGTGCCTGCTGATCGCGAGCGACGTCGACGGGCTGTACAGCGCTCATCCGACGCACGACACGAACGCTCGGCCGATCGAATCGGTCGCAGCAATCACCGATGAAATCATCGCAACGGCGGGCGCCGCCGCCTCCGCATTCGGCACCGGCGGCATGCGCACCAAGCTGCAAGCGGCGGCGCAGGCGGCCAATGCTGGCATCACGACGATCCTGTTCAACGGCGCCGCCGCGCCCGTCGTCGCCGAGCTCGCGCAGGGATATTTCAAGGGCACGCGGTTTTCGGCGTCGGGTACGCGGCTGGCCGCGCGCAAGCACTGGCTGCGGCACGCGCCGGGCTCGGGCGCACGTCTGCGCGTCGATGCCGGCGCGGCGCGCGCGCTGGCCGGCGGCGCGTCGCTGCTGCCCGGCGGCATCGTCGGCATCGACGGTGAATTCGCGCGCGGCGATATCGTCGATGTGGTCGCCGAGCAGGCGGATCGCGCGCGCGTGATCGCGCGCGGGCTGTGCCAGTACGCGGCCGGCGAAGTGCGCCGGCTTGCAGGGCGCCAGTCGCGCGATATCGAAACGCTGCTCGGTTTCAGCTACGGCGACAGTGTGATCCGGCGCGACGATCTCGTCACCTTGAGCGAGACGCCGGCGTGAGCGCCGGCACCGGCATCCGCGATCTTGCATTGGCGGCCCGCGCAGCCGGCACCGTTCTGGCGCGTTTACCGACGCCGGCAAAACGCGCTGCGTTGATGGACATGGCGGCGGCGATCGAAGCCGATGCCGCCAGGATTCTGCAAGCGAACGCAGAGGATGTTGATTCGGCGCGCGCAGCCGGCCGCACGTCCGCTCTGATCGATCGCCTGCTGCTGGATGCGAAGCGTGTCGCCACCATTGCGGCGGCGGTACGCTCCGTCGCCGAGCTGCCCGATCCGGTCGGACAGGTCACGCGTCGCGAGGAACGACCCAATGGCCTCGTCGTCGAGCGCGTGCGCATCCCGCTCGGCGTGATCGCGATGATCTACGAGGCGCGACCGAACGTCACCGCCGACGCGGCGGCGCTGTGCTTCATGGCCGGCAATGCGGTGCTGCTGCGCGGCGGCTCGGAAGCGTTCAACAGCAATCGCGCTCTTGCGAAGGCTCTGCGTAGTGCGTTGCACGCACACGGATTGCCGGAGGCCGCGATCACGCTCGTCGAGGATCTGCGCAGGGAAGCGGTGGTCGAGATCCTGCAGCTGCAGGATCTTGTCGACCTCGCGATTCCGCGCGGCGGGGAAGGGCTGATCCGTTTCGTCGCCGAGCATGCGCGCGTGCCGGTGATCAAGCATTATCAGGGCGTCTGCCATCTCTATGTCGATGCGGCTGCGGATCTCGATCTCGCGCTTGCGCTGGCGATCGACGGCAAGACGACGCGGCCGGCGGTGTGCAACGCGTTGGAGACGCTGCTCGTGCACGCCGAGGTCGCTGCGCAATTTCTGCCGCGGTTGGCGCAGGAACTGTCTGCGCGTGGTGTCGAGCTGCGCGGTTGCGAGCGCAGCCGGTTGCTGGTGTCACCTATGCGCGAAGCCAGCGAGACGGACTGGGCGACGGAATTCCTCGACCTGATCCTGGCCGTGCGCGTCGTCGATACGCTCGACGCGGCGGTCGACCACATCCGCCGCTACGGCTCCGATCACACCGAAGTCATTGCGACCCGCGATGCGCCGGCCGCCGAAGCCTTCGTCGGCGCCTTGCGTTCGGCGGTAGTCATGGTCAACGCGTCATCGCGCTTCAGCGATGGCGGCGAGCTCGGGCTCGGTGCGGAAATCGGCATTTCGACGACGCGCCTGCACGCATATGGGCCGATGGGCGCGGAGTCGTTGACGATCGAACGTTTCGTCGTGCGCGGCGCCGGGCAGGTGCGGCATCCGTGATGCCGGACTTAATGATGCCAGGTCAGCGCGTCAGCCAGCCTTGCGTGCGCGCCGTGCACAGCGCGTAAGGAAAGATCCAGAACAGCGCGAACGCGGAAAAGAACGCGTAGCCGATGCCGTAGATGAAGTCCCAGTGCCGCTCGCCGCGCAGGTAATAGAGCATGTTGAACGCGGACATCAGCAGCAGCGCGCAGCAGAAACGCAGCAGCATCGCGGGCTGCGTCGAGATCATCGCGGCCAGCAATGCCAGCGTCGCCCATGCGACCGGGTAGCGCGAATTGGTGATCACCGATTCGACCAGCGCGATCGCGCGCGCCCGCGGCGGGCGTTTCCAGACGATCGTGCGCAGGAAACGCAGCTCCTCGCGCACGTAGCTGCGATCCCAGCGCAGGAACATCTTGCACAGCCGGTGATAGGTGGTCGGTACCAGGGTGTGCACGACCGCGGCGCGCTGATAGATGCAATCGTAGCCCTGGCCGAGGATGTCGTTGGTCAACGCGCGGTCCTCGCCGTAGGTGCAGGGCTGGCCGAGGAAGCGCTGGCCGACCCAGTCGTCGAGCACGTCGCGGACGACGCTGGAGCGGTAGCCGGCGAGGGCTCCCGGGCAGCAGTAGACCGTTCCGTAGGTGCTCTGCACCGCGCGCAGGAAATCGAAGGTCAGCGAGAAGCGTACCTTGAGCATGCGCGGGATCAGGCCGTCGCCACGGTTGAAGACGCTGACCTTGCCGGCGACCGCGCCGATGCGCGGATCGCGGAACGGGCCGGTCATCGCCAGCAGCGTGTCCGTTTCGATCACGCTGTCGGAGTCGATCGTCACCATGACCTCGCCGCGTCCGCGGCGGAATCCCGCTTCGAGCGCGGCACGCTTGCCGCGATTGCGTGCGAAGCGCAGCGGAGTGACGAGGTCGGGATGGAGTTCGGCGACACTCCGGATGTGCTGCCAGGTATCGTCGGAGCTGCCGTCATCGACGACGAAAACCTCGAGCCGCTCGCGCGGGTAGCGCGCGTTGATCACCGACTCGATCGAACGCGCGACCATCTCGCCCTCGTTGTAGGCGGGGATGATGACGGTGAGCATCGGTGCGTCGGCCATCGTCGCCAGCGGCGGCGTGCGATAGCGAAACCACAGCAGGGTGCGGAACAGCAGCATCAGCATGCCCAGCGCTGCCCACAGGATGGCCGGGCTCACGATGAAGCGTCCCCACTGATGATGTCGCGCGGTGGTTACGACGCCGTGAAAGATGTCGAAGTGCCAGCTGAGATACAGCACGACCGCGAATCCGAACAGGATGAAGGCCCGGTAGAACTCGTCGCCGGGTAGATCGCGGTAATCGTGGGATCGTTTCAGAGGCGTGGCGGCCGCGGTATCGGTCGTCATCATTGTCGGCTTCTTGGGGTTGAGGAATCTTCGCCGTGCGGGCATCAACCTCGCATGAACGAAATCAGACTTCTTTAACAATCGTAAGCGTGTCGAAAGGTTTGTAGCTCATGGTGTGCGGCCCGAATCTTTTCAAGTGACATGACACCGTCGTCATCCGTCGCAATGAGTTCGCACATCAACAGATCTCGCCGAGGTGTCTGCGATCGCGGTGTCTACGGTCGCGCTGTCTACGATCGCGCACGGCGGTTCGATCTGCTCCGCGCGTCTCGGGACGTCCGCGGGACGGGAAAATATGTGGTCGTCACCGCGCGGACCTGCCGCAGGCCTCGCCCCGGCCCGGCAGGGGACACTCGCGTCCGCCAACGCCGAACTTGCGCTAGGCTGGGCGCCGTCCGCTGAAGCAGGCCCTTGCCGTCGCGAGAAATGCGCAGAAACGACAATGACGAGAAACCTGACATTCAGTGCCGCCGATCGCCTGCTGGTGTTCGCACCGCATCCCGACGATGAAACGCTTGCGACCGGAGAGCTGATCCAGATCGCCGTCGGCGCCGGTGCCGAAGTGCGCGTCGTGTTCGCGACCGACGGCGACAACAACCCGTGGCCGCAACGCTGGTTCGAGCGGCGTCTGCACATCGGCAGCGTCGACCGCGTTCGCTGGGGCGCGCGGCGCAGGAGCGAGGCGCAAGCGGCGCTCGCGTATCTTGGCGTCGGCGCCGACGCGACGCGTTTTCTCGGCTGGCCGGACCTCGGTCTGACTCGAAAACTCGTCAGCGGCGACGCGGCGATCGATGTGCTGTCCGCGGAAATCGCCGGATTCGCACCCACGCATGTGACGATGCCCTCGTTGCGCGATCGTCATCCCGACCATGGCGCACTGCGCGTGATGCTCGATCTGGCACTGGCGAAGGCGCACGCCCGCTGCGTGCGCCTCGGCTATGTCGTGCACGGCCGCGGCGCGGATTCAGGCGAATGGCAGCTGACGCCGGATGCGGCGCGTCACCAACGCAAGCGCGAAGCGCTGCTCGCGCATGCGAGCCAGGTCAGTCTCAGCCGGCGCCGCCTGCTGCGCTGGGTGGAGCAGATCGAATCCTTCGAACAGGCGGAGCCGGAGGCGCCGATCGCGATCCATTCGGCTTCGGTGGACAGCGTGCTGCGCATCCCGCTGCTGCCCGCGCACCGGTTCGGGCGCCAGCACGACGTGCTGTTGGTGCTCGCAGGCCGCGATCAGATCGAACGCGTCCGTCTGCGTCTGCCGAGGCTGATTCGTGCCGATGCGTCGAGCATCCTGGCCGAAGGGCTGTGTTCGGGACGGGTGACGATCGAGCTGATCGAAGGCGCCTTGCAGATCACGTTCGCCGGCGGCGCAGACGGCGGCGCGAGCGGATACGTCAAGCTCGAGCGGACCTGGCCGAGATTCATCATCTTCGATGCCAGCACCTGGCAAAGGCTCGAGGATTTCCCGACGTTGCAAAGCGTCGATGCCGCGCACGCCAAGGCCCTTCGCGTTCCGCAGCGCGCATCGACCTGACGCCTTTTTCCGCGCTCGGCTGGGTCGGTCTTTGCAAGTCCTTACTCTTCCGCGACGCCTGTCAAGCGTCTGCGGGGTTACGGTCGAATCCCGCGACGTCATCACCCCCTGCTACGCAGCGGCTCCTCTCTGGTGATGACGTCGCGGATGCGGCTGGGCGAACCGGTACCTCGAGGATCGCGCCAAGCCTATTTCGGAAGTGGCGCGGTTTCTGAATGGCGAAGGGCGCCCCCTTCCGCCTGCCGGCACCTTCCCCCGCTTCGCAGGGGAAGGATCCAGATCGAATCGTGGTACTCGATATCGCCGACGGCGCGCATCCCAAGGAAGTGTCGCGGTTGACCATCGACGGCAAGTTCGGCTCGCACTGGACGGCATGGGATCCGCAGATCCAGCGCCTGGTCGCAACACCCAGCTTGGGCGAGAACAACCGCGTCTTTCTGCTCAAGCTCGACGCGGACACTGGCGCACTCGCCATCGACGCCGCGTTCCGCGACGCCGACGGCAAGGCTGGCATCAGTTTCGACCAGCGGCGGTGGCCTCACGACTGGACAGGCACGGGTTTGCCGCATGGCGCCGTGTTTTCGCGAGCGGATGTCGAGCGCAAGGACTGATCGACCGCCATGGGTAATGGAGCAATGGCCAAGGGGATGCTCATGGCGACTAAAGTGCCGGGCTCGCGGTACGTCGAGCACTGCTGTGGGTCACACGGCAAAGGTTGCAGTCGCACGCCGTCGGCCTCTTGTCTGGGGTGGAAGCCGTGACACTCCACTCCTGACCGCTCAACCGAGCGCGGGGTTACCGCTCAACCTCTGTCAATACAGCCTGGACCACTCATCCCCCCCATCGGGGGATACGTGGCCGCGGTGGCTCTCTGCATCATCGGTCTCATGGTGATGCACAACGCATCCGCGTTTGTCACACCGCAACCAGGAAGGGGCAAAACCATGCTGAAGTTCCTCACGAGCGTATTGATCGGCGCGGCACTCCTCGCGCCACTGAGTGTGTCAGCCGCAGATGCGTCGCAGGGCAATGCCGCTATCACGGCGGGCTCCGAAGCGGCCGATACGAAGAAGGCCCTTGCCCAGTACCGAGAGGCGATGCAGGCGACGCGCGCCGACATCATGGCCAAGGAGTTGACGCTATCGGCCGATCAGGCCGCAAAGTTCTGGCCCATGTTCGAGCAGTACCAGAAGCAACAGAACGTCGTCATCGACGCGCAGATCGACGCGATTCAGAAGTACGCCGACCACTACGGCACGCTGAATGACACGGATTCCGTTACGTTCGTCAAAGCACTGCTCGATCGCGACGACAAGATGCAGGCGCTCCGCGTCAAGTGGCTGCCGAAATTCCAGACCGCGGTATCGGGAGGCACGGCGGCCCGCGCCATCCAGCTCGACCGCCGGATCAGCGAGCTCGCCCAGGCGGAGCTGGCTTCGCAGATCCCGCTCGTGCACTGAGCGCCGCAAGGCGGCGCAGGTATCACGCCGCCTTCTTGTCTCCTTGCACGACGTCGCATGCCGCCGCGGACATTCGGTTGAATTCAGCGACCCAAAAAGCGGTCACGATTTTTGGGCGGACGAACTCAGCTATAAGAGACAGAGCACGGAACCCGGTCCGTTCGGCCCGGCGACCGAGGCGCAACGGACTTCCGTTGGCACGCGCCGACAGGCCAAGTACCGTACGACGGTTAGCGGGGCCCCGCCAGGAATACGGCGATCGCTCCAAATACGAATGCAGTACCCAATCCCCCGAGAATGATCAGCAGCACAGCCGAAAGCTGAATCACCGATCTCTCCGGCTGAGCCTCGCTCGCCGTCGGTGGATCTGGTGAGACGGCGCCGCTCGTCGGCTTATCCGCGAGGGCATTCGGTGCTTGAACGTTGGATCGCCAGTCGACTTGTATTGCAGATTCTTCAGTGGTCATATCGATGCACCAGATGCTTTCACGCTGCTTCGGTCGTCTTGCCGGCGTAGGAATGGTCCGCGTTGAGAGAAGGCACGGTGTGTCTCCAGAGGACCTGAGGGAACGACACGAACTCGTGCGTCGGTGTCTTCAAGAAATCCTAGGCAGGGGGGTTCTCCAGCGCTATCCCCCATGCGAGGGACAACCGTCGAACGAAGGTTGCCTCAGGATGAAGCGGAGGTTCGATGGCGTACCAATGGAAGACTGGTGGTCATCACCCGACAACGGGAAGGTGGTCACCTCTAACGCGAGGACTGTACGCGGCGCGCGAACTCGCGGCACGATGCTCGCTTCCCCACTCGGGGGATAACGTCATCTCGTGCTGACCGGCAGAATCCCTTCAACGACGTTGCATGCCGCTCTATCCCACGCGACAAGTTGATGGTGCGCTCGCAACCCTGGCTGCCGATGAGAGTGTGATTGAGGACGTCGAGCGCGAGCAATCCAGACCGCAGCGCTAGCGCGAGGGCCGAGTGACGTGGTCGACGGGCTGCATCAATTCGTGGAGATCGTGCTGTTCGCGGTCGCTGCGCTGCTGCCGATCGTCGATCCGCTGGGCGGAGCGCCGATCTATCTCGTGCTGACGCGCGGCGTCGACCGCGCCGCGCGCGAGACGCTGGTGAAGCTGGTCGCGTTCCACAGCTTCCTGCTGCTGCTCGCCGCCGCGCTGTTCGGTACGTACGTGCTCGACTTCTTCGGATTGTCCATTCCCGACGTCCAGCTTGCCGGCGGCATCGTCCTCTGCGCGCTTGGATGGTCGCTGCTGAACAAACAGGACACGCCCGAAGCGCTACCGCGCACGGCAGCGGCCGAGACGGCTGCCGGCGACATCAGCCGGCGGGCGTTTTATCCGTTGACGATGCCGGTGACCGTCGGCCCGGGTTCGTTTTCAGTAGCGCTCACGCTCGGCGCGCATCACGCGAGCAGCGTGGGTCAATCGCTCATAGTTGCGCTCGCGCACGCGCTCGGCATCCTGATCGTGGCCGCCACCGTCTATTTCTGCTATCGCTACGCCGAGACGATCCTGCGCAAGCTCGGCGCGACGGGCACCATGGTCGTGATGCGCCTTTCCGCGTTCATCCTGCTGTGCATTGGCATACACATCGCCTGGAACGGCGTCCATGGATTGCTCATGAACACGTTTCCCGGCGCATCCAGGCTCCTGGGCACCGCGCATGCGCTCGGCATCCTGCCGGACAACGACGTCGCGTTCGCGGCCGCGTTCGGAGGCAGGATCGAGCTCACGCGCCTCGCTGCGAACACCGGAAACGTCGTATGGGAACGCGGCGATCTCGATGCCGCGACATGCTGATCGATCCCGATGGCCAGATCGTCGTCGTCGGCTACTTCGACGAGCCCGGCACATTCCGGCCGATTGCCGACATCCAGCGCATCGACGCTGCGGACGGAGCGATGCCCTGGCACACCGCCAGCTGCATCCTACCGCCGGCCGGAAGAAGCCGCGGCGGGCCGGTCAGGTCGTGAGCTTGACGGACTCTTGCGCGATGCCAGCCCAATTATTGGGCTGCGTTGAGGTATGCCGCAACTGCATCCACATCGCCTTCATCGAGCGTACGCAGCTGATCAGACATGCCCGGCGAATTGGCGCGTGAAGCACTGCGGAA
>Ga0193717_1001569_pt1 | contig 13929 bp, 14 predicted proteins | sample U2c2metaG_FD_145900 | JGI IMG/M metagenome (GOLD analysis project Ga0193717, IMG submission 145900) | Soil microbial communities from a riparian zone of the East river system, Colorado, United States - U2c2 | ecosystem: Environmental > Terrestrial > Soil > Riparian zone | place: USA: East River... | reverse complement strand
GGCGTCTTCGGCGCTCTCAATCAGATGATCTCCGACCTTTCGAGTGGCTCTCCTACCGCGAGTGTAACGGCGGATGTCTCCACGTTGACCTCCGCACTGGGCAACCTGTCGACGCAGCGCAGCATTTTGAACAGCTCACAGAGCCGGGTGCAATCGACCAGTTCGTATATCCAGACACAGGTGGCCCAGCTCCAGTCGCAACAGAGTGGTCTGGTGGCAGCAGACACGGTTACCGTGGCCACGCAGCTGAAGTCGAATCAGGTTCAATACCAGGCTCTGTTGAGCGTTATGAGTGCACTCCAGAAGACGAATCTGTTCGATTTCCTGCAGTAAGGATGCTTGGGTATACCCCCCTCCCCCCGGGGGATACCTGCGCGGATGTCATTTGTTTTGTTTAGTTTACGAATTTAACTCTCTTCAAAGTCGTGCAATCAAAAGGGTTACGGGTAAATTCTTCTTTCTAAATGATTTATGGCTTTAACTGCAACAGCCCCGGTTGGCCGGGGCAGTTTTTTTACTCAATATATTCAGTATAGCGAATTGGCGGAAACTAATCGGCAGATGTAGGTTGTTCTCTTCTCATGGGTTAAGTGGGTCAGGAGCTTGACAATGTTTTTGGGTGGAAAAGAAGCGGCAAGATAAAGACCCGGGCAAGGTATGGAGAGATTTTAAATTGGGAATAGGAATATGAGACAGCCATGGTGAACCTCATCTTCCAGCAGTTGCAGCAGATGGAAGTGCACTGCAATTGCTTTCTGCCGTCGTTCCTGCGAACCGTGCATCAACCCAGGCCCGCATCTGGACGGTGGAGGAGGTTAAGACTGTCTCGTGAGTAGCCCCGCGTTGGACAATGTATTCGAGCGGCGTGCCGTTCTTGCAGAGCGAACCAACCACGTCATCCGTCCAAGGAGGCATTACCGTATCGTCGGCAGGGCCTTGCGCCACCAGCGTCGGAACACTGATCTTCAATCCGCCCGGTTCATTCTCCGCCGCTACCTTTAGGACAGATGTAAGGTCTGCTGCCGGAAGGAACTGGTGCTTCGGAATAGCCGTTGCCCAGTATCCCTTGCTGACCGTAGCCGTGATGCAGGCATGCAGCGTCTCTGGGAGGTGGTCCAGCGCCTGTTTCGTCAGGATCTTATTCAGTTGGATGTTGGAATGGTTGGATGCGAAGGACTCCAGCACATACATCGCGTACCCAAGCGCGTAGGAGGGCGTGGATGCCTGCATTATGGCTTGCAGTGTAGCCGCGATATGGGAGGCAGGCGCGAGGGCGATGTTGCCCAGGAGCTTTAGTTCGGGCACGTAGGCCGGTCCGAGTGCCGCAGTGAAGAGGTCGGCCTGTCCGCCCTGCGAATGTCCGATGACAACGTAGCCAGTTCCAATGCGCGGATCCATCTCGCGGGCTGCGCGAATGATGTCGAGTGCGCCGTGCGCCTCGGATGCACCCTGCAGAAAGGGATGAAGGCCCGGGGGGCCAAGCCCTTCGTAATCGGTAGCGACCACGACATAGCCACGCTTCACATAGTCGTCCATCACCACTTCGTGCATGCCTAGAAACTGATGTTCTGGCCCATTCGAATTGTCTAGCGATGGCGCGCAGAGTGGAGCGATGCCAGTGGTTCCGTGGGTCCAAGTTGTGACCGGCCAACCGCTCGCAGGTGGATCTCCGGCAGGAATGGCGATCGTACCGGTGACTGCCACATCCTTCCCATCTTCGCTGGTGGAGTGATACATCACGAGGAGATTACGCGCGGCACTTGGTAGGGCGGCGGCATCTGTCAAGGGACGAGACCGGATAAGTTTGCCATGTCCTCCGAGGGGTAGTGGCGAGGGCGGAACATAGAACGGAACGGCATGCGGTGCTTGAGCAGGGCTTCGAAGCGATATCCCCATACAGAACAAAAGCGCAGAAGCGATAAACGGAGGTCGAAAGGTGATAAACAGCATGAATCCTTCCACTACAGATTGATAAGGTGCTCTGCTAAATGAAGTTTCACCTTATCAAGGGAGTATGGAGGGCGCTATGACGCTATCTGGTGATTGCCTGCTATTCAGATACGTATTCTGTTGAAAATTGCCCCAACATTGCGAGTTCAAAGTCACACCCTCCTATTGCTGTTCTGCTTCCTTGTGCCTGCCTTTGCTCAGGCAACCTTCCGCACGTGGTGGCGCGTGGCAGCGGCTTGTTGTACCACGTTTCTTTGAGCGGATTTCTGCGGGTTGAGGGAGAACAGGCAACAGCAAGGGCGATGAAAGTCGATTGGGGAAAGAGTCGGACGGTTGTGGCGAGTGGAGTCCTTCGGAATCCTTCGCTGCGCTCAGGATGACGATCGTGGTGCCATTGAATTGACAATTGAATAGACACCGGCGAGGGCTGGCTGGGAGAGGGTATATATCCTCCGTCGCGCTGAAGCTGCGAGGTGCCCGATCTGTTGGGTTGAGAGTGTCCTCTGTGACTGGTCCTTTGTGTTTGGTTTGGTTGAGGGAGAACAGGCAACAGCAAGGGCGATGAACATCGTTGGTGAAAAGAGTCGGACGGTTGTGGCGAGTGGAGTCCTTCGGGATCCTTCGCTGCGCTCAGGATGACGATCGTGGTGGCATTGAATTGGCAATGGCAAGAGCTTCAAGAGCTTGATGACCTTGTAGAAGCCGCTCGCCACGAGCTTTCGGGCTCCGCTCAGAATACGAGCGTTTGTGAGGTGTTGCGAACAGGCAACGGCTAAAGCAAAGCCAGATCGCTGAGGATCTGGCTTTGGGTTCCGGTTTGCTTGACTACTGCGAGCTATCTGACCACAGACTGGAAGAGCTGTGAGGTGAGAAGGTTGGCGAACTGACTATCCGAGGAGGAGTAGGAGACGGTCAGGGTCCCGGAGCTGGAATCGATGGTCGTGTCGTCGAGAGCAGACTTTTCAAGCGGAGAGCCTGAGGTCTTCTTCATGAGCGATACGCCCTTCATGAGTGCGGCGGCGGTAGCGGCGGTCATGGTATCGGACATAACGACGGCCATATCGAACTTGACGCCGTTCTGGAAGTCCATGGTGTAGCGAGAGCTCTTCATACGGTTGCGAACGGTGTCGTAGTCGGCTAACTGGGCGGCATCACCGAGGACGCCCTTCATCATGTTCTGAGTCCCCTTGGCGTCGAGCAGGCTCCAGACTGCCTTGGTGTCGACGGCGAGCATATCGTTGACCATGTCGCCGTTGGAGAGGAAGTTGGAGGTGATGCCATCGCGTGCATCGAGGGCGGCTCTGACTGCATCCCTGTCGCCGAAGACCATGGTGGTCTGGTTGAGGAAGACGACACTCATGCCGCTCGTCCCCATGGGATAGATGTTGTTATTGCGAAGGACCACCGGCTTGGTCTTCGACTTCGTGAAGCTGGCGAGGATCTCGCGAGTGTGAAACTGGCCTTGCGCGATACCGACAGTCCGATCGCCCTGGTTGCCTTCGGCGCGGAAGGCGGCGAAGGTGAGGATATCCGCGTCCTGATCGACTTTGAGGCCGGAGTTCTTGAGGGCGGTCTCAAAGCGCTTGAGTTCCGGGGGGAGGACGCGATCCTTGAGGTTCATGGCAGCCGGCGAGTTCTGCATGGCTCGATAGTCGACGACGATGAGTTGCTGAACCTCGCGGGGGATGGAGGCCTTGGCGTCACTCGATAGCTGCGCCGCCGGACAGAAGGTGGCAGAGAGGGCAACGGCGGCGACGGGGAGGAACTGCTTAATAAGAATGCGCACTGAAATACTCCTTGGCCACGAGGTTTTGCGGCTCAACCCTTCTATTCTTCCGTGAAAGACAGTAATAGGCAAGTGACTGAGACTACAGCTTTGGACGTATGCGTGGAAAGAAGGTTGGGAATTGGGTGAAAGAAGAGATGACTGCGGATCGCCCTAGATTCCGGATCGGGACATGCGATCGAGACAGATGGCTACGGCCAGGAGATGGGGGCGTGCAGTTTGCGCTCCAGGACTTTGTCATCTGGATTGAATCCGGTTATCTGACGCACCCACTCCGAATCCGGCTCATAGGCCTCTTCCGGGATGAGGCCGATGAGTTCGCTATCGTCTATGAGCACTCCGTGACGCAGCGCCAGCCGATGGATGGTGGCGTGTATATGGTGCATGGGCGTTGCCCGGTGGTCGGTGATGTTCATGCTGACCTGGGCGCGGCCGTTGGCGAGGACGCCGATGGCCTTGACACCGTGGAGGCCACCGTTAGAGGCGCGGATGTCGCGGGCGATGGCCCGGGCGGCAGTGATGTCGGGCTGGCGAAGATGGACGTTGTAGGCGATGAGGAAGTTGCGTGCTCCTACGGCGGTGGCTCCCGCAGTCTCGTGGAGCTCGGGACCACCGATGTCCGGGCGACGGGAGGCATCGCGGCCGGCGGCGTCGCGGAGGCCTTCGAACTGGCCCTTGCGAACGTCTTCGAGCTGGACACGGTCGGGACGGGCGGCGGCTGCTCCGTAGAAGTAGACAGGAACGCCGTAGGTGCGCCAGATGAGGAGTCCAGCCTGCCGTGCGAGGATGGCGCACTCCGCGAGAGAGATGCCGCTGACGGGGATGAAGGGGACGACGTCGGCGGCTCCGATGCGGGGATGAACGCCGTTCTGCTGGGTGAGGTCGATGAGTTCGGCAGCCTTGCCGACAGAACGGACGGCCGCCGCCATGACAGCAGCGGGTGGGCCTGCGATGGTGATAACGGAGCGATTGTGCGCAGCGTCGAGCGACCAGTCGAGCAGACTCGCGCCTTCGACCTTCATGGACGCGACGATCTTGCTGACTTTGGAGGCGTCCGTACCTTCGGAGAAGTTGGGCACGCACTCGATGATGGCATCAGGGTTCATAGGACAACAGACCAGTTTACAGAGAACAAAGAGTACAGGTTATTTCCACCAGGTGTAGCCGAGGGAGAACTGAAGGCTGGCGTTGACGCCAGGGTTCTTGTCGCCGAGGGATGAGCTGGAGATGTGAACGGCGTTGAAACCGAAGTCCACGGAGCGGCGGGGTCTGATAAAGTAGTGTGCGCCGATGCCTGCCTGCGGGGTAAAGTTCCAGACGCTGGCGTCGGAGTTGGGACCATTGTTAACCACGTTGTAGGGTGGGCCACCGAAGGCGGGATATTTGTGATTGGTCCAGAGGACGCCGCCACCGCCCTGGAACCAGGGCGTGATGCGGTGCGAGCCGGTGAAGTTCCAGCGGAGGATGATGGGTGTGATGGAGGCTCCGGTGAAGGTTCCACCGACGGTGTAGGGGGCCGAACAGGTGTTGGGTGCGGTGCACATGGTGCGCTGAAACTTTGGCGTGTAGGACTGCCAGAAGGGGAAGACCTCGACGGCATACTCGAAGTTGCCGTGCAGCGGGCCTGGGCCGATGTTGGGGGTGAGGACCTTGCCGGCATGCACGCCTGCCATGAGGAACTTGAAGCCGCCGCGGTTGTCGGTGAGGCCGAAGCCACCCTGGGCGATGACGCCGATCTCCAGAGGACGATGTGCGGAGTTCGACTCGAAGGGCGTGAGTGCGGCTGCAGTGGGAGCGGCCTGTGCCACGATGAAGGGTGTGGTGAGCACGAGGGCAAGAGCCCAGGCGGTCGTCTTTCCAATGCGGCGGATGCTCTTGGTCACTGACTCTCCTGTTTCGATGAGACTGAGGGTGCTGAGTTGCAGAAGAAAGGCCGCCGATGAGCGGCGGCCTCTTTGTGAAGGATCGACCGTTAGCCTAGTGTCCGGCTTCCACCGCTGCTTCGTCGAAGTCGAAGTTGGAGTAGACGTTCTGCGTGTCATCCAGGTCTTCGAGGGCTTCGAGAAGGCGGATCATGGCGCTGGCCTGGGTGCCTTCGAGCTTGGTGTAGGTGGAGGCGATCTTGGTGACCTCGGCATGCTCGGGGGCGATCTTGGCGGCCTTCAGGGCTTCGGTGACGGCTTCGAAGTCCTTGGGGTCGGTGAGGACCTCCCAGTTTTCGCCCTCGTCACTGAGGTCTTCCGCCCCTGCCTCGAGTACAATCTCGGTGAGCTTGTCTTCGCTGGCGGCGGATTTGGCGATGGTGATGACGCCCTTCTTGGTGAACATCCAGGAGACGGAGTTAGATTCGCCGAGGTTGCCGCCGTTCTTGCTGAAGGCGTGACGAATCTCGCTGACGGCGCGGTTCTTGTTGTCGGTGAGGACGTCGACGATGACGGCTACGCCGCCGGGGCCGTAGCCCTCGTAGGTGATCTCATCGTAGGAGACGCCTTCGAGTTCGCCGGTGCCGCGCTGGATGGCGCGCTTGATGTTGTCGGCGGGCATGTTCTCGGCTTTGGCCGCGGTGATGGCTCCACGGAGGCGCGGGTTGCCGTCGGGGTCTCCGCCGCCGCCGGTTTTGGCGGCTATGGTGATTTCCTTGATGAGACGGGTGAAGATCTTGCCACGTTTGGCGTCAAGCGCGCCTTTTTTATGCTTGATTGTGGCCCATTTTGAGTGGCCTGACATGCGATCCCTCTGCGTTGATTTTATCAGGGCTGCGATGAGCTGCGGCCTCAAGCGACCATGTGAGTTTAGCACGCTGAGGGGTAACTAAAGTACCTCCGGGGCCAGCAGGTCGCGCATGGTTTCACGGCGACGGATCAGGTGCGCTTCGGCGCCGTCGATAAGGAGCTCGGCGGGGCGGGGGCGGGAGTTGTAGTTGGAGGTGAGGGACATGCCGTAGGCTCCGGCGTCGAGGAGAAGGACGAGGTCGCCGGGTTTGACGGCGGGGATGGCACGGTCGCGAGCGAAGAAGTCGCCGGACTCGCAGACGGGGCCTACGATGTCGGCTGTGATGGTCGACTTCCCTGCCGGCTGCTTCACGGGGATGATCTCGTGGTGGGCGTGGTAGAGCGCGGGGCGGATGAGGTCGTTCATGCCGGCGTCGGTGATGACGAAGGTCTTGGAGCCGTTCTTCTTGACGACGAGGACGCGAGTGAGGAGAGCGCCGGCCTGGGCTACGATGAAGCGGCCGGGCTCGAGCAGGAGATGGGCGGACTCGCTGGCGAGGCCTTTGGTGAGGGCGGCGGCGTACTTTTCAACTTGGTGGGCGGGGTGGAAGGCTGTGGTGCCGTAGTCGATGCCGAGGCCGCCTCCGGCGTCGACGTAGCGGATGTCATGGCCATCCTTGCGGAGATCGGCGATGAGCGCGGTGACGCGGGCGAGGGCGGCGGCGAAGGGATCGACCTTGCGGATCTGTGAGCCGATGTGAACGCTTACGCCGGCGGGGTCGAGCCATTTGTACTTCGCGGCCTTGCGGTAGATGGCGCGGGCAGCTTTGATGTCGATGCCGAACTTGTGCTCGCTGAGGCCGGTGGAGATGTAGGGGTGGGTTTCGGCGAAGACGTCGGGGTTGACGCGGAGGGCGAAGCGGGCGCGCTTGCCCAGGGTTTCGGCGCGGGCGGCGAGGAGGTGAAGCTCGGCCTCGGACTCTACGTTGAAGAGGAGGATGTCGGCCTGGAGGGCGGCGTCGATCTCCCAGACCTGCTTGCCTACCCCGGAGAAGACGACCATCTTGAGCGCGGGCTTGTGGGCTCTGCGGACACGCTCCAGTTCGCCTCCGGAGACGATGTCGAAGCCTGCTCCCTGCCGGGCAAGGAGACGGAGGATGGCCAGCGAGGAGTTGGCTTTGACGGCGTAGCAGATGGTGTGGGGGCGGCTCGCGAAGGCTGCTTCGAAGAGCTGGAAGCGGTGCGAGATCTGTTGCGCGGAGTACACGTAGAGAGGCGTGCCGTGCGCGTCGGCCAGGGCGGAGAGGTCGGCTTTGTCACAGTGGAGCTTGCGGTTTCGGTAGGCGAAGGGACGAGGGGAGGCTTCAGGGGCGGCGTTTTTTTTGGTCAAGACTCTAGGTGCTCTTTGCTGGAATGGCGTAAGGGGCTTCGGGGATGATAACCCAAGCGGCGATGTAGGCCAGGGCACCGACTCCAGTAAGGATGATGATAAGCGCGGTGATGACACGGACAACGTTGAGGTCCCAGCCGTAGTGGAGGGCGAAGCCGGCACAGACTCCAGCAATCATGCGGTTATTACGCGGACGGGTCAACTTGCCGGAGAGCGGGTCGGTGGCGAAGGGGCTGGCGGCAGGGTTGGTGGTGGCTCCGCAGGAGGGGCAGAAGCGAGAGGAAGGATCCAGTTTGTTTCCGCAACGAGTACAGAACATGGCAGTTCTCCTGGAGACTTCTATTTTGCCACATCTGTGGGGTAGTTATTTGCCGGGGATGCCGTCGATTCGTGGCGCATCAAAAGATAGCTCGGGACGGTAAGCGCCTTTTGCAGGCTGTTTTTGTTCGGAGGGCTACGCTCCCGCCGAAGGACAAGAACAGACAACGGCAAGGACGGTGGAGTTTGGTGTTGGAGAGGTTCGGGCGGTTATGGCGTGAAGACCTTCGGGATCCTTCGCTCCGCTCAGGATGACGACGCAAACAAACAACGGCAAGAGCAACAGCAACCGCAGGTCCTTTCAGGTGCTATTTGCCACCCATGTGAGCGCGCGCGCGATCCGTCCGGTGCAGACGGTGACTCCGCTGGTGGCGGCGCTGCATCTGCCGATCGACGACAGCTTCTCGAACGATGACTATGCGGACTTGCGGCGACACTGCTGAGCGGGAAGTATGCGGGAAAGGTGGTGCTGGTGGTTTGGCATCATGGCCGGATTCGGCAGCTGGCTGCTGCTTTGGGAGCGAATACGCCGTGGCCGGATCAGCAGTTCGATCGTATCTGGCGGATCAATTATGCCAACGGCAGGCGACTTTACGGGATCTGCCCTACTCGATTATGCCGGGTGACTCGAAGTAAATTCATTTGCTCTGCCACGAATGTGAGTCCGGATGATCTGAGTAACCGGGTTCCCACTGGACTGCAGAATAGTGCAGGGTTGGCCAGAGAAAACATCCCGAAACAACGAGATCTGAGGATTTAGCGCATGTGGTGGGGCGATTGCAGGTAGTTTGTGTTGGTCTAAATCAATTTTGAAAATACTGGAGATTCACTTTGCGAGTATCTATTCGTCTTTTTGCGGCCGCCATCGTTCTCGCTGCTTCCACCATTCCAGCGTGTGCCGATACGTTTACGTATGACTTCAACGATACTTTTGGGGTGCCGACTTTTGGGGTGCCGTCTTCCTTCACGTACACGAGTCCCTATCTGATTACAACCTTCACGCCCGTCACTCCAATAACTTGCTCGGTAAATGGCTTTGCTTGCCTTCTTGTAGTGTTTGATCCGGCTAATCTGCATTTGCAGATCTACGCTGTTCCGAACGTTGACAACTTTCAGGGCAGCAGTTTTTCGGGTTTTGATATGTTTAGCGTCGGCACCCATCAATTCTTCGACAGTATTACGATGACCGTTACCGATAACCCGGTCACTACTGTTCCTCCTCCTGTTGCTCCTACTCCTGAACCGTCCAGCCTGGTTCTTCTCGGGACTGGAGTTCTTGGCGCGATAGGAACATGCCGTCGAAGGTTTTTCCAAACGTAAAAAAAATCCAAAGGAAGAGAGGTCTCCTCTTCGGAGGCGGCTTCTTTTGCTTTGAATTGCAACAACGCCCATCGCGCCTCACTCAAATCACTCGGGTACATCCCTCAAGCTGTGCGGCGCCTATCCTCTGGCATATTCCTGCGCAGGTTCCCCCTCAGTTTTTGGACAGTTTCTTAGACTCGCCCCTTGGCATCGCTCAGGATGACACAGTATTTGTTCGAGCAAGAAAAACGAATGGGTTGATAACTACTTCTCGGTGTAGGGGGTCTTTAGGTAGCGGCGGGCGGCGTCGGCCTGGGATTGGTCACCGCCACCTGCACTAGCCTGTTTGTACTGCTCGACGGCTTTGTCGCGCTGGTGGAGGAGATCGAACATCTGACCGGCGTTGAGCTGGGCGCGACGGCGGAGCCAGTCGCTGCACTTGGGCTGGGCGGCGGCCTCCAGGTAGTTCTGAGCTGCCTCGGCGATCATGTTCTGGCCGCGCTGCGTGTCGGCGAGACCGAAGTAGGCCATCTGGAGGCGGGGGTCGGAGAAGAAGTTGGGCTTGCGGGCGTCGGCTATGACGGCTTTGTAGGCGTGGATGGCGGCAGGGCCATCGCCGGAGTCCTTGGTGAGATTGGCCTCTTCGAGGCGGAAGAGATAGTCGCGGGGGTATTGCTGAGCCAGACCGCGCTGGACGGCCAGGGCTTCATGATACCGGGCATCGTGGCGGAGGAAGAGGGAGAGCGCGGTGCGGGATTCGACGACGGTGACAATGCCATGGGCGGCCGCCTGGCGGAGGAGGTCGAGACCTTTCTCCTTGTTGCCGGTAACGCCGGTGATACCGATCATGATGCGGAGGATGCGTGGCAGGCTGGCGACGGCGAACTGCTGGATGCCGATGGCCATCTTGGCGTCGGCATAGTCGGGATCGATCTTGAGGACCTGCTCGCTGTCGCCTCGTGAGGCAAAGCCTTGTCTGGCAGCGGCCACGTAGCTGTGATCCACCAGAGTGATGAAGGCGGCGTGCATGCCGCGGGCGTATCCGCGGGCGAAGTAGGCATTCTTGTCGTTGGGATTGGCTTTGACCAACTGGTCGCACATGGCGATGGAGGAGTCGGTAAGCGACTCGATGCGATCACGCGTGGCCTGGGGAACCGGAACGCTGCGTTTGGATGAGAGAAAGGAGTCGTGCGCGTAGTAGGTGGTGTCGAGAAGGTCCTGGTGGTACAACTCGCGGAAGATGAGCACCATAAGGACGTAGTTGGTGGCCATGGGATTCTGCGGGTGGGCCTTCTGGATGGCCTCGAAGCGGGAGAGAGAGCCGTCGTAGTCCAGGTTGTAGAAGTGATCGTGGGCCTCACGGACCTGTGGGGTGAGGTTGATGGGATCGGTATGGGCGGCGGGATCGAACGGCTGCGCGTGGGTGAAGGCTGCCAGAGCGAATACAAGCAGGAGAGCACTTAGGATTTTGCCGATGCGCGGAATCTGAATCATATCTCCGTGGTGGTGGTTCCAGTGTGTACGCAGTTCTTTAGATCGTGACGCATCCTTTGGTGTAGACCGCTGTCATCGTAAACTATACCCTTGGACGTCCGATATTCCCTGTAGTATTGCTCCACTCCTCCCTTTGGTTTAGACGGTAGCTATGACACGGTTTGAGTTGCTGCAGCTGTTGGTGGGCCAGGCGCGCGCTAATGGCTTCGAGTTTCGAAGGTGGTACACCGGCAGACTGGGGCTGCCATGGAAGAATGCGCTCCATTCCATTGAGACTCTGTCTGCCGAGCGGCGATACTATACGCTGCTGTTTTCTCATGAGTTTGCGTCCAGCTTCTGGAAGGCGGGGAAAGAAATCACGTTCCAGGTGCCGACGCAGACCTTTACCCGAAGGATGGCGGACGGCACGATCGGCACGGTGAACCGAAAAAGTTACACGCGCCGCAGTGCGCGGGAGGATGCGTGGCGATACCACCTGCGGGAGTTGGCGGTGGCGGAGGAGCCGCTGCGATATATGCGGCGATATCTCCGAGTGAAGGATGAGCTCGATGAAGAGATGCCTGCACCTGTTCCCACGGAAGACGTCGAAGATCTCGATGAATAAGGCTCGTGGCAGGAGAGAGAGCTAGAGGTTGCGGCTCGCGCGAAGGTCGACGATCTGCCGGATGTGATGCCGACCGTGAACGAGATGAAACGTGCGCCATTGGTGAATGCTGAGAGGGCCCAGAACCTCGTGGGAGATGCAGCGTTGCCGGCCAAAGAGGGCTTCGGCCTCATTGAGGAGCTTGTCGATGCGAGCCAGACCTTCGGCGGCGGCGCGCGAGAGATCTTCTCCTGAGAGTCGATCTCCGCCTGCTGGCGGGATGACCGCGGAAGGGGCCTCGCGGCCATGTGGGAAGTAGCCGATCACTGTGACCAAGTATTGGGCGATCCGCTGCATGATGGTGGGTCTGGTTCGGGTGGGCCTGCCCTTGACGAGGCGACCATTAATAGCTGTCTCAGTTGAGTCATAGGTAAGGCAGAGATGCTGGGCAATCTGCTGGATGCTCCACTTGTCCGGCTGGCTCGTCGGAACCGTCTGGGTCTGTGTGGAGTCCAAGCCTTGGAGGGAGCTAGCGATCTCGTTCTGTAGTTGCTGCAGAGTAGGGTTCATAGCTGCAGCATTACCTTATACCGCATGGGTGGATCGGTGAATCCAGCTGCTCCCAGGAGTGCGGTTGAGACTTCCAGGATGGAAGAAGCTATTGCAATTCGGCGAGGGCCTTGCGGGCGGCGTTGATCTTCAGGCCGTCGGGGTCGAGCTTCAGGTAGGCATTGAACTCTGCGATGGCTTCGTCCCGCTTCTTTAACTTCTGTGCCATCTCGGCGAGGGCGAAGTGGGTCTCCGGATCGTTGGGGAGAGACTTTACGGCGTCCTTGACACGGAGGTAGGCGGCGTTGAGATTGCCCTTCCCTTCGTAGAATTTGGCGATATCGAGGTCCTCGGCGGCGCGGTCGTCGTCAGATTGCAGCTTCCGAACCTTGGGGAGCTTCTTGCGAGTGGAGCGGGTATCGGCGGCATCATCGGCCGCGGCTGAATTCGGGGAGGAATTCGGATCCGCGCTGCTGCTGGAGCCGCTCGAACTGCTGCTGGAGTTGGAGTCCGCATCGGGGAGCGGAGGAGCTTTTGTCGGGAACGGGTGATCGTCTGCGTCGCTCGAACTGCTGCCGGAGCTGGAGTCCGCATCGGGGAGCGGTGGAGCTTTCGTTGGGAACGGATGATCGTCCGCGTCGGAGGGATGGGCGGAGCTGGGCGTGGGAGCGTCAGGCGGTGCACTTGATGGGGCAATGGGCTTGACGGGCTCGCCGGGGAACGGAAACTCTTCACCAGAAGAGGGCTTCTTCGTGTCCGGTACCGGAGGGCAAGGCTTGTCGGCTGCAGGCTTGCCGGAGGTCTGATTTGCAGGGGGGCAGGGTGGGTTGGTGGGCTTCTGATCGGACGCGGTCTGCCCGAGCGAAGTGGCGGCGAAGGCAAAGGCGGCCAGTAGAACACGAACTGGAGGGTAAATTGCCATCCTCTTTAGATTACTCGTCCGATACTTTGACTGTCTTGTCCGGGGGTTTGTTATAGTCAGCTCGGGACGGGAATGCGTCATCCGGCTTCGCTGCCTTGGACGATCCATCATCTCCAATTTAAGCCAAGTGCAGGGTCAAAACCCTGTACTTTACGGAAAAACTACTTCAAAAACGTCTATTTATGGATCACTTCTAATTATGGTTGATGGGCTGATTATTCGTTCTTCGTCGATTCATGCGGCTGGCTGCTATACGACGCAGGCTGTGAAAAAAAGGATGCGGGTTTGCGAGTACGACGGGCCTCGCTTCACAAAAGAGCAGGCCGATGACCGGTATAAAGACCGCTTTATCACCTATCTGTTCAGCTGTGGGGAAGATGGGATGGTGATCGACGGCTTTGGGATAGCGATGTTCATCAACCATTCCTGCGACCCAAACTGCGAGACCGAGGATGAGGAAGGCCGAATCTTCGTGATGGCCATTCGCGACATCGCCGCCGGCGAGGAGCTGACCTATGAGTACAACCTCTACGACAGCGATGATGCCGAGGCCGACTGCCACTGCGGAGCGGCGAAGTGCCGGGGCACGATGTTCAGCGAGGCTGAGGTGAAACGCCGGAAGAAGCTGGAGAAGACTAAATCCGGAGCTTCCAGGCGATAGTCGAGCGCGCAAAGCTCAAGCTGCAATGGACGATACAATAAGGGTTGCGGCGAGCTTCACCGCACCTTCTTATGGCATATCAGGTTCTTGCAAGGAAATACCGGCCACAGCGTTTCGCGGACGTAGCGGGACAGGATCACGTCACCGTCACGCTGATGAACGCGCTGAAGCAGCAGCGGATCGCGCATGGGTACATCTTCAGCGGGCATCGCGGCATCGGCAAGACAACGATTGCGCGAATCCTGGCGATGGCGCTGAACTGC
>Ga0193717_1001567_pt1 | contig 13942 bp, 15 predicted proteins | sample U2c2metaG_FD_145900 | JGI IMG/M metagenome (GOLD analysis project Ga0193717, IMG submission 145900) | Soil microbial communities from a riparian zone of the East river system, Colorado, United States - U2c2 | ecosystem: Environmental > Terrestrial > Soil > Riparian zone | place: USA: East River... | reverse complement strand
CAAGGATCTCGCTTTCCCACTTCCCATCACCCTGATCAGCCAGATTCTCGGTGTGCCGGCCGAAGACCATCTCGATGAGGTGAAGCCTTGGACCCGCTCCCAACTCTGCTGTGACTTCGAAGCGCCCACCACGGCAGGCGCGTGCGCGACGTACAGCATGGAGCAGCAGGACGAATTCACCCTGTACTTCGGACGTCAGATCGTGAAGAAGCAGAAGAATCCCGGAGACGACCTGCTTTCGACCTTGATCGCGGCCGCCGATCGAGGTGAGATGACCCTCGACGAGGTCAACGACACCTGTCGACTGCTCGTGGTTTCCGGACACGAGACGACTGTCAGCCTGATCTCGAACGGAATGCTTGCCCTGCTGCGGAACCCGGAACAACTCCAGTTGCTCCGTGACAACCCGTCCCTTGCCGCGTCCGCGGTCGAGGAGGTCCTGCGGTACGACGCGCCCATTCAGTTCACACGCCGCTACGCGCTCGAAGACCTCGACATCAACGGAGCCAAGGTCACCAAGGGCCAGATGGTGCTGTTGTGGCTCGCCGCCGCGAACCGTGACGGAGCTCGTTTCCCCGAGCCGGACGCGTTCGACATCACTCGGACCAACAACCACCACCTCGAATTCGGTGCGGGAATTCACTTCTGCTTGGGAGCGTCACTGGCCAGGATGCAGGGGCAGATCGCATTGACCGCACTGACTCAGCGTCTCGTCGGTCCGGCGCTGGAGGCTGATCCGCCCAAGTACATGCCGAACGCGGTACACGCCATCGAGGCCCTGCCGATCAAGTTCCAGCAGGTTCGTCCCACGTAAGACACGTTGCTTTGGGGGTAGCACGCTATGGGAAATCGTGAGGGCTTCGCCCCTTCCGTTGTCGTCACGGGAGGGGCGGGATTCCTGGGGTCGCATCTGTGCGAACGGTTGGTCGGCGAAGGACATGTCGTCGCCTGCCTCGACGACCTCTCGACAGGACGAACCGAGAACATCGCCGCGCTCCAGGACTCTCACGGTTTCCGCTTCGTCGAAGCCGACCTCACCGGAGATGAAACACCTGCGGCATTCGCCGGTTGGCGGCCGCGCTACGTAATCCACCTAGCCTCTCCCGCCTCTCCGGACGACTACCTCAGGATGCCTTTACGCACACTGCGATGCGGCTCCATCGGTACCGAACGAGCCCTCGAACTCGCCGCGTCTGCGGAAGCCCGATTCCTCCTCGCGTCGACGTCCGAGGTTTACGGCGATCCGTTGGTCCATCCACAACCCGAGTCGTACTGGGGCAACGTAAACCCCGTCGGAGTGCGATCGGTATACGACGAGGCGAAGCGCTTCGCCGAAGCACTCACGATGGCCTACCACCGCGAACTCCGCGTCGACGTCGGCATCGCTCGCTTCTTCAACACCTACGGTCCACGAATGCGGATAGACGACGGCAGACTCGTCCCCCAGTTGATCACCGAAGCGTTGGCGGGGCAGCCTCTGACGATCAATGGGGACGGCGAGCAAACACGTTCACTGTGCTACGTAGACGATCTCATCGACGGAATCCTGTTACTGCTGGACAGCCAAGTCACCGGCCCCGTCAACCTGGGAAACCCCGATGAATATTCGGTCAAAGAAATAGCCGCGATCATCGCTGACGTGACCGGGACCGACACCGGGCTGAATTTCACACCGGCACGTGCCGACGATCCCGTTCGACGAAAGCCAGATATCTCCTACGCACAAGCATCATTGGGGTGGCAGCCCCGAACGTCTGTCCGGGATGGCATCGCCCGGACGATGAACTGGTACCAGACACAAGCGGCACCCGCCGCGGTGTCGGCGCTCTGATCCAGGGCACCGACATGCGTAAAATCCGGATCACGGTGATCGGCACGGGTTACGTCGGGCTGACCACCGGCGCCTGCATGGCGAGCCTGGGACACACAGTAATCTGCGCCGACTACGACGCGGCCAAAGTGGCGGCGTTGCGCCGAGGTGAAGTGGACATCCTCGAGCCAGGGCTCGAAGAGCTTGTGGCAAAAGGAATCTCGTCCACCCACTTGCAATTCACCACACGAACGCTCGATGCCGTCATCGACGCCGACGCGGTGTTTCTGTGCCTGCCGACCCCGACCTCCACCAACGGCAGCGCTGACCTATCCGCAGTACACGCTGTCACAGAACAAGTTCGTCCGGCGCTCAAACCGGGATGTGTGCTCGTCGTCAAGTCGACAGTGCCGATCGGCGCCTCAACCGACCTCGTGGAGGTGCTGAATCGCACCGACGTACCGGTCGTCACCAATCCTGAATTCCTCCGCGAAGGCACTGCGGTTCAAGACTTTCTCCGCCCTGACCGGATACTCATCGGCTGTACGGACTTGGTCGCAGGCGAATGGGTTGCACACCTGTATCGCAACCCGGCGGTACCGACCATCATCACTGGGCCGCGGACCGCGGAGATGGCCAAATACGCGTCCAACTGCTTCCTCGCCATGAAGATCTCTTATATCAACTCCATCGCCGAACTCTCCGGTCGACTCGGTGCGGATGCCCGGACCGTCGCCACGGTCATGGGGCACGACCCTCGCATCGCACAGGCACATCTGAAACCAGGACCGGGCTGGGGTGGGTCCTGCCTGCCCAAGGACACCACCGCTCTGCTGGACGTCGCCACGAAGGCCGGCTTCGACTTCCAATTGCTCCGCGCCACCGTCGACTCCAATCGGGCGCATCAGGAAGAGGTCGCACGCAGGATCTTCGATCGGCTTCCGCCGGCTCCACCGCGACCTCGTGTCGGTATCCTGGGTTTGACCTTCAAAGCGAAGACCAACGATCTCCGCGACTCCCCCGCGGTCGCTGTTGCGCGCATGCTCACCGCGCTGGGTGCCGACGTGACCGCGTACGACCCGGCCATCCGTACCCAGATCCCTGGGGTCGTTGTGGTTGACGATCCCTACCTCGTGGCGAAGGGCGCTGGTTGTGTCGCGATTCTCACTGAATGGGAACAGTTCCGTGCTCTGGACTGGTCCTTGATCGCTGAGCTTATGGACGGCGACCTCGTGGTCGACACTCGGAACATGCTGGACGGGACGGCATTACGCGCGTTGTCCCTGCGTTGGGAGGGTATCGGCGCCGGCGACTCGGACAGCCATGCCCGCGACCGTTGATCGCCGGTGAACGCTGCTGCTTGCTACCTTCAGGTATGCATCTGTTTCGCGCACTTTCCCACGGGTGTTCCAAGACTGACACTGCTGAACTGCACGTCGGCCTGGCGAGGCCAACCGTGAGTGGCTCATGACCGATCCATCCCCGAGCGCGATTTCAGAGTTGTTGGAGAAGGCCCGGGCTTCGATCGAACGGTACGAGCCGGCCGTCGCCGCGGCGAAGATGCAGCAGGGAGCGTTGCTCATCGATCTCAGGCCAGCCGATTTCCGGGCGCAGTTCGGTGAGATTCCCGACGCGATCATCGTCTCACGGCACGTCCTTGAGTGGCGACTCGACGTGACCAGCGCTTGGCATCTCGAGGAGCTGCGACCCGACGGTCCTGACCAAGAGATCATCCTCTTCTGCAACGAGGGGTACACCTCCAGCCTCGCCGCCTACCAGCTGGAGACCGGTCTGGGGCGCAGCGGAGTGAAAGACATCATCGGAGGTTTCGCGGCCTGGCAGGAAGCCGGCCTACCCACCATCCCAAGTGTCTAAGGGAGACACGCTGATATGACCATCCCGTCCGAACTGGGCATTGGTCCCATCTATCTGGACTACAACGCGACGACCCCGGTAGATCCGCGAGTCGTCGAAGCCTGCCTTCCCTTCCTCGGTGATCACTTCGGCAACCCGTCCAGCGGCCACGCGTATGGCCGGATCACCCATGCAGCTGTGGCCACCGCGCGGACGTCGATCGCCACGGCCATCCGCTGCGAAGCTTCGGAAGTCATCTTCACCGCCGGAGGTTCAGACGGTGACACGCTCGCGATCCGTGGGGCGGGACTTGTCGGGCGTGGCAAGCACCTCATTACCCAAGCCACCGAACATCCCGCTGTACTGGCCGTATGCGAGAGCCTGCGCCGGCTCCACGGATTCAGGATCACCCAGCTGGCAGTCGACCACCCCGGCTTGGTCGATCCTGCCGATTTGACCGCGGCTCTCACCGACGACACCGCGCTGGTGTCAATCATGCATGCGAACAACGAAACCGGCACCATCCAGCCGATTCGCCAGCTTGCGGACATCGCCCACGCTCGCGGAGCGCTCTTTCACACCGACGCATCGCAGTCGTTCGGGAAGATCGCGGTCTCCGTGCCCGATCTCGGCGTCGATCTGCTCACCCTGACCGGGCACAAGATCTACGCGCCAAAGGGAGTCGGTGCCCTCTACGTTCGCGAAGGACTGCAACTCGAACCGTCCACGTACGGAGGCGGTCAGGAACGCGGGATGCGCGGAGGTACCGAGAACGTCGCGCTCATCGTCGCACTCGGTGAAGCTGCCCTCATCGCCTCGGCAACGGCGAACAGCGAGATGCAGCGACTCCAGCAACTACGAGACACGCTGCTCGCCGAGCTGGCTCTCCGTCTGCCGAACGGTGTGTACGTCAACGGCCATCCCACAGCACGACTGCCAAACACCCTTAATGTCAGTGTGACCGGAGTACCCGGCGAGCAACTCCTCGCAGCCGTTCCGGAGATCGCCGCGTCGACGGGATCCGCTTGCCACGAGGGCTCTCATCACCCGTCGCCGACCCTCACAGCGATGGGTGTTCATGCCGATAGGGCCCGGTCTACGCTTCGACTCACCCTGGGCAGGTGGACTACCGAGCAAGAGATGACCCAGGCCGCGAAGCTGCTCTCAACCGCAGCCGAGATACTTCTGCGGTCTTGAGCCCCGGCAGTCATTGAGCGAGCGGGCCGCCGCCATCGAACTGTCCTGTGGTGACGTCGTCGGCGAAGTCGAACATGCCCTCCCGCTCAGCCTGCGACTGCAGGTGAAAGCGTGGTCGATGCTCGAAGGCTGGCGACACGATCTTCGAAAACAGCCGGAGACCCAGTCGTTCGGTTTCGATCTCCACGCCGACGAGGTTGACATGCTGAGCGAGCGGTCCCGACACACTCTTTGCGCTGGCGACTGGGAAGTCCTTCTTCAACTGGACGTTGTACGGCGGCTGGAAGTGGCGGATCAGGCTGCCTTCCACCAGGTCGACGAGTTGCTCGTCTTCGGATAGTCCACGAACGACCCTGTCGACATGCAGCGCATCAGGCCTTTCTCCGACCTCTGACAAGGGCACCGTGGACGTGATCTTGTCGTGGGTGGTGCTGTCCAAGAGCATCAGCCATGCCTCTGACTCAACAGAGAGTTCAGCCAGGACACGCTGGAACGTACGGTGCGACTTCAAACGCGCAAAGGCTCCTCGACTGCCTTCCCTGCCGTAGCTCTTGCCGATGTACTGGACTCCAAGATCAAGAAACTGCAGGTCGAAGGGCATTCGGCGCTCAGGCGACTCGACATAGGCCATGGCTTCTGCCAGCAGGGAACTGGCGTTCCGCCGAAGTAGGAGGGCGCCGGACTCCTCGAAGACGCGAAGCACGTTGTGCGGTGATGGGCAGTCGATCCGATGGTCCGGCTTGATCCGGGACTCCGGCCAGGTACACGCAACGATCGCCTCTGCCGACGTACCACCGCTCTGGAACTCCGCCGACATCCGACCGGCTTCAAACTTGATGCTGCCGGGAACGATGGTCGTGATCGGCCTGGTTCCCAGGAGATAGAGGGGGAAGCGGTTCAGCATTTGCTCGGTCTCCGCTGTCAGGTCGCCAGCGAGTCGCAGCGGATCGAACAGGACGTTCCTATCCAGCGATACGATCAGCCCGAATTCGGTTATTCCCCTGCGGTCGGACGGCAAATCGACGATCTCCTTCGAAATTCGAGGCACCACGTGCGCGAACACCGTAGCGGGCGTCCGTCCGCGGCGACACAGCGTATCGCGGACATCGAGCACGATAGAGCACCACAGCGGCGTTCGCCGCGCGTGTAAGAGGGAGCGATCATCGCTGGCACCTACTCCCTTGAACGTGAGTTGAACTTCCACGTGAGCCTGCTGGGCTAGGGGCGGCTAGCGAGAGAGCGGGCGTTTCGCGCTGACGACGACCGACTGGACCGGTCCTCTGGTTAATTTCAGGAGTCGCGTTGAACGAGGGCACCGTTGTCACCGTTGGGCGCACACATCCACCGAATGTGGAACCAAACAAGTGACCTTTTGCCTGAGATAAAGGACCAAACCGTGGGCCATCTGCACTTGCCGTAGCGCCGCCGACACGGTGGAATAGTTACTAGACCTTCGAACCTTCTGGAGACCCAGAGTGCCATTTCAAGATTTCATGACGACTGTGCGCAACTCGATGACCGTCAAGACAGCTTTTGGAGAGCCACTGGAACGAGATGGGACCACGATAATCCCTGTCTCCCATGTGAGTGGCGGCGGCGGCGCGGGCGGAGGCAAGGACGAAAAAGGCGCGGAAGGTGAAGGCGGCGGCTTCGGCATGTGCGCACAACCCGTCGGCGTCTACGTCGTGAAGGGCGGCGAAGTTCGGTGGCATCCGGTTTTGGACGTGAATCACGTTTTGTCGACAATCGGAAAGATAGCCATGGTTTACCTGTATGTGCGATCGCGGGCGAACAAAGCACGTAAGATCGCCAGGAGTTAGTCGCCCTCACCTGACCGATCCAACGCGTCAACCGACGAAGTCTTCCCTAACTGAAGGTCAAGTTGATCTTCTACACGGCTGCGATGCGATGCCCCCACCCGGCGGTTTCCGGGGCGCGGCATCAAGATGCGGACGGTCGCGAACCTTTCCCCAGTGTGAAAAGCGTTCCCTCTTACCCTGCCCCTTGACCATCGCCGAGAGCGTCCAACCAGCCTGGACAACATCCGAGCCGATTCGGTCACAGTAAGGTGCAAAAGCTCTGCAACATCCTGGCAACATTGTCGTGAGTGTCGAGTTGGGACCTCGCTGATCGTCCTCGACAGGTAAACACCTCATGGAAAGGATCAGCGATGGAGACGATGGAGAAGTACCGGCGGGCACAGGACGGGTTAGACGCGGTACTGGCCGCGGTTCACCCCGAGCAGTGGGATACACCGTCGGCATGTACCGAATGGACGGTGCGAGACATCGCCGGACACGTGATCTGGGGCCAGCATCAGATGCGGGCCTGGGCGATGGGCGAGGACTACACGCAGAGGGCAGGCGCTCCGGGTTCACCACATCCCGCTGAGATGGCGGGCGAGGACCCGGTGGCGACCTGGCGCGCTGCACGGCAAGCGTCGCTGGCGACCTTGACGGAAGAGGCGCTCGGCCAAACGACATCGATCACCGGGATCGGGGAGGTCCCGCTGGCGGCGGTGGTCACCTTGCTGATCACCGACCACGTCGCGCACACCTGGGACATCGGGCACGCACTCGGGATGGACGTGCGGCTGGACCCGGAGCTCATCGCCGTGGCGTTCGACTGGGCGCAAGCGAACGTAGTGCGCCGACCGGGCTTCTTCGGCCCCGAGCTCAGTCCACCGGAGAATGCCGATGAGCAGACGCGGATGCTGGGGTACCTCGGGCGCGCGGCCTGGCAACCAGTGCCAGCGTGACTATGCGGTGTGGGAGACGCTCACGTCAAGCGTCTCCCACACCGGTGGTTCAGTCCTGCGAGGCGGGTTCGTAGAGGCTGAACGGGGTGTGCTGGTTGTCCTGGCAGTGCGCGATCCGCCCGATGCCGGGCACGATTTGGACCTCCTCGCTGATGCCGGCGTCGCGGATCTTTCGTTTGGCGCGCACCAGACGTTGCGCCAGCGTGGTTTCCCCGACCAGGAACATCCGCGCGATCTGTCCCGCGGTCAGCCCGGCGACGGCTTGCAGCGTCAGCGCCACCCTTGCCTGTTCGGCCAGGGCGGGGTGGCAGCAGGTGAAGATCAGGCTCAAGCGTTCGTCGCCCACGTCGCGCAGGCTTTCCTCGCCGAGGTCGGTCATCGTGGTCACCGTGTCCGCGCGGGGCCCCTGCTCGAGCTGTTCCTGCTTGTCCCGGCCCAGGCGTGCTCGCCGGAGCCGGTCGATCGCCTGGTTGCGGGCCACCGTCAGCAGCCAGGCGACCGGGTCGTCGGGTACCAAGTCGCCCCACCGGCGCAGCGCCATCGCGCACGCGTCCTGCAGCGCGTCCTCGGCCAGCTCGAAATCACCGAGCGCGCGCACCAGCGCCGCGAGCATCCGCGCCCGATGTTCGCGGTACACCCGCTCCACCACAGGTGCGGGTGAGACGGTCATTCGCCGGTGGTCGCCAAGTCCACGGGCCGGTGGTCCAGGCCCGGCACTCCCGCGAGTGGCCGCACCTCGATCGAGCCCACCGCGGCCATCGGGCACAACGCCGCGAGCTCGAGCGCCTCGTCCAGACTCGGGCAGTCCAGGACGTAGTAGCCGCCGAGGTGTTCGTGGGTTTCCACGAACGGGCCGTCGGTGATCAGTGTCCGGCCGTCCCGGACGCTGAGGGTGGTCGCGGTGCTTTCCGGCTGCAGCGGGGCGCCTCCCACGAGCGCTCCCCGGCGGCGGCACTCGTCGGCGAAGGCGTTCACCGCGGCCAGCGCCTCGGCGAACCCCTGGTCAGCGGGTCCGGGCCGTTCGCAGTTGTAGATCAGCAGCATGTACTGCACAAGATCCTCCAGTCACCGGTAGCCATGTCGGTCGAAAGGATGACGAACAGGCCGACCGTATCTCGACAACCCAGGTCAAGCCTGTTTTGCCGGATACATCGATCAGGTATCCAGCGGCTTGTCCGCTTCCACAGACAGCTAACGGTCAAGCGTGAGTTCGCTGATGGAAGTCGAGATGCTGCGACAAGAAGCGGTCAACACGGCTGATCGTCGCCCGAACATATCGCCAAGTCGGATGCGCACGCAGCATAGGTGGTCCCAGCATCGGAACGTTGCCTAGGTGTTGTATCCATAGAGGTTGGTGACAGTGGTGGGCCTGGTTCAGACCTCCGGCTGCCCATGGAGTCGGTCGTCGCGTCCGTGGTCCTATGCGGTGGCGTCGTTGGGGTCGTCGTGGAGTTGGTGCTGATGGAGGATGCCAGGCATGCGTTGTTCGACCCAGGTGACGAGTCCGGTGACCAGCTCGGCCGCCTCCTGACCCTGTGGGGTCAGGCTGTACTCCACGCGGGGCGGGACCTGCGGGTATGCCTTGCGGTGGACGAAGCCGTCGCGTTCCAGGGTCTGCAGGGTCTGGGCGAGCATCTTCTCGCTGACGCCGTCGATTCGCCGGCGCAGTTCGCTGAAGCGGTAGGTGCGCTCGCGTAGCGCCCCCAGCGCCAGGACACCCCAGCGGCTGGTGACGTGCTCCAGGACCAAGCGGGCCGGGCACGTCCGGTCGTAGACGTCGAACTCCGTCGTTGGTGACCGGGACTCCCTCGTTTGGCTCATGTCGCTGCCCTTACTTACTTTGAAGTGGGTACTTCCGAATCGAAAGCTTCCTGTCTTAGCATAGAAGACGAAGCAACCGAGCTGGGTGTAGTTCCTCTGGAGGGACGGGCTGAGCTGGGGCGTTGGCAAACCGGCCGCCGCCGTTGCGGCTGCCCCTTGCTGGAACGCCGCAGGTCGGCGTGTCGGCCACAATCAAGATCGACCGGCGGTCGTCGCTGATGAGCGGCAGGGCGACCGGAACCGCCGGAAGGATCACGCCCCAGTTGTGAACTCGCAGCTCTGTGCTGGTGGAGCCCCCCCCAATGGAGCTACACCCAACCGAGCTTCCAGTGGCCGAGCACAAGGAGGGTAACTAAGGTCCTGACCAGGCCCGGTCCTATGCCTCTTCCGAATGGGAGGTAGAGGCATAGCCTGGGTTGTGAGGCAGGTAGCAGCGACACGGCGTTTTAGGAAGGCTTCTGGTCTTTCCGCCCTTCGCACCCTGCTGTCCGGGTGATGCCGGAGCGGTCCCCCTGGGGGTCCGCCAGCCCCAAAGTAGGACCAGCGCCGCGTGCCTGTCGCCCACAGGCCGCCGAAGAAGAAGCGCGGGGCTCCCCTTGAAATCACTGCGGGCCACCACCCGTGTCCGACGGCACCCCTGTGCCGTCGAGGCGGTGTCCCCTACCCGATTGGAGCAGGCATGTCCGACCTGGAGCAGAACAAGAAGATCGTCGTGGACTACTACCAGACCGCGTTCGGCGGCAACCCGGAGAAGGCGATCGCGGACCACTTCGGCCCCCGCTACGTCCAGCACAACCCGGACGCCCAGGACGGCCCGGAGGCGTTCATCGGCTTCGTGAAGTACCTGCGCGGCGAGTACCCGGACCTGCGGCTGGACATCAAGCGCGTGATCGCCGAGGGCGACATGGTGGTCACCCACTCCCACCTGGTCCTGGAGCCCGGCAAGCCGGGCCGGGCGCTGGCGGACTACTTCCGCCTGGAGGACGGCAAGGTCGTCGAGCACTGGGACGTCATCCAGGAAGTCCCGGCCACTGCCGCCAACGACAACGGCATGTTCTGAAGCCGGGTGGTGAGCATGGATACCACCGACTTCGAGACCTCGACGGCTCCGGCCGATGTGGTGCGGCGCCAGTACCTGGCGTCGGCCACCGGCGACCTGGAAGCGTTCCGGGCCACCGTCGCCCCGGATGTCGAGTGGACCGAGACAGCCGGCTTCCCCCTGGGCGGCACCTATCGCACCCCGGACGGTGTCATCGCCGGCGTCATGGGGCAGCTGGCGGCCGCATGGGATGACTGGGTCACCCACGACGACACCTACGTCGTCGACGGTGAGCGGGTCGTGGTCCTGGCCCGCTACAGCGCCATCAACAGGGCGACCGGCAAGGCGATGGAGGTTCGGGTCGCGTACAGCTTCGTCGTGCGCGGCGGACGGATCGTTCGCTTCGAGCAGTTCGTCGACTCCGCCGGCGTCCACGCGGCCATGACCGCCTGACCTCCCGCGGGGGCGGCACCCCACCAGGTGCCGCTCCCGTGCCCCGGACCCAGGGGCAGACCCGCGCACTTCCTGCGCAGGACGACCCCGGGGACCAGGTGGTGAGCAGCCTTCCGCAACCGAACACCGCGATTCCAAGAAGAACAGGCACATCATGCGCGTAGAGGTATGGGGCGACATCGTGTGCCCCTGGTGCTATATCGGAAAGGCCCGCTTCGAGAACGCCCTGGACGGCTTCGAGCACCGTGACCAGATCGAGGTGGAGTACCGGTCCTTCGAACTGGAACCCGGACGCGACCGCACCGACATCGAGCCTGTCGAGCCTGTCGAGCCTGTCGAGCCTGTCGAGCAGATGCTGAGGAGCAAATTCGGCCCGCAGGGGCCGGGTATGGACCGCCAGGTCGCCGAACTCGCCCGTAGCGAGGGCCTGGACTATCGCACCGACCGCCAGGTCGGAAACACCCTGGACGTCCACCGACTGGTGCACCTCGCCCGGGAGCACAACCTCCAGCACCGGTTCATCACCGCGGCGTTCCACACCAACTTCGCTCAGGCACGCACCCTGTTCACCACCAGTGCCCTGACCGAACTCGCCCTGGGAGTGGGACTCGACGCCCACGAGGTGGGTCAAGTGCTCGACGATCCGACCGCCTACACCGCCGCCGTGCGCGCCGAGGAACAGCGCGCCACGGACCTTGGAGCAACCGGGGTCCCCTTCTTCCTCATCGACGGGCGGCACGCCGTCTCCGGCGGCCAGTCCGCCGACGCGTTCGCCTGCGCCCTGCGCCAGGCATGGACCAGCCGGCCCCAGAGCGGTACCGACCAGGAGGCGGGAGCGCTCTGCAGCCCCGACGGTACCTGCGCGGTGCCCACAGCCTCCGGTGCTCACCAGCAGGCCGGGCGCCCGATGTAGAGCAGCCGGCAAGCGCGCTCAGCAGCGCACCACCACCCCATCACCGCGGCCGGGGACACGAGCAACAGCTCGTGTCCCCGGCCGCGGTCACGTTCGCAACGAGGAACACCCACATGGTCCATCGCAATGCGCCCCTGACCGAGACGGGCCGCCTACGACTGGCATGTTGTGTCGTCGACGACGGTTGGCCGCTCCGACGTGCCGCCGAACGTTTCCAGGTTCCCCCACGACGGCCAAGCGGTGGGCGGACCGATACCGGGAACTGGGCGTGGCCGGAATGGCCGACCGGTCCAGCCGTCCGCACGCCAGCCACCGTTCACCGCGTCCTGGCTCGATACCACATCGCACGCCTGACTCATCTGGATCGCAGCACCGGACGCGTGATCAGGCGCTACGAGCACGCCGCCCCCGGCGACCTGGTGCACGTGGACATCAAGAAGCTCGGCAACATCCCTAACGGTTGTGGCCACCAAGCCCTCGGCAGACAGGCCGGGATCAAGAACCGCTCCGGCGGCGGATACAGCTATATCCACAATGCCGTGGACGATCACTCCCGCCTGGCCTACAGCGAGATCCTGCCCGACGAGAAGAAAGAGACAGCCACCGCATTCTGGACCCGAGCCCAGTGCTTCTTCGCCGAAGCCGGAATCACCGTCCAACGTGTCCTGACTGACAACGGCTCTTGCTACCGCTCACGAACCTGGCTCGACACTCTGACCACCGCCGGGATCACGCACAAGCGAACCCGCCCCTACCGGCCACAGACGAACGGAAAGGTCGAGCGCTTCAACCGCACCCTGCTCGACGAATGGGCCTACGCCAAGCCCTACCGAACCGAGCAGGAACGACGCGATCTCTACCCTGTCTGGCTGCACACCTACAACCGCCACCGTGCACACACCGCGCTGAAGGGCCAACCACCCGCCAGCCGCGTCCCCAACCTCACGGGTCAGTACACCCGCCCACGGTCAACTGTCACGTTGACGGCGTTGATGGCGTTGCCGGCCGGTCTCGTTTACGCACGTGACGTCCAAGATCGCAGCTGCGAATAGGGCCGCGGTGTAGGAGTTGAACTGCCTCGCCAACTGACCTATTCGGCCGATGGCAAGGCTCAATGCCGCGCTCAGGATCATCTGCTCGTGCTGGTCGCCGACGGACTCGAAGACGTTCCTGCGCCGATCGCGATCCACCGCGTGCCAGTCCAGTTCGATGTGTGGAAACCGACGCCGCCGTGGATGACGAGGTCCGCCGCCCAGTTTATCTTCGGCGGGTGCCGTGGAGGGATATTCAGGCGGGGTGCCTGGCGACTCGATGTTCACATAGACCAGATAGCGCCGGATTTCCGGCTGCGACAACCAGAACCCATGCGAGTCAAGGAGCTTCACGGCCGCTCGCCGCGGGCCATTGTGCTCGTATGCCCAACGCAACAGGTCCACGACCTCCGAGCCCGGCATGTCAACCGGTACGCGGTGGTGAAGATGTGGGCGTGACAGTAATCCCGCCCGTTGGTCTTCGGTCAAAGCTGCCTCGCAGTTGGTCCACCGGAGAAACGCCGCGCCGCACCGTCTCTGTGCGGCGCGGCGTTCCTGTTGTCTCACGTTAGTTCGGGGCGCTCACGCCTCGTGCCGTGTCATAGATGAACGTGCGGTAGTTCGGCAGGCCGGTGTAGACCTCCGAAGTGATGCCGCAGTACTGCGAACCGCCTCGGCTGGCCGCGCCAACCAAGCGAAGGACACCGTGGACACGTTGTACGGCCGGGCCGCCGGAGTCGCCGTAACATGCGCCGTCCGTGCCGTTCGGATTGTGTAGGCAGATTTCGTCCCACGCGATGCCGGAGTCGTCGCAACGGTTCGACTTTGTCACGGTCGTCTCGAGCTGCTGGAGCGTTTCGGTTGCCGTTCCAGCGCTGTCTGGCTCACTCATGCCCCAGCCGTACAGCGTGACGGGAGTGCCGGGCCTCGCGGCCTCGGCAGCGAGGGGAAGGGGCTGCATGGTGAGTGCGTGGTCGAGCTTGAGCATGGCGAGGTCGTTGCTGGCCAGGTTCCAGTCCCACCCGGCGGGCACCACGACCTGCGTGACCGTGGCCGTCTCACCACC
>Ga0193717_1001565_pt1 | contig 13973 bp, 21 predicted proteins | sample U2c2metaG_FD_145900 | JGI IMG/M metagenome (GOLD analysis project Ga0193717, IMG submission 145900) | Soil microbial communities from a riparian zone of the East river system, Colorado, United States - U2c2 | ecosystem: Environmental > Terrestrial > Soil > Riparian zone | place: USA: East River... | reverse complement strand
CGCCCTCTAGTAATCCAAAGTGAAGAGAAATATCTGGGTTTGGCACGAATGCGAAGTGCCGACCGGCAATGTTTATCAGGGTAGACCGGAAGTCATCGGCGTACAGTCGGAACGATGCGAACATTTGGAGGTGCGTCGAGAACCACGCATAGGGATATAGCCAAGGCGATGACGTTTGCTAACTTCGAACTTCTAATGTGCCCTCCATTCGGATGCTCGAAAACACGAGAGCGTTCGGTCGCACGAGGAGTAACTAACATGCCGAAGCGGACCAACTCGGTTTGGCTGATTTATTGCCAGCAAGGAGCCGGCCGTATCTACGTTCAGGCTGCCGCAAATGCAGCTGCCGCAAAAAGGCTTGAGCGAAAGCTGATCTCCGATGCGGAAGCGAACAATGAGCCAATCGAAATTCGAATTGAGGGTCCGGTGGAAATTTTCGAATGATTTCCGCCACCGGCATTCTGAAGGGAATGTTGCTTCTCCGGCGGGCCACGCGATTGTCACTAGTTCGCCAGTCTCCACAACTATAGAGGAATTCGGAAGTGTCGCCGGTGTAGGTGTGCGCGCTTAATCAAGGCGCGCAGCGAGTGCAATTTGTCATCTACATCGAGAAGGGTTGAGGGCGAGATGGACCCGGCAGGCCATTGGTATCCATCACCGCGTAAATCTTGCCGGTCAGGCCCCCTCGTGAGCGACCCATCTCTTGGTGATTGTTGTCCGCGATGCAGGCTCCATGCTGGTGTACACGCACGACGGAGGTATCGCCTGCCCCTCAGTGAAGCTGTTGCGCCCCTCGACCGGAGCATTCGAATTATTCTGTCCCGTCGTATTGACCGCGTTATTGCCTGGCCCAGATTTAGCTGCTGGTGCCTGAGCGAACGCAGCGCTCGATAATCATGCCGTCGTTGCGACTCTGCACTTCATTTGAATCCTCCGTTTCGCTGAGAAAGCGCGCCTTTGGAGCGCATTCATTGCCCTATTTTGGAGCGCCTCGAACTGCAGCGGGCAGCGTTTGTTCCTTGGTTGGCCTGGTGACGCCGCCATTACGGTTGAAAGCTTACTCGTGTTCCAATGTTCCGAGGCAGCCCGCTCGAAAACAAGGAACACTGGGGCCTAACGAGCGTTCCCTCCCCAACAATGGAGGTAGCGATGCCATCTTCGCTCACGTACTACTTTGCAGGCGTTGGAACTGCCGGCGTTGCATTGGTTGCCGGCTTCGGCGGAGCGTTAATATTTTCAAACGCACTTATGAAGGACGCGCCTCCTCCACCGACGAGATTGGAACGTGTAGCAAAGTCGTTACCTCAAGCACCTTCGCAAAATGCCAATAGTTTTCCTTCCCAGGCCGCGCCCGTGCTTGGCACCCCGATGCCGATTGAAGTAACCCAGAAGGCTAACAACGCTGTAGCTCCCCAGCCGTTAGTCTCCAAGGAATCGGAACCAGTCGAACAAGTTGAAAAGGCCCGAGGTGGCACTGGCTGCCGAAGGTGAGCCGGTGGAAAAGGGAGGCCTGAATGAAGTTTCCGTGCATCGAAACCTTCTTGCGGAGGCGGGCAATCAAGCACCACTGACCCCCCGCGACCTGCGCGAGCGCAACCGGATACAGCCGATATTGCGATGGCAAAACGAACTCGCGAGTTCGAATTAAAGAGAGCCCGCGAATTAAAGAGAGTCGATCAGCGACGAAATACGGAGCGGAAGCAGAAACAGGAGATCGCCGCTGCGACAGATGCTGTCCGGCGGATGTTGCGTGATCAACGCGATGCGCGGGAAAGCTCACTCAACTTGGGATTCGCAACAACCACTGATTAAGATTTCATTTTAATGGGTCATTCGGCGGACCCGCTTAGCTGGTTCAATTGGTTCGAACCGCGAGATACGACGCGCGCCAGCGGTGAGGTCTATTCAGCAGATCGAGCAGATCTTCGACGAAGGCGGGCCTGTCCACTTGGAGGGACACATGCCTCGCTGAATCAATTTACTTCCAAAGCCTTCGACCATCGCTGGTGATGCAACAAGTGGACCGCAACACAATCGGCACATCGCGTCATTCGCTGCGCTGCACTACTTCGAGAGATGCCGACATCATTGGCACTTTATCGCGACACTGCTAGTACGATTTCCGCGGAGTTAACTTCGCGAAGGAGGGCTTCCCGTTTGCATGGACTTGCTGGGGGACTCGATTGGTTCTCGGCTAATCCGCTCGTACTCTGCGATCACTTGTGCGCCCAACAGCAAGACCAGCGCCCCAATTTCCACACTCAAGAGCACCGCGATCGCTGTTGTCAAGGAGCCGTAAACGAGCTGGATTTGCGACATTGTCGCGTAGTACCAAACCAAAATCTGACGCGTGACTTCCCAAAGTAATGTGGCCGTTGCTCCTCCGATTAATGCATGACGAAGCGACAATCGACCCACCGGCATGACAAAATAGATTGTGGTGAGCAACAGCATCTCGCCCGCAACTCCCAGGAGGTAGAGCATAACGACGGAAAGCTGGTCCAGTGAATGCAATTCGCCCAAAAGCATGATGCTGCGGGTTCCGACGGCCTGCAGCACGCCCGAGACAACAGTGACGATCAGGAGGCCGACACCCAGAAACAGAATGAAAAGGTACGGCATGACGGCGGACACCAGAAAATGCCGTCGCTGGATTTTGACCCGGTGATAGAAGATCACCGACATTGCGTTCTCAAGAATGGTGAATGCCAGCGCACTGAAGAAGAGCATGGTGACGAACAGGACGCCCCCGACGACCTCTTTGTGTGCGAGGTAGGTCCGCACTTCAACCAGCAAAGCATTTGATTGTCCGGGGACGACAAATTCGAGATACTCGCTGAGGGTCTGGAGAAGGCGGTCTTCTGGGATGATGTGAGAGAGCGCCGTCAAAATGAGGATTAGCAGCGGGATGAGCGACAGCAACGTGTAGTACGCAACGGCTCCTGCAAGAAGTACGCCTTGGTTTGCTCGAAATTGCTTCGCTACGGCCATCGCGAAGGCGCCTGGTCGTTTGAATACCTTCTTTGCCGTGCGACCGGGGGTCCACATTTATCAACACTTGCTCCAGCTAGGCCGCGCGCCGTCGAAGAGCATCCGTACACCAATCCCGCCCGGTTCTATGCAGCGAACACTGACATGCGCAGGGGGGATTGACTCAATACATATTCAAATTGATCCCCTCCATCAGTCGATCACGATAAGGAGGGAACTCGCGCCCATTGTTCCTCAGGGGGCAATCCGCCGATGGCACGATCAATTCACAGCTCTTGCGTTCCGATTTATCTGTTCTGTGCGAGGGCCGAGCGACCGGAACGCACTTTGGCGGTCGTTGTTAACGTTGTTCTGAGCAGGCGTGATATTGCATATGGATCTATCGAGGTTGTGCGATGGAAACGGTATGGATCCTACTGAAGACGACGGTGCTGTCGTTCATCGAAGATGACGCGCTCAGCAAGGGAGCAGCTATCGCCTTCTACACCGTCACATCGATTGCCCCAATACTACTCATTGTAGTCGCGGTAGCCGGCATCGCCTTTGGCCACGACGCGGCTCAAAATCGCATTGTAGGCCAACTGACGGGAGTGATGGGAAAAGATAGCGCGGAGCTTCTTCAGTCGGTTATTGCAAGTGCTCAGAGCAAGTCGTCCGGCGCGGTCGCAACATTGGTCGGAGTTCTGACCATCGTTCTCACGGCCTCGGGCGTATTTGGCGAAATGCAATCTGCTCTCAACGCTATCTGGAGGACCGACGCGACCGGTACGGCGACCTCCCGACTGATACGTGCGAGGGCTGCCAGCCTGGGCTTGGTGCTAGCGTTGGGTTTTTTAATGATGGTTTCGCTCGTCGTGAGCACCGGCTTGACGTTGCTTGGGGACTATCTCGATTCCATCCTTCCCTTTGGCAAGATGCTGATGTCCACGCTAAACGGTCTTGCTTCGTTTCTGCTCGTTTCAATCCTTTTTGCAGCAATCTATAAAGTGCTGCCCGACCGTCCGATCGCGTGGCGCGAAGTTGCCTTGGGTTCGGCTGTCACGGCTCTTCTGTTTACGGCGGGAAAGTCGTTGATTGGTTGGTACATCGGCAGCACCGCGGTGGCCTCGTCTTACGGAGCAGCCGGCGCGCTAATCGTGATTCTGCTGTGGGTCTACTACTCGGCGCAAATATTCCTTCTCGGCGCGGAATTCACGAAAGCACATTCCGACCTTCAGGCGCGAGGGTCACAGAAACCTTAAAGAGTTAGCCCATCGCGGAACCGACCTGCACCCGGCAACCACGGACTAGGGAGAATCAATGAGGGAACTTTGCGGCTCGTTCTGGCAGACAGTACTGGACATAGTGAGGGGCGCCCTAGAACAGCAGGGGTGACAGACCATGGTCGTTCCTGTTCGCCTTGACCATTTCGCGCTGCTCATCGCGTTAGCTGTGCTTCTGAGCTTCGTCTTGGCGCCGCTCTTAGACGGTTAGAGCGGTAGCAACTCCCGAAGTCGGTCGCTGTGACCTTCGCGGTTTTATCCGCATTAGCTGTCGTCTCCCTTTTTTGCCCCGAAGCGAAACCGCTTTATCAGGCTTGCTGGAAGCAAGTCTGGAGCGGACGACTTCGGCACTTAATGACGCCGGTCGTCGCCTGAGCCGCCTTTCAGGACGCAGCTCGGCGTTGCGCTGAGTAATCAGCGCCCGCGGATCCTCTCGGATCGCGGTCGCGGCAGGCCAAGTTGCTGTTGCGGCAACTCATCCATAATTCATTATTCCGTATTTTCCTGGTTCAGGATTGATTCTCCACGGGTTGCACTCAGCTAAACGGCACCCTTTCAGCTCTATTCATGGCTCTCCCGATAGAGCGGGCCTGAACCGGGGCTCAGATAATGATGGAACCGCAGGTTCCATTTGCTGTTGGTCTGGGTATTCCACGCCAATCCTTGGAGGTTTTCATGCCCGATAACTTTCAGCTCGTCTCCATTATAGCCACGTCGATTTGCCGGCTACGTACAGGGTCGGGAAACGTGCCGTGTGATCCGCCTAACGAAAAGGACCTCGTTACCGCCAAGAACATCTTGGCCGATTTATCCAAGGCAGGGTTTGAGGTTCAGCTAGTTCAAGCTCAAGAAAGGGAAGATCGCACGTTTTCTTCACAGCGATAGCAGCACGGATAATCAGTTGAAGGCCAAGGACCGCCGTCCCCACAGCGAACGCCAAGACGCCGACGTCATCGGCACCCTATCGCGTCGACGTTTCAAACGAAGCTCAAAGCGTTACGTCGCATGGTATGCTACCATAAGCGTCCTGCTGGTCGCGGCACTGTTATTAGGGGCCATCTACTACGTCAGTTTGCCGGTCACGCTTCGCGTAGCGGTCGATGTAATCGACGATCAGGACTCCAAAACACTCCAAGAGCTAGCAACCGTCTTCGAAAAAAAGCGGGCGCGCGTAAGGCTAACTCTCGTCCCAACCTCAGATGCAGCAGACACCAAATCGAAGCTTGCGTCAGGCCAGGTGGAATTGGCGGTCACTCGGGCTGATGCCGATCTGCCGGAAAATGCACGAGCGGTGGTTGTCCTGCGTAAGAACGCCGTGTTGGTGTTGAACGCACGAAAAAGCGCGAGCTCTGAGAACCTTTCAGATTTATCAGGTCGCCGTATTGGGCTTGTCGGAAACACCCAAGCGGACAAACCTTTCATTGAGCTCGTATTAAAACAATCGGGAGTGGAGCTAAGCTCAATAACCTTACTTCATTCCGGTCAGTTGGCAGCCGCTCTGCGGTCGAAACAGGTTGACGCCGTCGTGGTTACCGCTCCGCTCGTTAGCCCCGTGATGGATGCGACGATCGCCACAATTGCCGAACATGTCGGAGAGCCCAAATTCCTTTCAATCGATGCGGCAGACGCTATAGCCTTACGTTCCCCCCAATATGAAACGATGGAGGTCCCGCAAGGCGCACTAGGTGCCAAGCCTCAGCGCCCGCCCGAAAAACTAGACACGCTGACAGTGAATGACCTTCTGGTCGCGCGGAAAGAAGTGTCGGACGTAACGATAGCCGACCTAACCCGAAGGTTGCTATCCCAAACAGCCTGGAGAAAAGATGACGGGCCAAAGCTTGAAGTTATAAGCACAGCAAAAGACGCCGCGTTACTTGCCCACGATGGAGCGGCAGCGTTCATTGACGGGACCGAGCGCACGTTTATCGAGCGCTACAGCGACATTTTCTGGTTCGGGCTCGTTCTTCTTTCCGGTCTTGGTTCTGCCGGCCTTGGCCTACGGAGCTTTTTAAAGTTGGATGAGCGAAGCGCAAACCTGCGGCTTCGGAAACATCTTGTTTCCATCACCTCCCAACTCTCGTCGATCGACTCGACCGATGAGTTAAAGCGAGTTTGCGACGAGGCTGACGTAATTCTTGACCACACATTGCGATGCCATGAGGATGGTGCGATTGATGACGGCAGCCTAGCCGCGTTTGGATTGCTGCTGATGCGGTTCCAGTTAAAAGCATGGGATCGGAAGGTCGCACTGCGACTCAACTCATGAGAACAAGGCGCGAGGCATGGATTACGATGTAACCAGCCAGCGAGCGCCGTTACACCGCAAAAGCCTGCCGAACGGAGGTGTGCGGATCATGCCTGCGGCAGGAATAAGCACGTAGTACATGGCCAACTCAAAAAGGCGCCAGTCCAATCGCGACCGAGCGCTTGAAAAATATCGCGCTGAAAAAGCCTCGGTGATTAATAAGCCATCCTTCGTCGCGTCTCGCGACACCATCAAGTTGTCCTGCGAGAGCACGGCGCGCTTAATCATCAAATTCTGGGCCCTACTTCATCGTTGAATTTGGCATTTGAGACAAAGCATTTTTCCTTACTTGCCCAGTTCCTTCCTAACCGCAGCAGCAGAGTTGCCGACCTTATCGACTGCGTTCTGCAGTTCTTCTTTCGTCACGCCGAAGTGCTTTTTCCAATGGCGGAGTTCGAACTCTTCGTCCATCGCAATATGGCTGCGATCATGTTGGCCTTTGTGAGCAAGATCGTCTGGCATTCAACCCTCCCACGTAGCACAACTTTTATTTCTGCCTTCATCCCACCCATCACAACGAAGTCTGAACAAGCAGACGTTGTGACCGCGCATGGGTGCGCCCACGCCGGCATGAGCTAAAGCCCAGAAAATTCCATCAACAGCTGGCCTAGTTTTGGGGAGCACTTCAACCAACGGCAAGGGCGAACTCAAAACTGGATAAAACTTGGGGGCAACGTCAAGTCGGCAAGTGTCTGAATAGTCAAACAACAGTCCTGTTATGGCCCAGACGACAATCAATCCTACAGCCAACAGGAAAGTAAGAGCTCGCCCCGCTGCCCGAGAGGTGGCGTTCACCACATCGGCAAAAATTGGCTCGTTTGGTCGGCGTGGGGTTGATTCTGCCTCTCGACGGCAGAGCGTTTGTCCGTCATGTCGGAGCGTTCCAGGGCTTCATCTCATCGCTCAGCCTAGAGCCTTCAGTTCAGGTTTCGGCTCCGAGTTTGCACCTTTCGACTGCACTGCGCCCTTGTTATCGTCCTGCGAGTGCTGAGGACTTCCTTTCTCGCCCGGCATTTTTGGTCAGCCTGACTACCCTTCATGCCGTTCTCGGATTTTGAATTGGGAGCTTCACGATTCTTCGGCGCAATTTTCTCGGCCGGGACTACTGCACCGGCGTTCCCTTGTTTACTTGAGCGCAGATAGAAGTCCATTGCCGCGCCCACCCGACTAACCTTTGACTCTCGTGCGGCTGGCGTTTCGAACCGACCGGTCGTCAGCCCTTAAACAATATCGCTCTTGCGCATGCCGCCAGCTTCCGCAGGCGATGCTGGGCCGACTTCCGCAATCGCCGGGGCGGCCGATCTCCGAGCACCTAAATCAAAAGTCATCGCCGCCGCACAGAAGGCCTTGGCCGAGGGACAGTCGATTGGCGACCGATCCGCGTTAGCGTCGGGATGATCGGCTGCATTTCGAAAGTTCATCAGTGTGGGGGAACATTCGTCTGCGTGTTCCGTTCTAGAGCATCTGATCAATTTTCTTGGAGGATAAAATGAGGAATTTTGTTGCCGCCGCTCTCCTGAGCGTCGCCGTGGTCGGTGGCCCGGCTTATGCCCAGACCGCTCAGCCCGCTGATCGTGCCACCCCGACCGGGACGACCAATCCGACCGCCGGTTCCAACACGAAGATGATGCTCAAGGGCAATTGGCGCGCGTCCAAGCTCATGGGCCTTGACGTCTACAACGAAGCCAATGAAAAGCTCGGCGACATCAATGAGTTGATCTTGGACAAGAACGGCAAGGTCAATGCCGTGGTCATCGGCGTCGGCGGCTTCCTGGGCATGGGCGAGCACGACATCGCTGTTTCGATGGACAAGCTCAAATTCGTGGAAGAGCCGGTCCGCACCAGCTCGACTGCGCCCGCGACGACGGTGCGCGATACAACGACCGGGGCAGCCACAGCGCCCGCAAACACGACGACCACGACCGCGCGCACCGCCGATGCGAATGACTGGATGCCCGATCACGCCGTGATGAGCGGCACCAAGGATCAGCTGAAGGCGATGCCGCAGTTCAAGTATTCAGACTATAACTAAGGCGTCCGACTTTTGCGGATCGAAGTTAGGCCCCATCTCGGTGGGGCCTTTTTCGTGATTTTTCAAGAATCGCTGAATCGCGACTGGAAAGGTCTTTGGCGGTAGTGCGAAAGCCTCTCAAAAAGACGTCGCCGCACAAGGCTGCGAAGACCCAGTAGCGCAACTGGGCATGAACCGCAGCAACAGCTCGCCGCACCGGCCGTGCGCGTGCGCGCGGCGGCGAGTCAGTGAAGGTCGCGAGCCGCTATTGTATTGCGCGGCCACGTGCGGGCTGCGTATCCTCGGGCATACAGATTATGGGAGAAGGCCGATGACCGCTTTCAATGCTGTGCGTTTTCGAGTGAAGCCGGGGCGCGATCACGAATTTCTGGATGCCCACAACAAAATCGAGGCGACTTGGCCGGGCCTGATGCACGCCAATATCATTAAGACCGGTGACCGCTCCTATTGCATTATCGCTGAGTGGAAAGACATGGACGCGTGCATCAAGGCGCGGCCGAATATGATCACCACCCTTGATTCCTTTCGCGATACGCTCGAAGACCTCGGCGGCGGTCTCGGCGTCACCGATCCAGTGGCGGGTCCGGTCGTCTTGGCCCTGAAATAGTTTGCGGCCATGCCGCCATCCCCGTGGCCGCAAAAAGCGGCAAGGCCTCAAGCGGGCCGGTGTGGGTGAGATGCACCGATAGAACCGATGGCCCCTATCCTGAAGCAGGCATCACCTCTTAAGGGTTTCGACGGAGATCTTGCTTCCCTCGTAGTCCCCTCGTGAACACCGCTTGCGTGGGTCGTAACATTACCAAATAATCTGGAAGCCCAGCGCATCGATATCGACGATGTGTTCTACGTGGGAATGTCGAACGCTGCGGGCGGCGTAAGCCAGCGTCACGTCGGTAGGAGCTTCTCGCCTTTAGGGCTTCGAGGCATTCCCGTCCTCGACCTTAGTAACGGAATATCCGGCTTTGCGAAGAGCAACCAGCACAGCCTTGGCGAGATGAATACTTTCTTCGTCACTTTTCGTGACTTGCTCCCACGTCGTTCCGTGCCCAGAACCGGGATGGTCAATGAAAGCGGTTTTAATGGCGCTTGTTATGACGATAAGGGCGTCTTCTGACATCTAGGTTTCCCCGCTGCTTTCCGCTAAGCATATCACGCTTTTGGCAGGTACGATGGCTCAACGGCACCATGCGCAAGCATCGTAGGCGTCAGCGCCAAAACCGACCGTTACAGGTTTTGTTACATCCCGTTCCAGCAGTCGCGGTTTTTTCGGTGCGATCGAAAGAGATGGCGACTACGACAGCAGCGCTGTCTTGAAGTCGCCTCGCGACCAGCCATGTTAGCTTAGTCGATGAGACGCGTAGGGCTATCGACATCACGGTAGGCAACGCGGCGCGCCTCGGCGCATCGCAACGTTCCACCACGCGACGCTGCGCGTCGCACCACATCGCTACGCAACGCGCGAGCCGCTCGGGACATCCAGGCGGCTCTCGCGCGTTTAGCGCGGACGGTCCGCCTCAAGCGCCTATGGCTTCGAGACGGTCATGTGAAGCGAAATACATACATGCGAGCGGATGAAATGACGCTCATCAAGCGGATCGACAGATTGGCGTTGGCTGCGCCCGGCGACGACTGGGATGGCTCATGGCGTCTTGAGCAAAAGTTGACCCGAGACGGGCCGAAGTAGTTTGCGACGCAGTGACTGCATCGATACCAACGCGCCGCCATCATGCGCTCAATGGTCCGAGATGGGTCAATCGCGCCATTCTGACGGGATGCGATCACTTCCGGTCTACCCCCAAGAGCAGACGTTTCAGAGCCGGTCGGCACTTCGCGTTCGTGTTATTGAACGGACGGCTTTGGGACAGTAGCCGGCACCAGAGGTCGCGCTCCCGAGCAAGAAATGGTCCGTTAGGTTACTCGTCTTGCAGGGTAAGGAGCGTTAGCGGACGCCTTCATGGCAAGGCTGACAAATGGAGCTAGCAACGCCTGCGGATCCGATGTCAAATCCGGATTGCTGCGAAGATGCTCGAGCATGAAATTCACGAAAGCTTTCACCCGTGCGGGGAGATGCTTGCGGCTCAGGTAGTGAATGAAGATGCGCGCGGGCTGCGATACGCATTCCGGCAAAACTGGCCGTAGTTCACCCGTTCGAAACAACGGAAGAACCAAAGGAAGGGGAGCGAAGACCAATCCTTGACCGTGCACTGCTGCCGCGACGAGCGTTGTAATGTCATGCGCGAGAAAATTTCCTTTGATGGACGGCGAATCCGCGGATCCCGTCGGACCCAGCCGCCATTCGAGCGAGTGAGTGGCGGGACCACGACCGCGTAGCCGCAGGCAGTTGTGCTTTGACAAGTCCGCGACCGTCAAGGGAATGCCACGCTCAGCAAAATAAGACGGCGCTCCGCAGACTACAAAGTTGAGAGGCGCCACCTCACGCATCACCATGGAGCCGTCGCGAGCTTCGCCGGCGCGAATGCCCACGTCGTAGCCTCCCGCAATCATATCGCTCACCGCATCGTCGAGGCGCAGCTCCAGTTCGATGCCCGGATAGAGACGGCTGAACGCCGGAATGAGGGGCAGGACGTAGGCGCGTCCGAAGGGCGATAAGGACGTCACTCTGATGGTGCCGGTCGGAGATCTGCCTTTTTCCGTAATTGCGGATTCCGCGCTTTCCAGCTCGCGAAGCGGTCCGACACAGCGCTCGTAGTACAGCCGTCCTTCCTCAGTCAAAGAAAGCTTGCGCGTAGACCGCCGGAGCAGCCGGACGCCAAGTCGCTGCTCAAGCCGCTGCACATTCTTGCTGACGGCGACCGGGGTGATTCCCAGCTTCTTAGCGGCGCCCGCGAAGCTTCCTGCCTCGACAGTCCGCACGAATCCGACCGCTCCGCTGATGCCCTTCACAGCTATTCACTCCAAACCTTAGGTTAGCACAGATATTAGCGTCGTTGACCTAATCAAGAGCGCGCTTTGTCCGCACAATGTAGTCGGTCGACGAGAGACGCCACAGTCGAGAGACGCCCAATGGTCAAAACGCTGAAAGCATTGAGCGCAGTTGATCTACAGTCTCCACGAGAGGGCGGCAGCGCGGACCGCACTTGGAGCAGAAGGAGGCGTGACATGAAAACCGTATCGTCAGCGCTTACGTCGTTGTTTGCCGCGCTCCTCTTGGCGAACGCGACATCAATGACCACCGCCGGCGACGGCGTTGGAACCGCGACACTCGAACTTGAGTACAAGGCGACGGGTCGCAAGATTACGACCGAGCTGTGGTTCAAGGCCGCCGGCGATGCAAAGATCGAGTGGTTCTCCCCGCGCCCGCCGTTGCGTTCGATCCCGATTGCGCGCAATACGGACCCACAGCCCCCGTTGCGCAAGCACCCCCTGATCGTGATCTCGCACGGCAATTGGGGAACGAGATTTTCGCAGGGCTGGCTCGCCCTTGAACTGGTCAAATCCGGATACGTGGTCCTTTCCACGTCCCATCCGGGCACGGTCGGGGACGATCAGAGTGTGTCGGGTCGCTACCGCTTGTGGGACCGCTCGCGCGACGTGTCGTTCGCCCTCGGTGAAGTGTTGAACGACCCAAAATGGGCGGCGCTTATCGACGAGACCCGCATCGGATTTGTTGGGCACTCGTTCGGTGGGTGGACTGGTGTGAGCCTGGCTGGAGGCAGATACGATCCGGGACAACAAAGAACCTTCTGCGAGAAGGTGTTGAAAAAAGATTTCTATTGCGACGGAACCCTGAAGGACGACATCGCGGGCGTGTCCGCAAAGGATGCGGGAGAATCATTCAGAGACGCGCGGATCAAGGCATTCTACATTATGGCATCCGGACCGGGGCAAGGCTTTGTCGCGGAGTCGCTGAAATCGATCAGCGTTCCGTTCATGGTGGACACGGCTCAATTTGATGAGATTCTGGAGCCTCTGGCCAACTCGACCGCCCTCGCCCGGCAAATTCCCGGCGCACGCGAAGTGACCCGCCCGGTCGGGCACTTCGCCTATGTGCCCGAGTGCCGCTGGTTGATCGGACCTGTCCTCACGAGCCTTGCAGGTATTCCCCTATGCGACGACCCGCAGGGCGTCGATCGTGCCCAGGTGCATAAACAGGTGGCGCCGGACGTGGTTGCTTTCTTCAATAAGAATCTCGCGAAGGCGGAATAGCTACGCCGAAGAGAGCATCAAATACTCGCGTCGAAGCTAGATACGCGCAAGTCTGCATGCGAAAAGGCGCAAAGCCCCAGGACAGCCATACGGAGAGATGCGAGCATGCACTTCGTATAAGGTAGATCTTTCTGAATCAGCCTGATGCCTCAAGCAAAGATATACCGCAGCCTGCCAGAAAATTTGCGGTCCCATCATAAAATCCGGCAGTCGGAGCCTGCCACCCGATACAACCCGGCAAATACCAGACGGTCGATGCTGCTGAAGGTTAGTCGCTGCGGCAATTTACGTCGCAGCACGTTGAGTTGATAACGAAGCGTCAAGTTCTCTGCTTGCAGCGACGTTCGCGACCGGAACAATCCGATCAGCGCCAACCAAATCAGGCTGCAAACATCTCTCATCAACCAAGAGCATCGCCCGATTCGACTTCACTTGCTAGCCGAATTGAGTTTCCGACAATGACAGGTTTATTCACAGTCGAATTCGCCGGGCCGGATCATCTTCGTAGATCCCTCATGCGACTGCATTATCAGCACGACGCTCTCAGGATCCATCCAGTTCATGGAGACTGCGATCTCGGCGAAGTTGTCTTCCGGGAAATTGTTGTAGCCACAGCAAAACATACACATCTCATGGTGCTTTGTGCCACCAGAATGCTGCGCCACATCCACAAGCTCACCGAACCCTCGGCGCTTCAGCCACGAGTTAAGTTCGTGGATGTTGGATGATACCGCTTGATCGCCGTCGATGAGAGAGCAAACCAGCACAAGGCCCGTCACACTGCTCATCTTCCCATCTCCCGCCTTGGCTCAACCCTAGATATTCAACTCTGTGATACTGGATTTACCGGCTGCCATTGGCAGGCGGGTTTTATCAGGGCCACCGACGATGTGGGACGCGCTTTCCTTCACCGCAATCGTATTACCGTTGTCGAAGGTTATCCGGGTATATGGTTTGGCTGATGCGAACATTTCCATTCGCGTGATGAGGTCGACGTTCACAATAGCCTCGTGGTCGTCGATCGTCGTCAGTTTCATAAAAAGCGCCATTTCGATCTCCTGTTCTAAGCAGGAGAATATCACGCAGCAACAACCATGTCTGCCGGCAACGTGTGTCGGATGCGTGCCATGCCGAGCAGCACCGAAACACGGTCCTTGCCGACCATCTTCTCGATCTCAGCCACGAAGCCAGAATAGACGCTCCCCTAGTCGACCCG
>Ga0193717_1001564_pt1 | contig 13982 bp, 14 predicted proteins | sample U2c2metaG_FD_145900 | JGI IMG/M metagenome (GOLD analysis project Ga0193717, IMG submission 145900) | Soil microbial communities from a riparian zone of the East river system, Colorado, United States - U2c2 | ecosystem: Environmental > Terrestrial > Soil > Riparian zone | place: USA: East River... | reverse complement strand
CGTAAAACCACCACACGCCGAACGCCTGGCTGATACCGCACAACCCACCCCACAAGATGGCGCCCGACGAAACCTCGCCGCCGAATGCAAGGGCCAGCAAGGTCAACAACACCATCGCCACCGGGTAGGACACCAGGACCACGCGAAGAGCGGCCACCCGACGCGACGCGAGGCCGCCGACGAAGTCGCTCACCCCATAGCCGGCGGCCGACAGCAGTGCCAAGAGAATCCCGGTCAGGACTTGCCCTTGGCGCGGCGGCCCAGCTCATTCCTGATTTCGCGGTCCGCGTCGCGGCGGGCCAGCGCCTGCCGCTTGTCGTGGGCCTCCTTGCCGCGGGCGAGCGCTAGCTCGACCTTGACCTTGCCTTCGGAGAAGTACAGCGACAGCGGCACCAGCGTGAAGTTCCCATCGCGCAATTTGCCGATGAGCGTGTCGATCTGACTGCGGTGCATCAGCAACTTGCGGTTGCGCCGCGGCGCGTGGTTGGTCCAGGTGCCGTGGGTGTACTCGGGAATGTGCAGGTTGCGCAGCCAGATCTCGCCGTCGTCCACGGTGGCGAACGCGTCGGCGAGCGACGCCGCACCGTCCCGCAGGCTCTTGACCTCGGTGCCCATCAGCGCGATCCCGGCCTCGAAGGTATCGAGTATCGAATAGTTGTGCCGCGCTTTGCGATTGGTCGCGACGATCTTGTTCTTGCCGGACTTCGGCGCCCCGGCATCAGGCTTCTTGGCCACGCTAACGCCGCACGTATATTCGCAGCGTCACGTAAGCGGTGACGCCGGCCATCGCTACGCCGACGAACAAGAGGATCGGCGCGATGTACAAGATGTCCGCGTAGTCGATCGTGGATATCAAGTTGGCCTTGGTGAACTGGTTCAACGCGTTCTCCAAGAAGAAGACCCGCACCACTATCAGGCCGATGATCGACAGCACCACCCCGATGAAGGCAGCAAGCATCGCCTCGACCAGGAACGGCAACTGCGTGTACCAGCGGCTGGCGCCGACCAGTCGCATGATGCCCACTTCGTTTCGACGGGTATAGGCCGCGACCTGAACCATGTTGGCGATCAACAGGATCGCACCGATCGCCTGCACAAGCGCGACGGCGAACGCCGCATTGCGCAGCCCGTCGAGCATCGAGAACAGCCGGTCGACCAGATCCTTCTGGTTGGTCACGTTCTGCACGCCGGGCAGATTCTTCATCGCGGCGTCGAACTCCTTGTGGTTCTCCGCATCGTCGAGCTTGACGATGAACGACGCCGGGAACGTATTCCTGCTTACCCCAATGTCCTTGAACTGCGGGAACTTCTTGAGGGCGTCGTTGTAGGCGTCATCGTGGCTCAAGAAGCGCACGGACTTCACGTCGTTGCGGTCATCGATGGTCTTGCGCAGCGCCTGGCACGGATCGGCGTCACAGTTGGGGTCGTTGGCCGAGACGTCGTCCATCAGGAAGACCTGGCTCTCCACGCGATCCAGGTAGATGGCACGAGAACTGTCCGCCAACCGGACTACCAGGAGCCCGCCACCGAACAGGCCGATCGAGATGGCCGTCGTCAGGATCATCGCGACCGTCATCGTGACGTTGCGACGAAGCCCGGTGAGGACTTCGTTGACTAGAAAGCCGAAGCGCACTTAACGATCCATTCCGTAGACGCCGCGCTGTTCGTCGCGAATCAGGCGGCCAAGTTCGAGTTCGATGACGCGCTGGCGCATCGAGTCGACGATGTGGTGATCGTGGGTTGCCATCAACACCGTCGTGCCCGTGCGGTTGATCCGCTCGAGCAGATCCATGATGTCCTTGCTGGTGTCCGGATCGAGGTTTCCGGTCGGCTCGTCGGCCAGCAGCACCAACGGCCGGTTGACGAACGCGCGGGCGATGGCGACACGCTGCTGCTCACCACCGGAGAGCTCGTTGGGCAGCCGGTTGGCCTTGCCGGACAACCCGACCATCTCCAGCACGTCCGGCACGACGCGGTTGATCACGTCCGCGCGCTTGCCGATGACCTCGAGAGCGAAGGCCACGTTCTCGAACGCCGTCTTCTGCTGCAGCAGGCGGAAGTCCTGGAACACGCACCCGAGCACCTGGCGCAGGCTGGGGATGTGTCGGTTCGCCAACTTGTTGACGTGAAACTTCGAAACCCGGATGTCACCGTGCGTCGGGTGGTCCTCCGCGAGCAGCAGACGCATGAACGTCGACTTGCCAGAACCGGACGACCCGATGAGGAAGACGAACTCACCCTTGTCGATCTTGAGTGAGACGTTGTCCAGGGCTGGCCGTGCCGAGGATTTGTACTGCTTGCTCACGTGGTCGAGGGTGATCATCACGGCACGCCAGTGTAGCGGGACGGCGGCCGGGCGCCGGACTACCCGGGCGCCAGTGGCGTCGTCGTCACCGGTCCCAGCCCTGGAATGACCGTTATGGTCGGGTTCGTCGTGGGCGTCCCCGACCTGTTGGGCACCGGAAGAAGCGGCGACGTCGAAGTCGTCGGGGTGAGGGTCGACGCAGGCAACGGCCCAGGACCGTCGGGGTCGACGACGGTCGTCCCCGCGGTGTCCGTCGGCGATGTCGGAGTCGTCGGCGACTCGCTGTCGGTCGGAGTGGGCTCCGTCGTCGTGGTCGTCGTGGTCGTCGCGGTCGTGTACCTCGGACGCTCCTGAACGTTGGTCCGTGGCACCCATGTGTACTCGGGATCGGGTACGAACCCGGGCGGCACGACCTGTGCCGGTTCTTCGGCCGGGGCGGGTGCCGGTGGTTGGTAGTGCTGGTAGAGCCATGACGTGAAGAAGAAGGCGACGATGAGCGCACACGTCGAGGTGCGCATCCGCCCCCAGAACAGGTACTGGGGCCAACCGCGGTTTTCGCCCGCTTTGCGCAACGTGATCTTCACTCGTCGCCCACCGGCCCCTTCGGCTCGACCGCGGCACTGGCGGACGCCGAGATCGCGCCGATCGTCGGAACGACCTCGCCCGGGCTGACGATGCCCGCCCGCCGCAGCGCGCGGACGACGAGTACGCGCAGTCGCCTGCCCACCTCGAACTGCTTGCCCGGCAACGTGCGCGCGACCATCCGCAGGTTGACGGTGTCAAGTTCGATCGACTCCACGCCCATCAGCTGCGGCGAGTCGAGCAGCAACGCGCTCATCTGCTTGTCGTCCATGGCGCTGTCGCAGACCTGGTGCAGCACGTCGTTGACCTTGTTGAGATCGACCGTGGTGGGCACCGGAATGTCGATGACGGCGCGCGCCCAGTCCTTCGACTGGTTGACGGTCTTGACGATCTGCCCGTTCGGGATGGTGAACACCTCACCCTCACTCGACCGCAGCTTGGTGATGCGCAGCGTGACGTCCTCGACGGTGCCTTCCGCGGGCAACGCAATGCCTGCCACGGTCAGCGAGACCAGATCGCCGAATCCGTACTGCTTCTCGGTGATGATGAAGAATCCCGACAGCAGGTCCTGCACGATGCGCTGCGCGCCGAAGCCGAGCGCGGCACCGAGCACCGCTGCAGGCGCCACGAGTGAACCGACCGGGATCGCGATGATGTCGGTGATCTCGACGAGCACGATCACCAGGAGCACCGCGATCGACACCCAGGAGATCACGGACGCGACCGCCTGCCGGTGCTTGGTGCTCTCGCTCCGGACCAGTTGGTCGCTCTCCGTGTACTCGGCGTCGATTCTGCTGGTGATCTTGTTGGCCGCCCAGCTGATGAAGCGGGCCGCCAGCATCGCCGCGATGACCAACATCACGATGCGAAGCCCGCGGGTGATGATCCACTCGCCGATGCCGCCCCGCCAGAAGTCGTGCCAGCGTTGCGCGAATTCGATTGCTACGTACGTTTTATTCGTCATCTTTCCTATTGCGCCAACGGATTCCTGCCTCCAGGAAGCCGTCGATGTCGCCGTCGAGTACCGCGGCCGGATTGCCGACCTCGTATTCGTTACGCAGGTCCTTGACCATTTGGTAGGGATGCAATACGTACGAGCGCATCTGGTTGCCCCACGAACTGCCGCCGTCACCCTTGAGCGCGTCCATCTCAGCACGTTCTTCTAAACGTTTGCGTTCCAACAACTTTGCCTGCAGAACCCGCATCGCCGAAACCTTGTTCTGCAGCTGCGACTTCTCGTTCTGGCAAGTCACGACGATACCGGTGGGAATGTGGGTGAGTCGGACCGCTGAGTCGGTGGTGTTGACCGACTGACCGCCAGGTCCACTGGAGCGGTAGACGTCGACGCGGAGGTCGCCTTCCGGGATTTCGATGTGGTCGGTGGTCTCGACCACCGGGAGCACCTCGACCTCGGCGAACGACGTCTGGCGGCGGCCCTGATTGTCGAACGGGCTGATCCGCACCAGCCGGTGGGTGCCCTGCTCGACTGACAGGTTGCCGTACGCATAGGGCGCGTGGACCGCAAACGTCGCGCTCTTGATGCCAGCCTCTTCGGCGTAGGACGTGTCGAACACTTCGACGCCATAGCCGTGCTTCTCGGCCCACCGGATGTACATCCGCATCAGCATCTCGGCCCAGTCGGCGGCGTCCACCCCGCCTGCGCCGGAGCGGATGGTGACGACGGCCTCGCGCTCGTCGTACTCCCCCGACAGCAGCGTGCGGACTTCCATCTGTTCGATGTCGGCGTGCAGCTTGGTGTGCTCGGCATCCGCGTCCGCGAGCGCCTCGGCGCCGGTGGTGCCTTCTTCCTCGGCCGCTAGCTCGTAGAGCACCGGCAGGTCGTCGAGGCGGCTTCGCAACTCCTCGACGCGACGAAGTTCACCCTGGGTGTGCGACAGCTCGCTGGTGACCTTCTGAGCCCGCGTCTGGTCGTCCCACAGCTTGGGGTCGGACGCCTCCTGCTCCAGATTCACGATCTTGGACCGCAGACCGTCGACGTCGAGCACCCGCTCCACCGTCGTCAGGGTGGCGGCGAGCGCGGCGATATCAGCTTGAAGGTCGGGATCCACGGGAGTTCAGGGTACCGACCGCACGGCGGGACGCTTAGCGCGTTGGCCGCGGATCCCAATTGCGGGGTTTAGCATCGGCGGGGTAACCCGCTCGGCGACGTCCGCGACAGCCCCCTTGCCACGTAGTCGGGCAGCGACAGAAGGCTTGATCAATGCGCCCATATCACGTGGCGATCGTCGGCTCCGGCCCTTCGGGGTACTTTGCCGCCGCATCGCTGTTGAAGTTCGCCGACTCATCGGACGACCACGACGTGCGCGTCGACATGTTGGAGATGCTTCCGACGCCTTGGGGTCTGGTTCGGTCCGGCGTCGCGCCCGACCATCCGAAGATCAAGACGATCAGTGCCCAGTTCGAGAAGACGGCACTCGATCCGCGCTTCCGCTTCTTCGGCAACGTCCGGATCGGCGAGCACGTGCAGGCGGACGAACTCGCCGAACAGTACGACGCCGTCGTCTACGCGATCGGAGCGCAGGCCGACCGGCCGCTCGGAATCACTGGCGAGGAGCTAGAAGGCAGCGTGGCCGCCGTCGACTTCGTGGGTTGGTACAACGCGCATCCTCACTTCGAGGAGATGACGCCAAACCTGACGTGCCGTCGCGCCGTGGTCATCGGCAACGGCAACGTGGCCTTGGACGTGGCACGCATCCTGGTCAGCGATCCCGACGAGCTCGCGAAATCCGACATCGCCGACCACGCGCTGGCGTCGTTGCACGCGCGCGGCGTCGAGGAGGTCGTCGTCGTGGGCCGACGCGGTCCGCTGCAGGCCACCTTCACCACGCTGGAGCTGCGCGAACTCGGTGCCATGGAGGCGATGGCCGAGGTCGACGTGATCGTCGATCCGGCCGACTTCGCCTCGATCACCGACGAGGACCTCGAGGCGGCGGGCAAGACCGTCAAGCAGAACGTCAAGGTGATGCGCGGGTACATCGGGGCGAGCGGAGCGACGGGGAATGACCCCGAGACCACGCCACCGGGAGCCAAGCGCCGCATCGTCTTCCGCTTTCAGACCTCACCGATCGAGCTCAAGGGTGACGGAAGGGTCGAGTCGGTCGTACTCGGGCAGAACGAACTCGTCGACGACGGCGGCCGAGTGGTGGCCAAGGACACCGGCGTGCGCGAGGAATTGCCCGCGCAGCTGGTGGTGCGGGCAGTCGGATACCGCGGCATACCGACGCCCGGCCTGCCCTTCGACGACCGGTCCGGGACCATCCCACACACCGAGGGCCGCATCGACGGCAGCGCCAACGGGTACGTCGTCGGCTGGATCAAACGCGGTCCTTCCGGCGTCATCGGCAGCAACAAGAAGGACTCGGCGGCGACGGTCGACACGCTGATCGCCGATCTGCAGGGTCGGACGTTGCCGGAGTTCGCGCCCGAGCACTCCGAGGAACTCGTCGAGTGGCTGCTTTCGCGGCAGCCGAAGCTCGTCACCGACGACCACTGGAAGTTGATCGACGAGCACGAGCGGGGCGCGGGCCAGCCGAAAGGCCGACCGCGGGTGAAGCTGACCAGCGTGGCCGAGCTGCTGCGCATCGGCCACGGCTGATCAATCGCGGGCCGGCGGGGTGACCTTTTCGGCCTCGATCGTGATGAGCACCCGCGTCTCGTTCGGATTGCCACTGAAGTTCGGATAAGGGATCCCGAGGTACTTCTGCGAGATCTCGTCGATGCTCTCCCGCGCGCCTTCGGTGGTCCTGTCGATGACGCGGCCGCGCACGGCGTAGTAGCGGAACACCTCGTCGGGGTCGACGACGTTGATGGCGACGCGCGCGTCACGCGCCAGATTCCTCACCTTCTGCGACCCGTCGACGATGTTGAGCACGACGTGTTCGCCATCGGTCGTGACCCACGTCTGCGTCAGCTGCGGCGATCCGTCTGGCATGAGCGTCGAGATGAAACAGGGGCTTGGCCTGCGCAGTAGGTCGAGCAATCCGTCGGGAAGCGGTTGGGGCACGGGGACTCCTTGGGTCGGCGACGGTACTTGTCATACTCATTCTTTAGCATCGAACGCATGTTCGACGAAATCTTGGCGATCGACCCCGCTGCCGACGAGGCGGCCCTGGTGGCGCGCATCGCCCGGATGGAGCGGCTGAAGTCTGCGGCGGCCGCCGACCAAGCCCGCAGCACGGCGATGCTCGACACGATGCGACGCAGCGCCGAAGCCGCCGCAGGCTTGCCCGCGGGGCGGCGTGGCCGCGGGTTGGCCAGCGAGGTCGCCCTGGCGCGGCGGGACACCCCGGCGCGTGGCGGTCGGCACCTCGGCTTCGCGAAGGCGTTGGTGCACGAGATGCCGCACACTCTGGCGGCGCTGGAGGCCGGGGCACTCTCGGAGTGGCGAGCCACGCTCATCGTGCGGGAGTCCGCGTGCTTGTCCGTCGAACACCGCCGCGTCCTGGATGCCGAATTGTGCCGCGACCCGGCAGGTCTCGACGGCATGGGTGATGCGCGGATCGCGGGCGCGGCCAAGACCATCGCGTACCGACTCGATCCGCAAGCGGTCGTCGATCGCGCAGTGCGGGCCGAGACCGAACGCACGGTGACGATCCGGCCGGCGCCCGACACGATGACGTATCTGACCGCGTTGCTTCCGATGACCCAAGGCGTGTCGGTGTACGCCGCACTAGGGCGAGCTGCCGATACCTGCGGCGACGGCCGCGGACGTGGCCAGGTCATGGCCGACACCCTCGTGGAACGGGTGACCGGGCGCCCTGCCGACGTCCCGACGCCCATCGCCGTCGACCTGGTCATCACCGACGAGACCTTGTTCGGCGGGGACACCTCGCCCGCCCGCATCCCCGGATACGGACCCATCCCGGCGGCGGTGGCGCTGCGACTCGCAGGCGATGCCGTCACCGACGAACGGTCGAAAGCCACGCTGCGCCGGCTCTATCGGCATCCGAACTCCGGAGCGCTGGTGGCCATGGAGTCCAAGGCCCGCCTGTTTCCAAAGGGTTTGGCCCGCTTCATCTCGATCCGCGACGACACCTGCCGAACGCCGTATTGCGACGCCCCAATCCGCCACACCGACCACGCCAGACCGCACCGTCGCGACGGTGCGACGACCGGCGTCAACGGGTTGGGCGAATGCGCGGCCTGCAACTACGCCAAGGAGGCCCCCGGCTGGCACGTCTACACGGTCGGCGACCCAGAAGGCAGGCATCTCGCTGAATTCGTCACTCCCACCGGGGCCCGGCACCAGTCGAAGGCCCCGCCGCTACTAGGCGACCTGGTCCTGGTCAAGGCCAGCGGTGTCGAGTTCCGCGTCGCCGAAGAACTCGCCCACGCCTGCGCCGCTTAGTACGCCGCGGGCGGCTCGTAGGGTTGCGGAGGCGCGGGCGGAGGGCCCGAAGGGGCGAAAGTCCAGTTGTCCGGGTTCTTCGCCGAGTACACGACGGGGATCAAGGTGCCCATCGACGGCCAGCTGTTCACGTCGACGGCCATCCGTTGATAGACGTGGTGCTCGTTGACGGTCGGTCCGGTGATGAGACCACTGATCGTGACCCATTGTTGCCCTTCGGCATCCGGTCGCGGGCTGACGCCGGTGACCAGCAGCGTGCCGTGGGCCTGTTCGCCGCCGCGGGAACCACCACGACGCATCAACCGCGGACCTATCAAGAGCACGAGTGCCCCGACCAACAGCAGCACCATCACGATTTCGAACACCTGGCCATGGTAGGACTGCTGCCATGAGCTCAGTGGCAGATGACGTCAAGCTCGCCCTGCAATTGGCCGACGAGGCCGATGCATTGACGATGGAGCGGTTCGGCGCGTTGGACCTGCGAATCGAGACCAAGCCAGACCTGACGCCGGTGACCGACGCCGACCGGGGCGCCGAGGAGGCGCTGCGAGCGACGCTGTCCGCGCACCGGCCCGACGACGCGCTACTGGGTGAAGAGTTCGGCGGCACAGCGGTCTTCGCCGGCCGCCAATGGGTACTCGACCCGATCGACGGCACCAAGAACTTCGTTCGCGGCGTGCCGGTCTGGGCGACGCTCATCGCGCTGCTCGTCGACGGCGTACCCCAGGTCGGAGCGGTCAGTGCGCCGGCGTTGGGCCGGCGATGGTGGGCCGGAGCCGGGGCGGGGGCTTTCACGTCGTTCGGAGGGAAGACGCGGCGAATCTCGGTGTCGGGTGTCGACGAGCTCCGCGCGGCGAGCCTGTCGTTCTCCGATCTGACCACGGGTTGGGACGACGGGCGTTCGAAGTTCCTCGACCTCAACGACGCGGTGTGGCGGGTGCGCGGATACGGCGACTTCTGGTCGTACTGCCTCGTGGCCGAGGGCGCCGTCGACATCGCCGCCGAGCCCGAGGTCAAGCTGTGGGACCTCGCCGCGCTGGACATCTTGGTGCGCGAAGCCGGCGGGCGATTCACCAGCGTCGAAGGCTCCCCCGGCCCGCACGGCGGCAGTGCGGTCGCCACCAACGGGTTGCTGCACGATCGTGTGCTGGCCAGCCTGGTGTGACCTTCACAACACCATCCGTTTACCTTACTCCAGAGTAAGATACGGTCAAGCTGCACTGCCCCACCGAAGCGAGGCTGCGAACATGACCAACACTGTGCCGTCGAAGAACGGAACCGCTCAGCGTCCACGGCGTTCCGGAAAAGAGAGCGCCGTCGGCCTTCAACGACACAAGCGGACAGCGACCAGCGTCGGATTGGCGCTGATCACACCGCTGCTTGGCCAGGAGTTCCTGGATCGCTACGGGCTGCGCGATCCGCTCAACCGCGGGCTGCGCTACGGCGTCAAGACGGCGTTCTCCGCCGTCGGTGCGTCGACGCGCCAATTCAATCGCGTGCAAGCGCTCGGCAAGCCGGCCACCCGGCTGAAGGCGAGTGGCTCCGACTACTTCGACCTGACCCCCGACGGCGACCAGAAGATGATCGTCGAGACCGTCCGCGAGTTCGCCGACGAAATTCTTCGCCCCGCCGCCTACGACGCCGACGTCGACGCCACGTACTCGCCCGACCTGATCGGCAAGGCCGCCGAGTTGGGCATCACGGCCATCAACGTCCCCGAGGACTTCGACGGCATCGCCGAGTACCGCAGCACCGTGACCAACGCACTCGTGGCCGAGGCGCTCGCCTACGGCGACATGGGGTTGGCGCTGCCGATCCTGGCGCCGGGCGGCGTGGCATCGGCGCTCACCCACTGGGGTAGCGCCGGTCAGCAGGCCACCTACCTGCCTGCGTTCGTGGGCGAGCAGGTGCCGCAGGCATGCGTGGCCATCGCCGAACCACACCCGCTGTTCGACCCGACCGCGCTGAAGACCACCGCGGTGCGGACGCCGAGCGGCTACCGAATCACCGGCGAGAAGTCGTTGGTGCCCGCGGCCGCCGACGCGGAACTGTTCGTCGTCGCGGCTCAGCTCAACGGCAAGCCCGCGCTGTTCATCGTCGAATCGGACTCCGAAGGCTTGACCGTCACGGCCGACCCCAGCATGGGCGTCCGGGCGGCCGCGCTGGGCCGTGTCGAACTCGACAACGTGGCGGTGCCGCTGCACAACCGGCTCGGCGAGGACGAGGCGACCGACGCTGATTATTCCGAAGCCATCGCGTTGGCCCGATTGGGTTGGGCGGCATTGGCGGTCGGCACCGCGCATGCGGTGCTCGACTACGCCATCCCCTACGTCAAGGAGCGCGAGGCGTTCGGCGAGCCGGTCGCGCGAAGGCAGTCCGTCGCATTCATGTGCGCCACCATCGCCACCGAGCTTGACGGGCTCCGGCTGGTCACCTGGCGCGGTGCGTCGCGCGCCGAACAAGGCCTGTCGTTCGCGCGAGAAGCCGCACTGGCCAAGCGAATCGCCACCGACAAGGGCATGCAGATCGGCCTCGACGGCGTGCAGCTGTTGGGCGGCCACGGCTTCACCAAGGAACACCCCGTCGAACGCTGGTACCGCGACCTACGCGCACTCGGCGTCGCCGAAGGCGTAGTCGTTCTCTAACCGGTCGATACTCGCACCCAGGAACGGAAACTCAGTCATGGCAATCAATCTGGAAATGCCCAACAAGCTGCAGGCCGTCATCGAGAAGGGCCACCAAGGTGCGGCGGAGATGCTGCGGCCCATCTCACGCAAGTACGACCTGGCCGAACACGCCTACCCCGTCGAACTCGACACCTTGGCCACCCTCTTCGAGGGCATCTCGGAGGCCAAGACCATCTCGTTCGCGGGCGCCGAGGCGTTCCGCGACGGCGAGGATGACGGCAAGAAGGTAAACATCAACGGCGGCAACATGTCCGCGGTGCTCAACGTGATCGAGGTCAGCTGGGGCGACGTAGCGCTGATGCTGTCGGTCCCCTTCCAGGGACTGGGCAATGCCGCAATCTCCGGCGTCGCCACCGACGAGCAGCTCGAGCGGCTCGGCAAGGTGTGGGCCGCCATGGCGATCACCGAACCGAGCTTCGGCTCCGACTCGGCCGCGGTGTCGACCACCGCGAAGCTGGACGGCGACGAATACGTCATCAACGGCGAGAAGATCTTCGTCACCGCGGGTTCGCGCGCCAGCCACATCGTGGTCTGGGCGACGCTGGACAAGTCGCTCGGCCGCGCGGCGATAAAGTCGTTCATCGTGCCTCGAGACCATCCTGGCGTCACCGTCGAGCGCCTCGAGCACAAGCTCGGCATCAAGGCGTCCGACACCGCGGTGATCCGCTTCGACAACGCCCGCATCCCGAAGGACAACCTGCTGGGCAATCCGGACATCCAGGCGGACAAGGGCTTCGCAGGTGTCATGGAGACGTTCGACAACACCAGGCCGATCGTCGCGGCCATGGCCGTCGGCATCGCCCGCGCCGCCCTCGAGGAACTGCGCGTGATCCTCACCGCCGCGGGCATCGAGATCGACTACGACAAGCCCGCGCACGCGCAGAGCGCACCTGCCGCGGAATTCCTTCGCATGGAAGCCGACTGGGAGGCCGGCTATCTCTTGACGGTGCGGTCCGCGTGGCAGGCCGACAACAAGATCCCGAACTCCAAGGAAGCGTCGATGGGCAAGGCCAAGTCCGCCCGCGTGGCCAGCGACATCACGCTCAAGGCCGTCGAGCTGGCCGGAACGACCGGCTATTCCGAGCAGACCCTGCTGGAGAAGTGGGCACGCGACTCGAAGATCCTCGACATCTTCGAGGGCACCCAGCAGATCCAGCAGCTGGTCATCGCACGTCGACTGCTTGGTTTGTCGTCTGCCGAACTGAAGTAGCCGTCCGCGGCATGCCGGGGCGAGCGAAGCGACGGGGAGTCGTGCCCTGACACGCTAACGTCGGCATCCATGAACAGCTTTCAGGCACTGGTCGCGCGCCAGGACGGCGACGGCATCACCACGTCGATCGAAACCCTCGGGCCGACGGACCTGCCCCCAGGCGACGTGACCATCCGGGTCGAGTACTCGAGCGTGAACTACAAGGACGCGCTTGCCGTGACGCCCAAGGGTGGCGTGGTGCGCGACTACCCCATCGTGCCGGGTATCGACCTCGCAGGCGAGGTGGTCGAATCAAACTCCTCCGACTTTGCAGTCGGCGATCGAGTGCTGGCCCACGGCTACGACATCGGCACGGGCAAGCACGGCGGCTACGCCGAGTACGCCCGCCTGCCCGCAGACCAGCTGGTGCCGGTGGGCCCGCTGGACGCCAGGGAGGCCATGGCGATCGGCACGGCGGGCTTCACCGCAGCGATGAGCGTGCAGGCCCTGTTCGACCGCGGTATCCGGGTCGATGACGGACCCATCGTCGTCACCGGTGCGACCGGTGGCGTCGGTTCGGTCAGCATCGACCTGCTGGCCGCTGCCGGTTATCACGTGGTGGCATCCACCGGTAAGCCACAGGCGACGGCCGACCTGAAGGCCCTTGGCGCCGCAGAGGTCATCGGTCGGCTGCCCGAAGATCCCGATGCCAAGCCACGGCCACTGGGCAAAACGCGCTGGGCGGGTGCGATCGACTGCGTCGGAGGCACGACGCTGGCCGACGTGCTCAGCACGCTGCAGTACGGCGGCGCCGTCGCCGCCAGCGGACTGACGGGCGGAGCGGGGCTACCCACTACCGTGATGCCCTTCATCCTGCGCGGGGTGGCGCTGCTGGGCATCGACTCGGTGCAACTACCCATAGCGCCGCGTCGGGCGCTGTGGAAGCTGCTCGGCGATTCGCTTCGGCCGCAGCACCTTTCCGACGTGGCGCACGACGTGGACGTGAAGGACGTCGTGTCCGTCATCGACGAGGTCCGCGCAGGCCGCTACGCGGGCCGTGCGGTGGTGCGGGTAGCGGGCGGGTTCTGACCCGCCCGCCGACACTCAGAGCAGGTGACTGATCAGGTCTGGCTTCATCTGCTGCAGCTGCGCGCCCCAGTACGCCCAGTCGTGCGTGCCGCTGTCCGGGAAGTTGAACACGCCGTTCTTGCCACCGGCCGCGATGTACTCATCCTGGAAGGTCCGGTTGGTGCGGATGGTCAGGCCTTCGAGGAACTTGGCGGGTACGTTGGCGCCGCCCAGCTCGCTGGGGGTGCCATTGCCGCAGTAGACCCAGAGGCGGGTGCCGTTGGCGACCAGCTTCGAGATGTTGACCATCGGGTCGTTGCGCTTCCAGGCGCTGTTCGGGTCTTCCGTTGGGCCCCACATGTCGTTCGCCTTGTAGCCGCCGGCGTCACCCATCGACATGTTGATCAGGAACGGCCATGACCCCTCGGAGGGGTTCAGGAAGCCCGACAGCGAGGCCGCGTAGGGGAACTGCTGCGGGTGGTAGATCGCCAGGGTCATCGACGCCGAGCCGGCCATCGACAGGCCGACGGCGGCGCTGCCGGTGGGCTTGACCTGCTTCTCGGAGGACAGATAGGCGGGCAGTTCCTGGGTCAGGAACGTCTCCCACTTGTACGTCTGGCAGCCGGCCTTGCCGCACGCGGGCGAGTACCAGTCGGAGTAGAAGCTGGACTGGCCGCCGACGGGCATGACGATGGACAGCCCGGAGTCGAGATACCACTCGAACGCCGGGGTGTTGATGTCCCACCCGTTGAAGTCGTCCTGCGCGCGCAGGCCGTCCAGTAG
>Ga0193717_1001563_pt1 | contig 13987 bp, 11 predicted proteins | sample U2c2metaG_FD_145900 | JGI IMG/M metagenome (GOLD analysis project Ga0193717, IMG submission 145900) | Soil microbial communities from a riparian zone of the East river system, Colorado, United States - U2c2 | ecosystem: Environmental > Terrestrial > Soil > Riparian zone | place: USA: East River... | reverse complement strand
GGTCTGCGGATACGTGATGTTGAACGCGAGTTGTCGTGTCTCGAGGCCCAGGGAGCGGCCCGCTGCATCGGTGTGACACAGTAGGCACTGGCCCTCGCTCGGGTAGATCCACGTCTGTCCGCCAATCGTCGCTTGCTTGCCGCCGCGCACCAACGTCGCATCGGTTTGCGCCGCATTCCATTCGTAGCTGTAGCCTGCCCAGACGCCGTCGGGGTGATGCATGAAGAGGCGCGTCTCGATCAGGCGATTGTCGAGACGGAAGTTCTTCATCAGCACCGTACCGTTCGGGAAATCCCAGTCGCCCTCGGCGTTGACGGTGATGTTCTGTCCGTTCGGCAATCCGATCCAACGTTCCTTCACCGCGCCGTCGGACCAGAATGCCGCGTTCGGCGTGTAGGGAATCAGCCCGCTCGCGGGCAGCGTCGCGTTCGACGGGCTCACGCAGCCGGTGGCGGAGAGTTGCGTGGCCACGCCTGTGCCGCCGCCACCCGAGCCGGTGATGCGGTGCAGATCGCGGTAAATGTTCGTGAGATAGAGCTCGCCGTCGTTGTCCTCTCCGAACGAGGAGATGTACATACCCGTTTGAAGCCCACTCGTCATCGTCATCGTGGGCTGCGTGTCATTCGGAATGTCCCAGAGGTTCCCGGTCGCGAAGTCGCCGAAGATGTATCGGCCAACGAGAGCCGGAAAGGCTTTTCCACGGTAGACGTAGCCGCCCGTGACGGCATTGCCGACCGAGTGTGAGTACTCAGCGATCGGGGGCAGCAGATTCGTCTTCGTGGCGCAGGCCGCGCCCGTTGCCGCTGGAAACAGCGGGTTCGTGGAATTGTCGCGCGTGCCCTCGAAGCAGCGCCAGCCGTAGTTGCCGCCGCGCTTGACGCGACTCACTTCCTCGATATCGCTCTCCCCGACGTCGCCAACCCACATCTCACCGGTCTCGCGATCGAAGCTCCAGCTCCAGGGATTGCGAAAGCCCCAGGCGTAGATCTCGGGACAGTTCTGCGTGCCATAGCCGTTCACGTTGCAGAGCATGGTGCTCGCGGCGAACGGATTGTCGGCCGGGATCCGATACAGCGCCGTGCCGGTTGTGCCGTTTACGTCGATGCGAAGGATCTTTCCGAGCATCGTCGTCAAGCGCTGGCCGTTGTCGTTCCTCCATGAGTTGCCGTCACCAGTGCTCAAATAGAGAAAACCGTCGGGGCCGAAGGCAATACGGCCAGCGTGGTGATGGACGGACTCTTTATGGAGCGTGAACAAGATGCGCTCGGAATCGGGATCGAGAGTGAGTCCGCCGTCGCGCGTGGTGAATTCCGAGAGGATTGAATTCGGTCCTTTATTCACCCCTTCCATTGAGCGCTCCATGCCGGTGTAAAACAGATACACGCGCGGGGTCGCGGGGAAATCGGGGTGAAACGCCATGCCGAGCAGGCCGCATTCGGCGCACGTTGAATCGACGCGCGCGTCGATGTTGAGGAAATCCGTGGTAGTCGTCACGGCCGGGTTGTTGGCGAACACGCGCACGGTGCCGAACCGCTCCACCACGAACCAGCGGCTCGAATCGCCGTTCAACTGAAGCATGAAGACGGGTTGACCCTGGAACCTGAGGTTTGGAAACACCCGCTCCGTGCCGATGGTGGCGCTGCCCGTGGCGCGCTCGGGCGCGATGCAGCTTGTGTTGCTAGGCCGCGCGTCCAGGCCGCTAGGGTTCGGCGGAGCGGGCGGCGGTGCGGGCGGCGGTGCGGGCGGCGGTGCCGGCGGCGGAGCCGGCGGCGGTTCGGGCGGCGGAGCCGGAGGCGGTTCGGGCGGCGGAGCCGGCGCCGGTGCGGGCGGCGGAGGGTTCTGCGTAGGGTCCGGCGGAGGGTTCTGCGAATCTCCTCCGCCGCTAGAGCAGCCGGCAAGCAGCATCAACATGGCGACGGCGAATCCGCGGGACATCGGCGCGACCAAGGTCGTGCCGCGCGCGCAAATGATCGGCCGGCTTGCCTCGTCGTGATATTCGGAATTCATTTTGTCGGAGCAACCCTTCCTGGTTCCGACAAAATAGAGAAGGGCTGGTAGTTTGAACGCCAGCCCTTCCCCTCTTCGCCTATCGCCGACCGACTACACGCGTGGCGACTTACCCTGCAGGCGACATCATTGCACTGACAAAGTCGGTGGAGCTGCAGGACTCGAGGGCTGCACCACGCCACCTAGAGACCGATCCAGTGAATTCAGCCAGTTCTCGAGGTTGCTGTAACCGTTGGAGGCGATCGACGCCTGATTCGTCGGCAGAGTCAATGCTCGACGATTCTGGGCGTATGACGGCCAACCACCGGCATTCCTGTTGCAACGCGTGGTGCCATTGGGAGATACACAGTTGATGACCTGTCCTTTGCCTTGGCGCACGTTCAACACCACGCGCTTGTCGACGGAGTCGCGATCGGCGGGACGAGCACCCGCGTAGCTCAGCACCCGGCTGTACACCGCACTATCCGCTGACCTGAGGGCAACGAGCCCCGTATTCCACACCGGAGCGGTGGTCTGGCTCATCAGGTTCGGGATCACGTCGCCGCCGGTGAGCGTCACCAGCGCCGAGTAGCTGGTGCCGAGTTCCGGCGAGCGGTTGTCGTAGACATAAACGCGACTGCCGGATGGCAGTGTATACGTGCCGGTGGTGTGCACGAAGATCGGCTTGGTGGGCCGGCTGTAGCTGGGGCCGCGCATGAACACGTTGCCGACGACGGAACTCTTGGAGATGAGGCCATCCTCGGCCTGCAGATCGAGGTCCATGGTGCCGCGGTCATAGACCAGGTTGTTCACCATCACGAACTCAGCGGCGCGCGACAGCGGATTGCGCTCGACGATGTGTGCCATGAGATTGCCCACGAAGGTGATGCTGCTGTTGTCGGCTTGGCCGAACAGCACGCCGTAACCATGTGGAATCTTGCCTACGCCGTCGTAATCCGGATGCAGCGAATCGTTGAGAGGTTCGGCGAATATGTTGTTCGTGAAAGAAATGTTGTCGTGGGGACCCCAGGCGCTCGCGATTTCGTCGATGGACCAGCTGAACGAGCAGTGATCAATGATCACGTTGCGCACCGGCGCCGTTTCGGTGCCGCTGATTCTGAGCGAATCGCGATTGTCGGGGTCTGGACCGTTGGCGTCGTCCCCGGTGCGCACGCGGATGTGCTGGATGAGCACGTCGGAAGCGTAGATCGCGATGCCGGCGCCACGGATCATGATGCCGGGTGAAGGGGCAGTCTGGCCGGCGATGCGAAGCTGGCCGTTTCGAATTTTGAGATCGGAAGTGAAGCGGATCGCGCCGGATACTTCGAACACGCAGGTTCGCGGACCGGTCTTGTCGATGCAGGCCTTGAGCGAACCGGCGCCGTCGGCGCTGAGGTTGGTCACTTTGTAGACCGTGCCGCCGCGGCCGGCTCTCGTATCCATGCCAAATCCGGCAGAGCCCGGAATCACCGGAAGTGCCTGCACGCTGGCTGCGCCGCACAAGGCCAGTGCGGTGGCTAACAAATTCGTGGGCCTCATGGCGCGACGGAAGGGTGCATGGGAATTCGAATGGCTAGCAGGCTTCATTGCGGACGATCCTCAAAGAATTGGAAAAGTAGTGTCTGATGGCAAGACGATCAGATCGATTTGGTGGCTTGCGTGGCCGGCGGACCTTCGAGTCCGTTGGAATTGACCGCAACCACCGCGAAATACCAGACACCGGAAGTGAGAGTTGAGAACTGATAACTGGTCGTGGCCAGATCCGGGATCATCACGCTGTGGTCGAGATCCGAACTGCTGCGGCCGTAAAGGATGCGATACCCGGCGAGATCGTCGAGAGGCTCGCCACTCTCTTTCGACGGCGGCATTTCCCACTGTAGTGAGGCAACCCCGCTGCCCAATTCCAGCGCCGGGTTCACGGCCGGGTTGACAACGATAGAAAACGGCGCGGTGACGACCAAGTGCGTCGCGTCGGCAACGGTGATCGAAATGGATTCGTACAGTCCCGCATCATTGGGGCCTGGCGTTCCGCTGATGTGTCCATTGGTGGGATCGAGACTCGCCCAGGTGGGCAGATTGACGGACGTGAATCGTAGCGTGTCGCTCTCGGGATCCTTCGCCACTGGTAGATAGTCGAACGTGGCGCCAACCTGGGCGTCCGCAAATGCTGCAATCACGATGCTCGGCGGCCGGTTCGAGAACGCGGGCACGTCAACAGCGGCCGGCGTTGCGGCTGTTACGGATCCACTGCTGACACCACATGCCTGGCATAAGCAAAGCGGCAAGAGCGATAAGACTGCTCTTGAGAGACTGCGCGATGGACGCTGCATTTGTCGGAATCCTCTGGCACACCGTCAGCGGGTAGGCAAACTTAGGACTCCAACGGCAGTCATTCAACGCAATGGCCGAAAACTGCCCGAGCCTTTTTCGTCGCCATAGGCAGACAACAGAAATAATTCAATAGCTTATGTCGCGCTCAGGGGAACCCCGAGGCGCTAGAACTGTGACGCGTCCCCAACTCTTATATATGTAGGACACGCACCGTCGAGACGGTTACCAGGTTTCCGCTGGAAGCGGATGCGCCGCTAGCTACTTTGCGGGAATGGGCCGAGCCCACCATCCGCCGACTCGCTGCGTTCGAACGGCACCGAGATGCAGACGAACTCGGTCTCGAGCCAGTCGGCGGTCACCGTGACCAGGCCGTTCCCGCGAGCAGCGCGAGAAGGAAGGCGCCAAGCCTTCGCCTTGATGCAAAGAAATTCGCACGGTTACCAGCCGACGAGTGTCACGCGCGCAGCGGGCCAGATATTCTGGGACCTTGAAGGAATCCCCCGGTTTCCCGACGGGGGTCTTCTATTTTCTCTAGCTAGACGCTGAACGTCTGGCAGCAACGAGGGGATGCAGCACTGAGGCGAAACCCGCGAATATGTTGATTTGCCTTCTGCTGGCGCGGGGCTCGGCGTAAAGTGCGGTGCCCTGCGAAGAATTCGAATAATAAAGGGGAAGTTCATGCGCTCGATCCGCCTGGCCAGCCTGCTGGCTGTCTTGTTGCCCGTTTCGGCCCTGGCCGTGCCTGTCACCTACGAGTTCACCGGCACCTTGACTAGCTACCAGACCGACGGCGATATCACCGACAATCCGTTTCCGTACGGCACGGAGTTTTTTGGCAGCTTCACCCTCGAGGATTCGACGGTGCCGTTCACCGACATTGGCTTCACTGGGTATCTGGATGCAGTCACCGCGGCCAGCATCAGCTTCGGATCTGGCGGTTCGCTGGGAAGCTTCCAGCACACCGGCTCGCTTTTGGAGTTCAGCGATTACAGCAGCAATCTGGTCTTTCTCAACGACTTCGAGTACATGGGCAACCCTGAACGCTGCCTGGAGATCCCGTGGGCGCTTATCGCTCGTTCGATATCGCCTTGGGCGGTTCCGACACAAGCTTGCTGCCCGCGGGCCTGTCTATCACCGATCCGTTGCCCACCGCCAAGCTGATCGAACAGGGACTGTCTCTCAATTTCTATTACTCGGTATTCGACGCCGACGGCAACTCGGTGGAGTTCAAGGCTCCCGGCGGTCTGATCGCCTCGCTGACGCAGGTGCCCACCAGTGTTCCGGAACCTTCGACGCTGGCGCTGTTTGCCGCGGGCGTTCTGGGCTTGGCTTTGCGTCGACGACGCGCCGCCTGATTCATTCCGCCTAAAGCGAAAAACCCCCGGCAGTTTCCCGCCGGGGGTCTTTATCTTCTCTAGCTAGACGTTGAGCGTCTGGCAGTAACGAGCGTTTGAGCGCACTCGCTAACACGACAAGCAAGCCTGTCAACACAGGCAAAGCGCGACGCCAAACTACCGGGGCCGTCGCCCGACACCGCCAACAGATTTGTCAGCAGCATCCTACGTGCGCTGACGCGCGCGCGCTCGGTGACAACTGAAATCCAATTCTTACCGACAGAAACCCAGCCGCAACGCGGCTTCGGTCGAATCGTGTCGTTGGAGAAATCACCAGTCCACTGCGAACAAACGAGGAAGCCATGGCCAAAATAGTATGCGTGCTCTATGACGATCCGGTCGACGGATATCCCAAAACCTATGCGCGGGATGCGATTCCCAAGATCGCGCAATATCCAGGCGGGCAAGTGCCTCCGACCCCCAAAGCCATCGACTTCAATCCCGGCGAGTTGCTCGGTTCGGTGACTGGCGGCCTGGGGCTCGCCAAGTATCTCAAGGGCTTGGGACACACGTTCGTCGTGACCTCGGACAAGGAGGGCAAGAACTCGGTGTTCGATCGAGAACTCGTCGATGCCGACATCGTCATCTCGCAGCCGTTCTGGCCCGCGTATCTGACGAAGGAAAGAATTGCCACCGCGAAGAAGCTCAAGCTGGCGATCACCGCGGGTATCGGCTCCGACCATGTGGATCTGGAAGCCGCCATCGCGCGCGGCATCACCGTCGCCGAGGTGAGCTATAGCAACAGCATCAGCGTCTCCGAGCATGCGGTGATGATGATCCTGGCGCTGGTCCGCAACTACCTGCCTGCCTACCAGACGGTGCTCGACGGCGGCTGGAACATCGCCGACTGCGTGGAACGCTCATACGATCTCGAGGCCATGCAGGTGGGCACGGTTGCGGCCGGCCGCATCGGGCTCGCCATTCTGCGACGCCTGAAACCCTTTGACGTGAAGCTTCACTACACCGATCGGTATCGGCTGCCGGCGAGTGTCGAGAAGGAACTCAACCTCACGTTCCACGAGAATGTCGAGTCGATGGTTCGCGTATGCGATGTCGTAACCATCAATGCGCCGCTGCACCCTGAGACCGAACATCTCTTCAACGACGCACTCATCAGCAAGATGAAGCGCGGTGCCTATATCGTCAACACGGCCCGCGGAAAGATCTGCGATCGCGATGCGATCGTGCGCGCGTTGGAAAGTGGACAGCTGGCCGGTTACGCCGGGGACGTGTGGTTCCCACAGCCGGCACCGAAGAACCATCCGTGGAGGACCATGCCCCACCACGGCATGACACCCCATGTCTCCGGATCTTCGCTGTCCGCACAGGCCCGCTACGCCGCCGGCACGCGCGAGATTCTCGAGTGCTGGTTCGAGAAGCGACCGATCCGCGAGGAATATCTCATCGTCGACGGCGGCAGGCTCGCGGGCGCCGGAGCGCACTCGTACAGCGTGGCGAAGAGCGCCTGAGCAGCATTCGATTCCAGTGGCGGCCGGCGCAAACAAGGAGCAACCCGTGACCCTTTCCTTTCTCGACCGGGGACGCACCGTTGCGCCGGCCGGCTACAATCGATATCTCGTCCCACCCGCTGCGCTGGCCGTGCACTTGTCCATCGGCCAGGCGTATGCGTTTTCCACCTTCAATCTACCGCTCACCAGGCTGCTGGGCATCAGCGATTCGGTCCCCGGCGACTGGACACTGGCCCAGATCGGATGGGTATTCTCCATCGCGATCGTGTTTCTGGGTCTGTCAGCCGCCATCTTCGGCCGCTGGATGGAGCGCGTTGGACCGCGCAGGGCGATGTTCACCGCGGCTCTGTGCTTCGGCGGCGGGTTTGTGGTCTCCGCCATCGGGGTCCACTTCCATCAGCTCTGGCTCATCTATCTGGGTTACGGCGTCCTCGGCGGATGCGGACTCGGGCTCGGCTACATTTCGCCGGTGTCGACGCTGATCAAATGGTTCCCCGACCGGCCGGGCATGGCCACGGGCATGGCGATCATGGGTTTTGGCGGCGGTGCGCTCGTGGCCGCACCCCTGTCGCTGCTGTTGATGGAACACTTCAAGACAGCGACCTCAACGGGTGTGCAGCAGACCTTCATCACCATGGGTGTCATCTACTGCCTGTTCATGCTGCTCGGCGCCTATGCCGTTCGCGTACCGGCGAGCGACTGGAAACCTGAGCGGTGGATTGCACCGGCGCAACCACACAAACTGGTCACGACGGCAAACGTCGACGTGGACACCGCCTGGCGCACGCCGCAGTTCTGGCTGTTGTGGGGCGTCCTGTGCATGAACGTCACCGCGGGAATCGGCGTGCTCAGCCAGGCGTCGCCGATGATCCAGGAAATCTTCTCGGGTCGTGTTTCGCCCGCGGCGGCAGCGGGCTTCGTCGGACTGCTGAGCCTGTTCAACATGGCAGGACGATTTGTCTGGGCATCGACTTCCGACTACATCGGCCGTCGCAATACATACATGGTGTTTTTCCTGCTCGGCATCGTCTTGTATTCGCTGGTGCCGACCCTCGGCCAGCTGGGTCACATCGGACTGTACGTCGCCGCGATAGCCGTGATCATCTCCATGTACGGCGGCGGCTTCGCCACCATCCCTGCCTACCTGCGCGACATGTTCGGCACCATGCACGTGGGCGCCATTCATGGCCGTTTGCTGACGGCGTGGTCGGTTGCCGGCGTGCTCGGACCGGTGTTGGTGAACTACATCCGTGAATACCAGATCGAAAGCGGAATTCCCAAGGCGCAGGCCTATTCGACCACCATGCACATCATGTCCTGCCTGCTGCTGATCGGCTTGCTGTGCAATTTCGCGGTACGGGAAGTGAATTCACGCTACTACTACCATGAGAATCCGCCGGGGAATCTCGCCGGTGCGCGGGGGCGGTCATGAAGGCGCGTCTCTCCACCTACTGGCTGGTCGTCGGGTTGCCGTTGCTCTGGGGCGTTGTCAAGACGCTCGCGAACGCGATCAAACTATTCGAATAGCGTCAACGCGGACCAGAGAGTCGTGGTCGCCAGCAACCAGCTGCGGCCGGCACGACAATAGTTAGCACAATGTTAGCGAAACGCGCCCGTCCTCCCGGTCGCACCGATTCATGCTGCGCGCCTGACTTTCCCTGCGGCATTTCATCTGAAACACAATCGTGAAAACCGGACATCGCGGCGCAATCTGGCTGCCGAAAGCTTGGCCCTCGACGCTTGAAGTTGTCAGTCAAGGAGGCAGCAAGAATGAGCAGGCAAGATTCAGAGGCTGAACCGCAGCCACTTCCCTCGCGCCGTACATTCATCGTCCACGCGGCGGGGCTCGCCGCCTTGCTGCCCGCGGCCGGAACACGCGGCATGGCCGTTGCAGCCGATGCCGCGGCGACGCCGGCCAATTCGGCACCAAATCCCACTGCGCCCGCGCCCAATGCCGGCTACACACTGTTCGGTCCGGAGGAGTCGGCGTTTGTCGAGATGCTCGTGGACGTCATGTGTCCCGCCGACGCGTTGACGCCGCGTGGGACGGATTGCGGCCTGGCTATCTACATGGATCGCCAGCTCGCCGGCGATTTCGGCAAGGGCGGGCGGATGTATTCGCACGGACCCTGGACCCCGGGCAAGCCTCAGCAGGGTTATCAACTGCCACTGAAGCCCGCGGAGTTCTTCAAGGCCGGCATCGCGGCGGCGCGCGCTGCTGCGCAGACGCGCTTTGGAAAATCATTCGATCAGCTCGCGCCTGCCGACGCCGACGCATTCCTGGTCGACCTCGCCGCCGGCAAGGTGACCGACAGCCGACTGTCGCTCTCCGACTGGTTCTCGCAACTCGTGTATCCGCTGTTTCAACAGGCGTGTTTCGCCGATCCCGTATACGGCGGGAATCGCAACAAGGTCTTCTGGAAAGCGATCGGCTATCCGGGCCTGCCGGCGTTCCACGCACAGAACATGGTCCAGTACCGCGGCAAGCCGTTTCCCGGCGCGCAGGACCCGAAATCGATCCTGGACTTCAGCTGAGTGGGAACGTCATGAAAAGAACTCTCAAATCGCGACAGGTGGTATTCGTCGGCGGCGGCCTGATGGCGGGGCTGGCATCACGGCAGCTGGTGGCCGATGGCGTCGACGTGCTGGTCCTCGAGCGCGGCCGCGATCACTCGGCCAGCGCCGAGACTCGCTTGCCCAGCCAGCGCGATGAATTGCGCTGGGCGGTACGCAATCAACTGGCGCAGGACTGGTCGATCGAAACCTACACCTTGCGGCATGCAAGTAGTGAGACGGCGCTGCCGATCCGCACGCTCGATGCCTTCCTGCCCGGTGACGGTGTCGGCGGCGCGGGCAATCACTGGAACGGCCAGTGCTTTCGCTGGGCCGAATACGATCCGCAACTTCGCACACACCTGGTGGAGCGCTACGGCGCCGCCGCGATACCGCGCGAGATGCCCATCCAGGACTGGGGCGTCACGTATCACGAGCTGGAGCCCTATCACGAGACTTTCGAAAAATTGTTCGGCGTCGCGGGCAAGGCCGGCAACCTGCAAGGCAAGATCCAGGAAGGCGGCAATCCGTTCGATGCGCCACGCCGCAGCGAATATCCGCAACCGCCGATCGAGATCACCGAAGCCGGTGTGATCGTGACGGAGGCAGCGCGCAAGCTGGGCTACAAGCCTTTCCCGATGGCGGCGTCCAACTCGCCGCATGCCTATGTGAATCCCGACGGCATGCGGCTCGGCGCCTGCCAGTACTGCGGCCATTGCGAACGATTCATCTGTGAGTCGAACGCCAAGGGTTCGCCCGAGCTGCTGCTGTATCCAGTTCTCAAGCGCAAGAAGAACTTCGAGATACGTCCGTACAGTCACGTGGTCGGCATCGATTACGACGCGAAGGCCAAACGTGTCAAGGGTGTGCGCTACATCGACCTCGAGTCCGGCGATGAGATCGAGCAGCCCGCGGATGTGGTCGTGCTCTCGGCGTTCACATTCACCAATACGAAGCTGCTGTTGCAGGCGCGTATCGGCCAGCCCTATGACCCGGCGACCCGGCGCGGCGTGGTCGGCAAGAACTTCTGCCACCAGACGAATTCCAGCATCAACGTGTTCTACAAGGACCGCTGGATCAATCCGTTCTTCGCCACCGGATCCTCACAGACTGTCATCGACGAATTCAACGGAGACAACTTCGACCACGCCGGTCTCGGCTTCCTGGGTGGCGCCTACATCTTCAACAACACCACCAACGGCAGGCCGATCTCGACGCGTTATCTGCCACCGGGCACTCCGCAGTGGGGTTCGAAGTGGAAGCAGGCGAACGCCGACTGGTACTCGCAGGCATTCAGTCTCGGCACCATCGGCAGCTGTTATCCGCACGTCGACAACTATCTGAGCCTCGATCCTACCTACCGCGATGCTTACGGGCAGCCGCTGGTGCGCATCACGTTCGACTGGCGCGACAACGAGGTAAAGATGTCCGAATACCTCACGCGCAAGGCGCTCGAAGTCGCCAACGCCAGTGGGGCAACCATCGTCGGACCGGCCGTGCCGCGCAAACCCCCTTACGACGCGCGCGTCTATCAGACGACACACGTGGTGGGGGGCACGCCCATGGGCGCCGATCCGCAAACCAGCGTGGTGTCCCCTCGCCTGCAGCATTGGGACGCCGAAAACCTGTTCGTCGTTGGCGGTTCCGTGTATTCGCACAACGCCGGCTACAACCCGACTGCGCTCATGGCCGCCATCGGCCTGCGCCTCTCCGATGACCTGGGTAGTTATGCGCGCAGCCCGCGGCGCCTTTGACGGAGGCACGATGTCCGCATCCAAAATTTTGACCGTTATTGCAGTCTTGACGCTGGCAGGCCTGACCGGGCTCGCGCCGCGTGTCAGCACCGCGGCCGATGGTGACGGCCAAGCGGCGTTCGCCGAGTGCGCTGCCTGTCACACCGCGGACGGGACCAACCAGGTCGGGCCCACGTTGAAGAGCATCGTCGGTCGCAACAGCGCTTCAGTGCCGGGCTTTGCATACAGCAACGCCATGAAACGCGCGCAACTGCAATGGACCACCGAGCAGCTCGACGAGTACATCGCCAATCCCCAGGCAGTCGTGCCCGGCAATGTCATGCCCTACGCCGGAATGGCCGACGCAACCCGGCGCGCCGCGCTCATCGCCTATCTAGCCACGCTAAAGTGAGGAAATCCGACATGAGAAGGTCAAGTGGAAGTCTTGCGATATCGTGCGGCACCGAACCGGCGAATTCCGCCAGGCGCACGACAGCCAGTGCTGTGGCGATCGTTCTGGGTACGCTGCTCGGTGGCGAGGCCATCGCACAAGGCGCGGACCAGGGTTCGCCTAAGCTCGACGAGCTCACCCGGCAGGTGCAACAACTGCAGCAGCAGATCGACCAGCTGCGGGCTCAGCAGGCGGCGGCCGCGAACCAGGCTGCTGCGCCTGCGCCGGTCTCGAGCGTGCCTGAGCCGGCCGCGGGGCCGGGAATCCACGCCGGTCCGCTGACGCTGACGTTCGGCGGCTTCGCCGAACTGGCGACCATCTACCGCGACCGCAACGAAACCGCGGATGTCTCCAGCAACTTCAACGGCGGCATTCCGTTTCCGAATTCGCCGCAGTATCACATGTCGGAGTTCCGCGAGTCGGCGCGGCAGAGCCGGCTTTCGCTGCTGACCGAAGGGCCTCACGATGGCGATTCACGCGCGGAGGCCTACCTGGAGATGGATTTCCAGAGCTCCACTCCCACCGCGAACTCGGTGGAGAGCAACAGCTACACCCCGCGCATGCGTCACTTCTATGGCGTCTACTATCGCAAGCCGTCGAACGCCTATGTACTCGCCGGACAGACTTTCAGCCTGGCGACGCTGCAGAAGAAAGGAATAATGCCCCGCCAGGAACAGATTCCGCTCACCATCGACGGCCAGTACGTGGTCGGGTTCAACTGGACGCGAAATCCGCAATTGCGCCTCGTGAAGAATTTCGGCGAACAGGTGGCGCTGGGCGTGTCGCTGGAAAGCCCGCAGGCGATCATCGCCAGCGGACCAAACGCTCCGCTGGTACCGACCGTCACCAGCACTCCGGGCGGACAATTGTTCGCTCCGACGGTGAACTACTCCACCGACGTCGGTCCGGATGTGCTCGTCAAAGCGGCTTGGGATCCGGGTTTCGGGCACTACGAGCTTTATGGCCTGGGTCGTGCGTTCCGCGATCGTGCGGCGCATGAAAATCACACGACCTATGGCGGAGGCGTGGGCCTCGGCATGATTCTCCCGCTCGCCAAACAACTCGATGTCCAGTTGAGCGGTCTCGCTGGCCGCGGCATCGGGCGTTACGGATCGGCGCAGTTGCCTGACGTCACGGTACAGCCGGATGGTCAGCTCTCCCGCGTATCGGCATACCAGGCAATGCTCGGTTTGAACTACCGGCCCAGTGCAAAGTGGACCGTGTACGGCTACGCCGGCATCGAAGATGCCCAGCCGGAACACTTCACGGCCGTGGTCAACGGCACGACGCTGGGTTATGGATACGGAAGTCCCCTTTACGACAACTCTGGTTGTCTGACCGAGGGAAGTGCCGTCTGCGCGGCGAATACCTCGCGCGTCGAGCAGGGCGTCATCGGTGCCTGGTGGAAATACTACGAAGGAACGCTTGGCAATCTGCAGCTCGGATTCCAGGGTTCGTACACCAAGCGCAAGATCTTCGAGGGCATCGGCGGCGCTCCCGACACCGACATCACGATGGGTTTTGTGTCGTTCCGGTACTACCCCTATCAGAAGTAGCCGGATCGATACCGTGCGCGGCCAGGAAGAAGAGCCGCGTTTGGCCTGGTAGCGGGCATTCGCGCAACAAATTCCAGGATGAAATCGACGAACGTCCGAATGAGAACCCGCCCGCGCGGGCCCTTCGCGCAGGGGAAGCGGCGGGCACGGCCTGCGTCCTCGCAACGCACTGGGACTAAACAGGCTACGCACTCAAGTCTCAATGCACGCGCTGCAAATCCCATGCGATCGTGCGAAATCAACTCTTGCGGGAGTTGACCTGCGACTGACATCTCCAAAACGAAAAAACCCCCGCCGGTTTCCCGACGGGGGTCTTTATCTTCTCTAGCTAGACGTTGAGCGTCTGGCAGTAACGAGCGTTGCCGCTCCTTACATATCCATCCCGCCCATTCCGCCCATGCCGCCCGGGGCTCCGCCGCCGTGCGCATGGTCGTCGTCCTTCGGAGCTTCCGCGATCATGACTTCCGTCGTGAGCAGCAGGCCCGCAACCGACGCCGCGTTCTGCAGCGCGAGA
>Ga0193717_1001562_pt1 | contig 13989 bp, 14 predicted proteins | sample U2c2metaG_FD_145900 | JGI IMG/M metagenome (GOLD analysis project Ga0193717, IMG submission 145900) | Soil microbial communities from a riparian zone of the East river system, Colorado, United States - U2c2 | ecosystem: Environmental > Terrestrial > Soil > Riparian zone | place: USA: East River... | reverse complement strand
AAGCTGGAAAAGCCGCTGGACGACAGCGGCTTTTCCTTTTTTGAAGGGTCCAGGGCGATATGGTGAAAAGACTGGTGATCGTCGGCGGTGGCTCGGCCGGTTGGCTGACCGCCGGCATCATCGCGGCGGAACACCGCGCGCGGGCGGGCACCGGCCTTTCGGTCATGCTGCTCGAATCGCCGGATGTTCCGCCCATCGGCGTGGGCGAGGGCACCTGGCCCACCATGCGCGACAGCCTTCGCAAGATCGGCGTCAGCGAGTCGGACTTCATCCGCGAATGCGACGTCTCGTTCAAGCAGGGTTCGAAGTTCGAACGTTGGGTCGACGGCCGGGAACACGATTACTACTTCCATCCTTTCGTGCTGCCGCAGGGCTACACGGAAACGAACCTGGTGGCGGGCTGGCTCAAGCGGCACGCGGCTACGCCGTTCGCTGACCTGGTGAGCTTCCAGCCGCACCTGTGCGCACAGGGCAAGGCGCCGAAGCAGATCACCACGCCCGAATACGCGGCGGTGGCCAACTACGCCTACCACCTCGACGCGGGCAAGTTCGGCATGTTCCTGCGCGACTTCTGCGTCGGCAAACTGGGCGTGCAGCACGTCCTCGATCACATGACCGGCATCGAAGCGGCGGAGAACGGCGACATCGCCGCGGTGGTCACTCGCAGCCACGGGTCCATCGAAGGTGACCTGTTCGTGGACTGCACCGGCCTCAATTCCTGGTTGTTAGGGGGTCACTTCGGCGTGCCATTCGTGTCACAGCAGGACGTGCTGTTCAACGACACGGCGCTCGCCGTCCAAGTGCCCTATCCCGACGAGCGGGCGCCCATCGCCTCGCACACCATTTCCACGGCGCAGAGCGCGGGCTGGATCTGGGACATCGGCCTGCCGACGCGCCGCGGCGTGGGCCATGTGTTCTCGAGCAGCCACACAAGCGTGGAAGCCGCCGAACGCGAACTCATCGATTACGTCGAACGCACGAGTGGCGCTCCGCCCAGCGCATCGCCACGCAAGATCAGCTTCAAACCCGGCTTTCGCCGGCAGTTCTGGCACCGCAACTGCGTCGCCATCGGGCTTTCTGCCGGTTTCATCGAGCCGCTGGAGGCTTCGGCGCTTGCGCTGGTCGAGCTGTCGGCCGCCATGCTCAGCGACGAAATGCCGGCGACACGCGCGGCCATGGATATCGTCGCCCGCCGTTTCAACGACTTCTTCATTTATCGCTGGGAACGCGTGATTGACTTCCTGAAGCTGCACTACGTGCTGAGCCAGCGCGACGATTCGGACTACTGGCGGGACAATCGCCGGGCGGAAAGCCACCCTGAGCGCCTGCGCGAGCTGCTGGCTCTTTGGCGGTACCAGCCGCCTTCGCGATACGATCTGCACCGCGTCGAGGAGGTGTTCCCGTCGGCGAGCTATCAGTACGTGCTCTATGGCATGGGGTTCCGCCCCGAGTCAGAAGGGTTCTCGCGACGCTCGGACGACGCCGATCGTGCCGATGAATACTTCCGCGAGGCGGCGCAGCTCACGCGCAAGTTGCTCGGGGGGCTGCCGACGAATCGCGATCTCATCGATCACATCCGGAAAAACAGCCTGCAGCGCCCGTGAGAGAACAACCGTGACACAACATGCCCTCCTCAACAACGTACAGCACCGCGACCTGCGCGTGATCACCACGCGCGGCGCCGCCTACGGCGACGACGTCATGTACGCGGTCACTTTCCCGGCCGAATTCCGCAACATCCAGGCGCACTATCCCATCGTGTTCGCCAAGTCGCGCGACGACACTTTTGCGCCGCTGGCGCTGTTCGGCTTTCGCGAAAAGCAGAACCTGTTCCTCGATGAAACCGGTTGGAGCGTGCACTACCTACCCCTGATGATCGAGCGGCAGCCGTTCCTTATCGGCGCCTCGGGCAGCGGCAAAGTCATCCACATCGATCTGGATCATCCGCGCGTGAGCCGCAACGAAGGCGTGATGTTGTTCCGCGAGCACGGTGGCAACTCGGAGTATCTCGAGCGCGTGGGCGGGATGCTTGCTTCGATCGATCAGGGCATACCAGCTGTACAACCCTTTGTCGCCGCCCTGCAGGAACACAATCTGCTCGAGTCCTTCGCGCTCGATATCGATTTTCGCGACGGCACGCAGCACCGCTTCGCAGGCTTCTACACGGTGCAGGAAGAGCGCTTGAACAAACTGGGCGCCGAAGCGCTGGGTGCTCTGCACCAACGCGGCTATCTTCAGGCCATCTACATGGTAATCGCCTCGCTCTCGCATTTTCGCGATCTCATCGAACGAGCCAGCAAGCTGAATGCTGCCGATCGCTGACAAGACTCGCGAGCTCGAAGGCGTCGATCCGCGCGCGCTTCCCGAAACGCTCCTGACGGCAACGCAGCCGGTGGTGCTGCGCGGACTGATTGCCGATTGGCCGCTGGTGAAAGCCGGCTTGCGCTCCGCGCAGGCGGCTCGAGAATATCTGCTCGGTTTCTACGCCCAGGCAACGGTCGGAGCGTTCCTGGGGGGGCCGGAAATTCACGGGCGATTCTCCTACAACGACGATCTCACCGGTCTCAATTTCCGGCCCGTGAAAATCAAACTCGATACTGTCCTCGACGAGATCCTGCGTCACGAGTCGGCGGTCAACCCGCCGGCGTTGTACGTGGGCTCGACCACCATCGACACTTGTCTGCCCGGCCTCCGCGCGGACAACGACCTGGGTTTTGGCGGATACTCGCCGCTCGCGAGCATCTGGATCGGTAATCGCGCGCGCATCTCCGCGCACCATGACTTGCCCGACAACCTTGCCTGTGTCGCCGTCGGTCATCGGCGTTTCACGCTGTTTCCGCCCGACGAAGTCGCGAACCTATACATCGGTCCCATCGATTTCACGCCCGCCGGACAGCCCATCAGCCTGGTGGACTTTGCGCAGCCGGATTTTGCGCGCTTCCCGAAATTCGCCGACGCTTTGCGTCGCGCCCAGGTCGCCGAGCTCGGTCCGGGGGATGCGATCTTCATTCCCAGCCTCTGGTGGCACCACATCGAGTCGCTGGATTCGCTCAACACGCTGGTCAACTACTGGTGGCGCCAGTCGCCGTCATACATGGACACTCCCGTGAACGCGCTGTTGCACGCGATCATGACCGTGCGCGACCTTCCCGCCGAACAGCGCAAGGCATGTGAAGCGCTGTTCCAACACTACGTGTTCGATGCCAGCGAAGAAACTGCCGCCCATATACCGGCGAATGCGCGCAAGGTGCTGGCGCCAATGACCGAGGAATCGGTGCGCGAGTTGCGCGCCTATCTGCTGCGGCGCCTGAATCGTTAGGGGAGATCGAGTTTGGAACACAAACCCATCCGAAAAGTCGTCATCGCCGGCGGGGGTACCGCGGGCTGGATGGTGGCTGCGGCGCTTTCCAAGACGCTTGGCAAGGTACTCGACGTCAAGCTGATCGAATCCGACGAGATCGGCACCGTGGGAGTGGGCGAAGCAACGATTCCGCCACTCGTGAGTTTTCATCGCCTGCTCGACATCAGCGAACAGGAATTCATGGCGGCCACGCAGGCGACGTTCAAACTGGGCATCGGCTTCGAGAACTGGCGGGACGTCGGCCAGAACTACATTCATTCCTTTGGCATGACCGGCAAGGATCACTGGACCGCGGGGTTCCAGCATTTCTGGCTGAAGGGCGTTTCACGCGAGCTGGCTGGCGACTACGGCGACTACTGCCTCGAGCTCAAGGCGGCGCTGGAAAGCCGCTTCGCGCACCTGCCGCGTAATGGCATGAACTACGCATTCCACATGGATGCGGGGCTGTATGCGAAATTCCTGCGCCGCTTCAGCGAAGGTTATGGTGCGCAGCGTATCGAAGGAAAAATCGCCGAAGTGCCGGTCGACGCGAAGACCGGGTTCATCAAATCCGTGAAGCTCGATTCCGGCGTCGAGATCGAAGGTGACCTGTTCATCGATTGCACGGGCTTTCGCGGCCTGCTGATCGGCAATGCATTACACGTGGGTTACGAGGACTGGTCGCACTGGCTGTTCTGCGACAGCGCGATCGCGCTGCAGACGGAAAGCATGGGGCCGGCGCTGCCGTACACGCGGTCGATTGCGCGCGAATCGGGTTGGCAATGGCGCATTCCGCTGCAGCACCGCGTCGGCAATGGAATGGTGTATTGCAGCCGCTACATCTCCGATGACAAGGCCAAACAAACCTTGCTGGCCAACATCGAAGGCAAAGTGCTGACGGAGCCCCGCGTGCTCAAGTTCCGGCCGGGCCAGCGTTTGAAGAGCTGGAGCCGCAATTGCGTGGCAATCGGCCTCTCCAGCGGCTTCATCGAGCCGCTCGAGTCGACCAGCATTCACCTGATTCAGCGCGGAATCACCCGCCTCATGCAGATGTTCCCCGGCGCGGGCATTCGTCAGTCCGACATCGACGAATACAACCGGCAGTCATGGAGCGAGATCGAGTACGTCCGTGATTTCATCGTGCTGCACTACCACGTGACCAATCGCGAGGATTCGCCGTTCTGGCGTTCCTGCCGCAGCATGGACATACCGCCAACCCTTGCGCACCGGATCAATCTGTTCCGCGAGACCGCGCGCGTCTTCCGCGCACCGAATGAGCTGTTCGCCGAAAACTCGTGGATCCAGGTCATGTTGGGGCAGGGGATCGTCCCCCAGCAGCACCATCCGGCCGCCGACCTCATGGGCGACGCGGAGCTCGGACATTTTCTGGGTGAAATCAAGATGTCGGTAGACAGAACCGTGGCCCAGCTGCCTGCACACCAGGCCTATGTCGAGCAATATTGCAAGGCGTCGCCCATGGGCGAAACGCCAGGGTAGTAAGTTAATGGCGAACATCATCGTGCGGGCGAGCCGGCGTAATGCTGCCGAACGCTGAACACATCCGCGAGGTGGCGGGCGTGGATCCCCGCGCGCTGCCCGACGAGGTGCTCGAGTCCACCGAGCCTCTGGTGCTGCGCGGCCTCGCGGCCGGCTGGCCCATGGTGCGTGCGGGACTCGAATCACAGGAATCCGCGACCACCTACCTGCGGCGCTTCTACAAAGATGCGAGCGTGGTCGTCATGTCCGGCGATCCGGCCATTGGCGGGCGTTTTTTCTACAACGACGACCTGTCCGGCTTCAACTTCAAGATGTACCGGACGCGGCTCGATGGTGTGTTCGGCGAACTCTCGCGCTTTTCCGGCGACGTAAATGCGCCGTCGACCTACGTGAGCTCCACCACCATCGACACGGTGCTGCCGGGCTTTCGCGCCGAGAACGACTTCAATTTTGGCGCACGAGCGCCGGTGGCCAGCATCTGGATCGGCAACCGTACACGAATCGCCGCGCATCACGACCTGCCTGACAACCTCGCCTGCGTCGCCGTCGGTCATCGCCGTTTCACGCTGTTTCCGCCGGAACAGATTGACAACCTGTACGTCGGACCGCTCGAGTTCACACCGGCCGGACAACCGATCAGCCTCGTGGATTTCGCGCGCCCGGACTACGAGCGCTTTCCGCGATTCGCCGAGGCGCTCAAGGCTGCCCGTGTGGCCGAGCTCGGCCCCGGCGACGCCATCCTGATCCCGAGCATGTGGTGGCATCACATCGAGTCGCTCGACACTTTCAATGTGCTGGTCAACTACTGGTGGCGCCAGTCGCCGGCGCACATGGATTCGCCGATCGGCGCGCTCATGCTCGCGCTGATGACGGTGCGCGACCTTCCGCCGGCGCAACGCGCGGCGTGGGAAAACCTGTTCCGGCATTACGTGTTCCAGGCCGACGACGAAACCGCGGCGCACATTCCCGAGCGCGCGCGGCGCTCGCTCGGACCGCTGGATGCGAACCTGGTGCGCGAATTGCGCGCGAACGTCCTGGCGCGATTCAATAGATAGCAGGGGTGGGCATGCAGAACCTGAGCCAGACACAGGACCGGGTGCGACGCGTGGTGATCGCTGGCGGGGTGGCCGCAGGCCTCGTGACCCGCCAGGACACGCCGTTAGGGCGGTCTTGTCGCGCCATGGACATTCCTGACTTCCTGCGCCATCACCTCGAGCTGTTTCGTGAAACGGGCCGGATTTTCCGCGTGGCCGAACAAACTATTCGCCGAAAAATCCTGGATTCAGGTTATGTTGGGGCAGGGCATCGAGCCTGGGGCATAGCGAGTAATGGCTAACATCTATGAAGTCGCGGAGCTGGCGGGCGTTTCGCTCGCGACGGTTTCGCGAGTCATCAATCCCGGTGCGAAGGTCAGCGACAAGACTCGCCAGCGGGTGCTCGACGCCATGCAGCAGCTCGGCTTCCAGCCGAATTCCATTGCCCAGTCGCTGGCCACGCGCACCTCGAATGCCGTCGGAGTGCTGGTCTCGGAGCTGCACGGACCGTTCTTCGGCGCCATGCTGAGCGCCATCGAACAGTCGCTGAAGGCGGCCGGAAAATTCGTGATGGTGGCGGCAGGGCACAGCAACGAGGATCAGGAACGCGAAGCGATCCGCTTTCTCGTGAGCCGCAACTGCGACGCGCTCATCGTTCACGTGGAGCGGCTCCCGGACAAATTTCTCGTCGATCACGATCACAACACCACGCCGCTGGTGGTGATGAACCGCAAGGTGCGCGGACTTGCCGATCATTGCTTCAGCCTCAACAACGAGCTCGGTGGCTACCTCGCGACGCAGTCGCTGGTGCGGCGCAAGCACAAACGCATCGCCTACATCTCCGGTCCACTCGACTGGGTGGATGCCAAGCAGCGATTCGCCGGCCACAAGCGCGCACTTGCCGAGGGCGGCGTCAAATACGACGAGCGCCTGCTGCACGAAGGCGACTACCACGAGACCGGCGGTACCGACGCATTGAATGCGCTATTCGAAAAGAAAATTCCGTTCACCGCGGTGGTGTGCGCCAACGACGAAATGGCCGCGGGCGCCATGGCGGCCGCGCATGAGCGCGGGCTCGAGTTGCCCGCCGATCTGTCCATCGTCGGCTTCGACGACGCGCCCATCTCGCGCTACGTGTATCCCAAGCTGACGACCGTGCACTATCCGATCGCCGACATGGCGCGCATGGCATCGCGCTGGGTACTCAGGCACGTGTACGAGCAGGATCTGGACGTACAACAGGTATTCGAGCCCAAGCTCATCGAGCGCGACTCCGTCGGCCGTCCAGCGTGATGATGGCGAACCGTCACCGCGCGATCGGGACGATCCTGATCGTCGCACTCAGCGGTTTTCTCATGGGGTTCGACGGATCGCTGTTCACGGGGGCCGTCGGGTTCGTCGAGCACGAATTCGCGCTCAGCAAGCTGGAGCTCGGCTGGGCGGTTGCTTCGCTGCCCGTCGCGGCGACGCTGTCGATATTCTTCTCGGGGCCGCTCGCCGATCGCTTCGGCCGACGCACGATCCTGCGCCTTGCTACCTGCATTTTCATCGCGTCCGCGCTGCTGGCAGCGGTATCGGCGAACATCACGACACTGATCGCTGCGCGGTTGTTGAGCGGATTCGGCGTGGGCGCCGTGCTGATCACCGCCCCCATGTACCTCGCGGAAATCTCGCAGTCCGCGTGGCGGGGCCGAATGGTGTCGCTCAACCAGCTGTTCATCGTACTCGGCGGACTCGCGGCATACAGCAGCAACTATTTCATCGTGCGGCTCGGCTCCTCCGGCGAGAGCTGGATCGCCGGCCTGCACCTCGTGGACTGGAATTGGCGCTGGATGCTCGGCATCGGCGCAATCCCCGCCATTCCTTACTTCTTCGCCTTGCTGGCGGTACCCGAAAGCCCGCGCTGGCTCGCCATGCACGGCCAGCTACCCGCGGCGCGCCGTGTGCTGGCGCGCATCAATGGCAACGAGCGCGCCGACAGCGAGCTTGACGCGGTGCTTGCATCGCTCGAGCACGAAGCCGTGCGTCCCAAGGCCGCGCTCAAGGAAATACTCGACCCCGCGCTTCGCGGCGTGCTGATCGTCGGCCTGATCGTCGGAGTGCTACAGCAGATCACCGGCATCAATGCTGTGCTGTCGTACGCCACGGTGATCTTCGAGCGTGCCGGTGCGGGAGCGAATGCTTCATTTCTGCAGACTGTGTTCGTGGGACTCGTGAACGTGGTGTTCACCGTGCTCGCGCTGTTGCTCATCGACCGTGTCGGCCGGCGTCCCTTGTTGATGTTCGGTTGTGCCGGCATTGGAGCATTCATGATTCTCGCCGCGTACGGATTTCAGGCCGACGCCGAATCCCACGGGCCATTGCTGGCTCTAATCGGCCTGCTCGGCTTCGTCGCGAGTTTCGCGTTTTCTCTTGGGCCGGGAATGTGGGTGCTGTTCTCGGAAATCTTCCCCAACAGGATCCGTGGACTCGCCATCTCCTGCGTGGGTGTCGTCAACTCGACGGTATGTGTCATCGTGTTGTTCTTGTTTCCATGGGAACTGGAGGTGCTGGGGAGCGCGCACACGTTTCTCATCTACGGGGTACTGGCGCTGGCCGGTATCGCCTTCATCTGGCGCTTGGTGCCTGAAACCCGCGGCCGTAGTCTCGAAGAGCTCGAAGACGCACTCGTGCGGCGGACCTGATTCGGCGCTGTCCGACAGTAGCGGCAGCCGCAACTAAATAACCTTCGGTTGGTGTCGATCTGCCATGCGCCCATTCGGCTATGCAGTGAACACTTCACAAGGAGCCTCATTCATGCAACTCAGCCAGAAGATTGCCCCCTGCCTGTGGTTCGACAGCCAGGGCGAAGAAGCCGCCAATTTCTACGTTGGCATTTTCAAGAATTCGCGCATCACGTCCATCTCGCGCTATCCAAAGGCCGGCCAGGAAACGCACCAGAAACCGGTGGGCTCGGTCCTGACCGTGGCGTTCGAGCTCGACGGCGTGCCGTTTACCGCCCTCAATGGCGGGCCGATTTTCAAGTTCTCCGAAGCAATCTCACTGCAGATCTTCGTCGACGACCAGAAGGAGCTCGACTACTACTGGGACAAACTCACACCGGGCGGCGATCCCAAGGGACAGGTTTGCGGCTGGCTCAAGGACAAATACGGTCTGTCCTGGCAGGTGGTGCCGAAAAAGATGCTCGACTGGTGGGAAAAGCCCGACGCAAGATCGGAGCGCGCGTTCGCGGCCATGATGAAAATGAGCAAGCTCGATATCGCCGCGCTCGAACGTGCCTACAACGGCTAGCTACGCATGACACCGGACGCCGCGCTGGACGCGATCCAGTGGCCAGCCATGGCGGTGACGCTGCTCGCCGCCTGGCTGGTGGCGTCGCGCCACAAGGCGAGACGTGCGGCCGGCTTCTGGTGGTTTATCGGCAGCAACGTTCTGTGGGTCGTCTGGGCCTGGCACACACACGCCTGGGCGCTCATCGCCCTGCAGGTCGGGTTGTTTGCTCTCAATGTCCGGGGCGCCCTGAAAAACGAATGACAAAAACGGATAAGATCCGCTTGCATGACCAACCGTCGTACGTTTCTGCGCGGAGCTTCCGTACTCATGGGGCATGCCGCGTTCGGCCAGGTGATGGCGGCGTTCGCCGCTTCGCCGCGCAAGGCCGGCTTTTTCACCGCCGCCGAGATGGGCACGTTGCAAACGGTCGTGGACGTGATTCTCCCGGCAACGGATTCGCCCGCCGCATCCGCCGCCGACACTCACTACTTCATCGATCTGGCCATGGCCGCCTGTGCGAGCGCCGAAGCGCAGAAAACTTTTCGTAACGGCTTGGCCGCGCTCGGAAAGGAGCGTTTTGCGAGTCTTGCACCTGAAGCGCGGGTCATGCTGCTGAAGACACGCGCCTCGGCGGATATGCCACTGCCTTACGATCAATCGTTCTTCAAGATTCTCAAGGACTACACGCTCACCGGGTATTTCCTGTCCGAGATCGGCGCCACGCAGGCGTTGGCGTACGAGAGAGTGCCGGGCGGTTTCCAGGGGGACCTGCCGCTCGCCGCCAACCAGAAAGCGTGGGCACTCTGATGAGCGCCTCAAATCAGTTCGATGCGATCGTCGTGGGCTCTGGGATCTCGGGCGGCTGGGCCGCGAAAGAGCTCACGGAGAAGGGCCTGAAAACCCTGGTGCTGGAGCGTGGACGGAACATCCGTCACGTGGCTGACTACTCCACGGCGCTCAAGGATCCGTGGCAGCTGCCGCACAACAATCGCGCCACCAACGCAGATCGCACCGACCAGCCTATCCAGTCGACACTTTATCTATACGATCAGTCCACCAAGCATCACTTCGTCAATGACCTGGAGCAGCCCTACGGGCAGGCGCAACCGTTCACCTGGTATCGCGGCTACCAGGTCGGCGGACGCTCGCTCATGTGGGCTCGCCATGTGTTCCGCTACAGCGATCTCGACTTCGCAGCGAACCAGCGCGAGGGCTTAGGGTTGGACTGGCCGATCCGCTACGCGGACATCCAGCCATGGTACGAACATGTGGAGCGTTTCATCGGCGCCAGCGGTGAGAACGCAGGGCTACCGCAATTGCCGGATCAGATTCTGCAGCCGCCATTCGAGATGAATGCGCTCGAGAAGCACATCCGCAAACAAATGGCCGTGAAATTTGCCGGCGAGCGCAAACTCATCTGCAGCGCCACCGCGGTGCTGTCGCGCGAGCACAATGGGCGCGGGCCATGCCAGGGTCGCAATCAATGCGCGCGCGGCTGCCCGTTCAGCGCGTACTTTTCATCGAATGGAGTCACGCTGCCCGCCGCGGCCGCGACCGGCAACCTGACACTCCAACCCGATTCCATCGCGCATTCGCTGATCTACGACGAGGCCAGGAAACGCGTGACCGGCGTGCGGGTGGTGGACACAGCCACACACAAGACTACCGAGTACTTCGCGCGCGTCGTGTTCCTGTGCGGCTCGACATTGAACTCCACCGCGCTGCTGCTCAACTCGCGCAGTTCGCGTTTTCCCGAGGGGCTCGGCAACGACAGCGGCGAGCTCGGCCACAACCTCATGGACCACCACAATGGTGGCGGCGCCACGGCCAGCTACTCGGGGTTATCGGATCGCTATTACCGCGGACGCCGCGCGACCAGCATGTATATCCCTCGCTTTCGCAATGTGAACAAGCGCGAAGAAAAATTCACGCGCGGCTACGGCTACGAGGTGTACACCAACCGCGGCAGCTGGACGCGCGGCATCGACAGCGCGGACTTCGGCGCGGACTTCAAGAATGAAATCACGCGTCCAGGCGAGTGGAGCCTGTACATGGAAGGTTATGGCGAGACGCTTTCCAATCACGAAAACCGCATGTGGCTGTCGCCGGAAAAACCGGACGCCTGGGGAATTCCGAAGATCAACGTCTCGATGAAATACCGCGACAATGAAAAGGCCATGGCACAACAGATGATGGAGGATGCCGTGGAAACGCTGCGTGCCGCCGGGCTCGAGAACATTCAGGGCTTCAACCGCGAAGTGACGCCCGGCAGCGTGATCCACGAAATGGGCACGGCGCGCATGGGCCGGGATCCGAAGACCTCCGTGCTGAACGCGCACAACCAGGTACACGCGGTGCCCAACGTGTTCGTGACCGACGGCAGCTGCATGGTGTCGTCACCGACGCAGAACCCGTCTCTGACCTACATGGCGCTGACGGCGCGCGCCGCGAGTTACGCGGTGGATCAGTTGAAGCGCGGCGAGTTATAGCTGCGCGACTTCGCTCGCGGCCAGCAGGAACGCACCGACGCCGTAGTACTGCGTGTCGCTTTCCGCCACGCTCTCGGGCCGGTCGCTGACCTGCTGGACCCACCCGAGCCGGCCGTCCTTCGCCACCGCACGCATCAGCGCCGCCCAGCCACGGTCGATGGACGGTCGATACTCCGCGGCGTCTAACAACCCGCGATTCACGCCCCAGGCGAGCCCATACACGTAAAAGCCTGTGCCACTGGTCTCGGCCGGGGAGTTCTCCGGCGCCAGCAAGGACGGCGGCCAGTACCCATCGGCCTTCTGTACCGCTTTGATCTTGACTGCCATGTCGCGGAACAACCCTTCCATGCGTGGGCGGTTGGGGTTGTCCTTCGGCAGCACGTCGAGGATGAGCGCGATGCCGGCGAACACCCAGCCGTTGCCACGACTCCAGAATTGTTTGCGGCCCTTGTCGTCGCGCCGCTCGAAGAAGCGGCTGTCGCGGAAGAAGAGCTTCTCCGCCGGATCGTACAGAAAATCCGTGGTCGCCCAGAATTCCGCCATCGCGAATTCCGTGTAGCGCGGATCGCCGGTCTGTTGCGTGAGCTCCACCCAGGCGGGCGGCGACATGAACAGCGCGTCGCACCAGCACCATCGGCGCAGGCAAACCGTGGATTCGTAGTCGGTCGCGGGGACGAAACTCAAATGCGCGACCGCCGGATTCGCGAGGATGGAATCGAACGTGGCTCGCAGCGGCGCCATGGCTTCGGCCGTCGCGCCGTGTCGCGCGGCCCACAGGTAAGTCTGGCCGATGACGTGGTCGTCCGCATGATAGGTGCGCGCGCCGGGCTTCCACTCGTTCGCCTTGCCCATCGCGAGGATGGCGTCGGCGAAGCGCTTCTCGCCGGAAATATCCGCGAAATGCGTCATGCCCACCCAGAACGCGCCTTGTTGCCAGCTGCGCGGGTTGGCGGTTTCCTCGGCGTACTTCGTAACGCCGTGAGTCGCGCCCATTCGCTTGAGCTGCCAATCGGCCACGCGAGCGGAGAGCTTGAGCACGTCCTTGCGCGAGGTGCCCTCGGCGGCGGCCGCCACGGATAGTGCGGACAACGAGATCGCGAGCACGCACAGCGCGCCGCGCCAGCCATTTTTGTTCATCGAACCCCCACGTGAAAGCAGGGCGAGATCATACCAACCCGAGGTTGAGCACAGGGACTTTGTCTTGCAGCCAACATCGTTCCAGTATTGTTCCGACGCGCGGGCAATCAGACCGTGATGCCACCAGGTCTCGCCACCGCCACGATCACGACGATGGGCTATGCGGGAATTCTTCTCGGTCCTGCTGCGATTGGGTTCGTCGCAAAGATAGTTGGACTCTCGCGGGCATTCTGGATGTTGCCGGCGCTGCTTGCCTTGGTTCCTCTGTGCTCCCAAGTTGTGGCGCTCCGAAACAGCGGAAGCCGGCAAGAAGCCAGGGGGACGGCGAATTGATCGGAACTCGACAGCCTGAGCCCCGCGTTTGAGCCTGACGCGCACGGACTTGCAGGCGGACTAGCTCGTCATTCGAAAGCGGCCACGGGCGTCGAGTCGTACCGTCTCGCTGATGTCGCCATGCCGCAGCTTGATTGACTCATTCGGCGGACCGCGCAGCTCTAACCACCGAACCTTGCTTTCGCGCCACACCATATCAACGCTGATCGCCCCGCGCGCGCGCAAACCGCGCACTTCACCAGCGGCCCATGATGTGGGCAGGGCAGGTAGCAGGCGGATCTCCCGGCCCCAAGACTGGACCAGCATCTCCATGATGCCGGCGGCACCGCCGAAGTTGCCGTCAATCTGAAATGGCGGATGTGCGTCGAACATGTTGGGGTACGTGCGCTGTGGCCCGAGCAAAGCTTTCAAAATCGCATGCGCGTGATCGCCTTCTCCCATGCGAGCCCACAGGCACAATCGCCAGGCAGTGCCCCAACCCGTTGCGAGGTCGCCCCGCTGCCGCAGAGAGGATTTCGCTGCGTCGATGAACTTTGGATTGTCACGCACATTGATCTGACTACTGGGATACACGGCGTAAAGATGCGAGACATGCCGGTGATGCTGGTCAGGCGCCGCTTCGTCCCAGTCCTCGAGCCACTCCTGAAGTTGTCCTCGCTCTCCGATCGCATCCGGTGCAATGCGGGCCGCAGTGCTCGAGATTTGAGCGGTCAGATCGTCATCGAGACCCAGCTTTTTTCCGGCTTCGACCGTGTTGGCGAACAGATCGCGAATGATTTGTCGATCCATTGCGGGGCCTGCGCAAAGAGAAGATCCGTACGGATGCACGTTTTCTGGCGAGATCGATGGCGAGGTGAGAAGACCGCGACCCTTCGAATCCTCGACG
>Ga0193717_1001561_pt1 | contig 13996 bp, 16 predicted proteins | sample U2c2metaG_FD_145900 | JGI IMG/M metagenome (GOLD analysis project Ga0193717, IMG submission 145900) | Soil microbial communities from a riparian zone of the East river system, Colorado, United States - U2c2 | ecosystem: Environmental > Terrestrial > Soil > Riparian zone | place: USA: East River... | reverse complement strand
ACGCCAACCCGCCGGCGGAACTCCGGGCGATGATCTCAGCGATCCTCGCCGGCTATGCTTGGGACCAGACCAATCCCTATGTTCGTGACACCAAGCGGCGCTTGGCGGCGCTGGAGGAACTGTGTTGCGAGCCATGATCCGGGTTCTGGCTGCAATGGGATTGTCCGCTTTGGCATTTGCCGCCTGCGTGCGCCAACCCCAGCCCGCCCGCCTTGGACTAAAACTGGCGCCGGCTACTTTGGGCGAGTCGATCAGCTTGCAGCAGCATCTCAGAGTTGAGCGGGAAGGCCGCATCGATGAGCTTGACGTCGCTCTCGAAGTCGATCCTGACCGGCTCGACATGGTCGGTTTCGTGCTAGGTCAACGGATTCTCACATTGCACTATGACGGTCGGCAGTTGCAGTCTTGGCGTCATCCATTGGTACCAGAGCAACTGCGCGGCGAAGATGTACTGGAAGATTTGCAACTCACACTCTGGCCCGCTGATGTCATCAGGCAAGCGTTGCCTTCCGGGTGGCGTATCGAAGAGACTGACCGGCGCCGTACGCTGTTCTTAGACGGCGCGCCGGTGATGGTGATCGACTACAGCGGCGAGCCGCGCTGGAGCGGCAAAATCGAATTGGCAAATCTACGTTATCAATACCGGCTGACGATCCAGTCGGTTTCGAACGGTCCATGACCACGATTTATCTCAATCAGCTGGGAATCATCAGCCCGCTGGGAAACACCGTCGGAGATACCAGGCGGCGCATGTTGGAAAGGGCGGAGACCGGCGTAGCGCCGACCGACTTCTATTCAGCAGGGCATCCACTGCCGCTCGGCCGCATCGATCCGGCATTGTCATTGCCGCCTGCCGCTAACCTGCCCTGGCGAGCGCGCAGCCGCAACAATCAGCTCGCACTAGCGGCCTTGAATCAGATACGTCCGGCGGTCGCCGGCGCGATTGAACGATTTGGCAGCCATCGTGTCGGTATCGTGATCGGTACCAGCACCTCGGGGATTGCCGACGGAGAAAAAGCGTTGCGCGAGTACGGATCATCGGGGATACTGCCCTCGTCATTTCACTACGGCCAGCTGGAGTTGGGGTCGCCTTCTGCCGCAATGGCGCAAGCACTGGGCACGACGGGGCCAGCTTTCACTCACTCCAGCGCCTGTGCCTCGAGCGCCAAGGCCTTGGCCAGTGCGGCGCGTTTAATTCTGATGAAGGCTTGCGATGCAGTCATTGCCGGCGGAGTCGATACCTTATGCGCGTTCACCTTGGCCGGCTTCGCGGCGCTTGAATCGCTCAGCGCGACGCGCTGTAATCCGCTCAGCCGCAACCGCAATGGCATCAATATCGGTGAGGGCGCGGCGTTGTTTCTCATGAGTTGCCAACCGGCGGCTGTCGCGCTGTGCGGCTGGGGCGAGTCCTCGGATGGCCATCACATGTCGGCTCCCGATCCGGCTGGGGTCGGTGCGCGAATGGCGATGGAACGGGCTTTAGCACGCGCGGGAATTGGCGTCACGCAGGTGGATTATATAAACTTGCACGGTACTGCGACGATTCAAAACGACGCAATGGAAGCGCGGGTCGTTCATGCGCTATTCGGCGATAGGGTTTCGGTCAGCTCAACGAAACCGTTTACCGGACATGCATTGGGCGCGGCCGGCGCGATCGAGGCTGGACTGTGCTGGTTGGCTATGCAAGATGATAATCCCACCGGCATGCTCCCGCCGCATCTTTGGGACGGCGTCGCCGACCCCGACTTGCCGGAATTGAACGTGGCCGAGCCCGGCGCGAGTTTAGGCCATTCGTTGCGCTCTGTACTGAGCAATTCATTCGCCTTTGGCGGTGCCAACGCGACGCTAATATTGCGCCGGGAATGATATGACTATTCCGGATATTCGATCTTTGCTGCCGCATTCAGGTCCGATGGTGTTGCTTGACCGGGTTATTGCCGCCGACGAAGAAAGTCTCTGCGCTGAAGTGCGTATTCGCCAAAACAGTCTGTTTTGTAATGCGGACGGTGTCGGCGCTTGGGTTGGTCTGGAGTACATGGCCCAAGCGATTGGCGCTTATGCAGGATACACGGCCAAATTGCGCGATGACCCGATCCGAGTAGGATTTCTGCTTGGCACCCGGCGCTACCAATCTAGCCAGCCATGGTTCGCGGTGGGTAGCTTGCTGAAAGTTTATGCTAGGCGAATCTTTCAAAGTGAAAATGGTCTGGCGTCTTTTGAGTGTCATATTGACGACGAGAACGGGCAAGTGGCCGCAGCCAATGTCACGGTTTTTCAGCCCGCCGATACTAAAGCAGTCTTTGAGGGCAGTTCGGCATGAGTCAGAGCGTGTTGGTCACAGGCTCGAGCCGCGGCATCGGCAAGGCGATCGCTGTGCGACTGGCGCGCGACGGTTACGATATTGTCGTGCACTGCCACAACCGCCGGGACGAAGCTGATGGCGTGGCCCGAATTATCATCGATCTCGGCCGCCAGGCGCGGGTGCTGCAATTCGACATCGGCGATCGCGTACCGGCCGCGGCGACTTTGGCAGCCGATATCGCGCAGCATGGTTGTTACTACGCCGTGGTCTGCAACGCCGGCGTCGTCCGTGACAATGTTTTCCCGGCAATGAGCGGTGAGGATTGGGATGCTGTGCTCAAAACCAATCTGGACGGATTTTACAACGTGCTCAATCCGCTGATCATGCCCATGGTGCGCCGTCGAGCCCCGGGCCGTATTGTCACAATATCGTCGATTGCCGGTTTGATCGGCAACCGCGGCCAAGTCAATTACAGCGCGGCCAAAGCCGGGATCATCGGCGCGACCAAGGCTCTCGCGCTTGAACTGGCCAGCCGTGAGATCACCGTGAATTGTATCGCGCCGGGATTGATCGAGACCGAGATGATCAGCGGTGTTCCTTTGGATGAGGCGCTCAAACTTATTCCGGCGCGCCGACTCGGCAAACCCGAGGAAGTCGCCGCCGTCGCAAGTTTTCTCTTGGGAGAAGATGCCGCGTATGTCACGCGCCAAGTCATTTCCGTGAACGGGGGGTTGGCGTGAACCGACGCGTTGTTGTAACCGGCATGGCAGGGATCAGTCCCATCGGCAACGACTGGCCCGCCGTACGCGCGCGTTTGGAAAGTTATCGCAACGCCATCACCCGCATGGAGGAGTGGGCCGGCTACGATGGCTTGAACACTCAACTCGGCGCGCCGGCCGCAAACTTTGCGCTCTCCGAACGTTACACGACCAAAGCAACCCGGAGCATGGGTCGAGTGGCGTTGATGGCGACGCGCGCCAGCGAGCTGGCGCTAGTCGACGCCGGTCTCATCGACGACCCATTGTTGAAAAGTGGCAATCTCGGCATCGCCTATGGCTCGTCGGCGGGTACGCCAAAGGCGATCTCCGACTTTGGCAAGATGATCAACGAGAAAAGCACGAAAGGTATCAACGCAACCACCTATATCAAGATGATGGGTCACACCGCGCCGGTCAATCTTGGGGTCTTTCTTGGCATCACCGGCCGGATCATTACCACTTCCAGCGCCTGCACTTCGGGAAGCCAAGGGGTCGGTTACGCCTATGAGACCATACGCGCAGGTCACCAAGTCGCGATGATCGCGGGTGGCGCCGAAGAATTATGCGTCACCGAGGCCGCAGTGTTCGATACCCTGTTTGCCACCAGCGTGCGCAATGATGCCGCCGAGACCACGCCGCGTCCGTTCGATGCCGAGCGCGATGGCCTTGTGCTGGGCGAAGGCGCCGGCACGCTGATTCTCGAGGAGTTGCAACATGCCCGCGCGCGCGGCGCGACCGTCCATGCCGAAATCGTCGGCTTCGGCACCAACAGCGACGGCGCTCACGTGACCCATCCCAGTGCCACGACGATGCAAATTGCGATGGAGTTGGCGTTGGCAGATGCGCAACTGCCGGCGTCGGCAATAGGTTACGTAAACGCCCACGGCACGGGTACTCAACATGGCGATGTCGCCGAATCGCAGGCGACGCGGAGTATTTTTCGCGACTGCGTTCCGATCAGTTCGTTGAAGAGCTACATGGGCCATACGCTTGGCGCTTGTGGGGCATTGGAAGCATGGATGAGTATCGAAATGATGCGCGCCGACTGGTTCGCCCCGACGATCAACCTAAGCCAAGTCGACCCCGAATGTGCTGAATTGGATTACATCGTGAGAGAAGGTCGCGAGCTCCAATGTGAATATGTCATGTCGAACAATTTCGCTTTCGGCGGCATCAACACGTCGCTGATTTTTCGCCGATGGGTTTAGCCATTCGCCTGAAGTCTTTGTCGATGTCCGCTTTCAAGTTGCCTGGCCGGGCGTGACCGGTCTATAGTTTCAATATTGATTTTAGAAAGGAGTAGTTCGATGAAAAAAGTAACTTGCTCAATGGTTCTCTTGGGGGTTGCTCTAAGTGTCACCTCGCCTGCCCATGCGCGCGATACAAAATACTTGCTGCCCATCGAACCGGCCTTGGCGGTTAAAGATGCGCAGAATAAACTCGACGGCTCGGTTAAATTCTTTTTCGGCAATCAAGAGACCCCAAAAATTCTCACCAAGCTGAGCACGGATGTGACCAATCAAAAGACCAATGCCGTCGGCAAATCCGATGAAAGGGCGTGCAATTGGGTGTTTCTCTCGGCCATGATTCAGCTGGAAAAACGCGCCAAACAGTTGGGCGCCAATGCGGTTGTAAATATAGTCAGCTATTATCAGAAAAATGTCATGTCGAGTCCGACCGAGTTCGAATGTCACGCTGGGGCGATAATGGCCGGCGTCGCGTTGAGGGGCGAATTTGTCAAGATCGCTGAGTGATGAAGTCAGCTTGGCGTAATTCCTTTAGTCGAGAGAACCGTATTGCGCCGACGGTAACTGGCCGGTTGAATGGCTGGCGAATTAAGTTTCGAACGAAACAACGACCTACCGCTATGAAACTGTTTATTAGTTTCACCGTTGGTCTCGCGGTATCTCTCGCCGCGGTCGAGCCCACCCAGGCCCGCGACGATAAGTATCTATTGCCGATCAAAGCTGCTCTGGAATCTAGCGACGCTCGAGAAAAGCCTGACGGATCGGTAAAATTTTTCTTCGGTAAGCAGTCAAGCCCGCCGGTCATAACCAAGCTGGGGAGTGTGACACCGCACGGGAAAGCTCATACGCGCCGGACCGACGATATGAAAGCGTGCAACGCGGCGTTCCTAGCCGCCCTGGTGGACTTTCAAAAGCGCGCTAAGAAAGCAGGCGCCAATGCCGCGGTGAATATCGTTAGCTATTATAAGAATGTAGAAATGTCGAGCACGACCGAGTTCGAGTGTCACGCCGGAGCGGCCGCGCATGCGATATTGCGGGGCGATCTCGCCAAGATCGCTGATGAATGATTGCGCTCGGCCGTCGGCGACCCTATGGCTGTTGAACGCAAGCCAGGTGCAAGAAGACGATCTGGCATTTTTCGCAGCACAGCTGGGCGCAAGCGAAGCACAGCGATCCTCGAGGTTTATCAGGCAAGAACGTCAGCGGCAGTTTCTTCTTGGGAGAATACTGCTCAGAATTGCCGTTGCGGATCTCACTGGGTTGTCCCCCAATGAGATTCACGTAAATGAAAGACCGGGAAATTCCCCGCGCTTGATCTTTCTTAGCCGGCGACCTTTACTCGCAAATTTCAGTCTGTCGCACAGTCGCAAATGGGTGGCTTGCGCGACTAGCGCGCAGGCGACTCTCGGGTTGGACATTGAAGTCATCGATCCCAGACGCGACATCTTCGGCATCAGCAAAATAGCTTTTCAGCCGAGTGAACATTCTTGGCTAAAGTCACAGCCCAAGGCTGAAAGAGCGTCGGCTTTTTATTCGCTTTGGTCCGCTCGAGAGGCTTTTTTTAAGCTGCAGTGCAATCTCGGCCGCGAGATCGATGTGTTACCATTGTTTGGAGATAAAAACGCACTTCAATGCAACGGCTGGCACCGCTATCAACTGCCAATCGGGAATCTGAGCGTGGAAGTTTTTAGCGACCGGCAGTTGTCGAGATTCCGTCGAAAAACCTTAAGCGGATTAACTCGCGCAGATTTCGAAAACGGTGCTGGAGCGCTACGATGTCCAGCGCCGATTGAGCAACCCTAGTCGCGGTCCTTCCTAATTCGCCACAAATATAGGGTATGCTGATGCTTATACCCGCCGAGTTTGAGCTCGTAACCAGGTAATTTCACGGTCACGTCCGGCTCCCATCCTTCGATGCCGAAGTCGTGGGCGACGATGCGGGCGCCGGGCTTTAGCATTTTCTGCAAGTTGGGTTTTATCTTTTCGTTAAACCACGGCAGCATATAGAGCGTGATTACCGAGGCTGAGGAAATATTGGCCTTTAACGCATCTTCGTCGCGGAATTCTACCAGATGAGCGACGCCAGCGGCTTTCGCTTCCTTGTGCGCTTGGTCCAGGAGCAGTTTGTCCATTTCGATCCCGACCGCATGAATGCCGTATTTCTGCGCGGCGCGAATGACGATCCGGCCGTCACCGCTGCCGAGATCGTAGAGCACGTCGCCTTTTTTGACTTCGGCCAGTTCAAGCATTTTATCGACGACTTCGATCGGTGTCGGGACGAACGGGATTTCCTCGGGATAGTCGGCATGAATGCTGCCGACTCGAACGGTCATGAGCCAGCTGACTAATACGCCGACGACAAAAGTTTTCATCGCGCGCCGTCATATCACAGGTAGGCCTAAGCGCCAAATTCGCGTGGTTTGTTTTTCGTCTCTAAAGTTGACTATATGAAGTATGGAAAATGACACCGCTGAACAGGCCCACAAGCGCCCGCCAATTTCGCTGCCTTTTCACTACGGGTGGTTCGTCATCTCGCTGTGTTTCTTAACCACGTTAACCAGCGCGGGCGTGCGCTCTTCGCCGTCGGTGTTGATCCATCCGCTGGAGGCGGAATTTGGCTGGAGCCGGACGCTGATCGCGTCGGCCGTCAGTATGAACCTATTGCTGTTCGGCGTTGCGGCGCCGATTAGCGGGTGGTTAATCGATAGGCTGGGGCCGCGCAAAGTGATGTTGGGCAGCCTGTCTTTATTGATCGTCGGCGTCAGCGGGACGATGATGATGACCCAGTTCTGGCAGTTTTTTCTTGTGTGGGGCGTTATCGTCGGTCTTGGCGCGGGAGGCGTGGGATCGGTTTTGACCGCCACGGTTGGCAATCGCTGGTTCGTCGCCAAGCGCGGTCTTGCGCTCGGTATTCTCGGCAGCGCAAGCTCCACCGGACAAATTATCTTTCTGCCGCTATTCATGGCGATGATTACCTACGCCGGATGGCGCTTGGGTTGATTTTTTTGTTCATGCGCGACGATCCGTCGGAAGTCGGTTTGGAACCCTATGGCGCGGGCGACCCCAAAGCCATGGCTCCGGGCGGCGCGGCGTCGCTGCGAGGAATGTCGTCCAAGAATGCAACTATCACTGCGAAAGAGGTCATCACTCATCCGACTTTTTGGCTGCTTGCCGGGAGTTTCTTTGTGTGCGGCGGTACGGCCAACGGACTGATCGGCACGCATCTGATTCCGCACGAAATCGAAATCGGCATCCCCCAAATCGCCGCCGCCTCGTTGCTCGGCATTATGGGTGGTCTCAACATGGTCGGAACGATTTTTTCCGGCTGGATGATTGACAAAGTTCAACCGCAGCGCTGGCTGGCTCTCGTTTATGCGCTGCGCGGTTGTTCCTTGCTGATCTTGCCGTTCGTGCACGACTTCACCGGCCTGGTCTTTTTCGCGATTGTCTATGGTCTGGACTGGTTTGCCACGGTGCCGCCATCGATGGCGATCACCGCCGATACTTTCGGCAGGCAAAACGTCGGTAAAGTCTACGGCTGGATTTTTATGTCACACCAGATTGGCGCGGCCATCATGGCCTCGACCGCCGGCGCTATCCGGACTTGGATGGGTGATTACCAGTTCGCTTTTCTTTCAGGTGGCGTGATCGCGATGATCGCCGCCGGATTGGCGCTGCAGATCAAGATGAAGCCCAAAGAAATTACGACGACACCGTCGGCCAGCGTGCAGCCGGCGGGAGCGTAAGGAAAGTAGAAGGGATAAAGGCAGAAGGATAAAGTGAAGACTTTAAGAATTCCGCCGTGTACTGCCATTCTTCTGCTTTAGTCCGATTCGGTGAAGTTCGATACCTTCCACTCAGTTCCCTCTTTGCGGGTCGTGACGAGCCACTTACGAGTGAAAGAAGTGTTATCACTCGAGTGAATGGTGCCTTCGAATAGAAACGAAGCTCTTTGATCGCCCTCTTTCTTTTGGAGTAACGTGTAGTTGACACGGGGTTTTTGGGTCGACGCATCGATCGATTGCCCGGAGGTAAGGCGCAGCTCGTCATTAATCTTGCTAAGCGCGACGCTGACGGTTAGCTCTTTGGCTTTTTGCAGATCGATGGCGACGTAATGATGATCGACAAACGCCTCGGCGACGCTTCGAGCTGTGCTCGTGTCGCGGTTGCAGCCGCCGATCACGATCAACAGTAATAGGGGAGCGCTCCAAAGACTCGTCAGATATGTTACCATGGCAATTCTTACCTAACATGCGCGATGAGCCATGCAAGTGCTGCGGCCATCGCGCGCTGCATGACTGCCGGATCGGACAGTCCGTGATCGCTGTCCGGGAAAATCTCCAAGCGTTTGATCGCGGTTAGACAATCGTCGAGTTCGTAGGCTTCTGCCACCGGCACAACCTCATCGGCATCGCCGTGGAGGATGAGCACCGGACAGACAATCCGGCGCGCGGACCCCACGACATCGAGCTGATCCAAGTCATCGAGCAGCGATGCGTTCAAACGCTGCCCATGGTAGATCGTGAATCCCTGCTCGCGCCACGTTTGTATCTGCGCCGGGGTGAGCATTCGTTTGGGGAAGTTTTCCGGATGGAGCGGCGCGGCAATGGTTACCAACGCGGCAACTTGCGGTTCTTGAGCGGCGAACATCAGGGCCACTGTGCCGCCCATGCTCGAACCAAGAATCGCGGTTTTTCCCGGGTGGCGGCCTTGAATCAAAGCGTAGGCGGCTCTCAGATCATCGACTTCACCGCTGTAAGTGATGTCTTCAAACTTGCCGTCAGACTCGCCGACGTACGCAAAATCAAAGCGCAACGCCAAAATACCGCGCTCGGCTAGTGCCGTACCGAGATCCACCAGCTTTTCGCTGTTTTTGTTCGACTCCATGCCATGACAGAGCACCACTGATCCGTGTTGAGCATTGGCCTTAGGATGGTGCAAAACTCCGCTCAACCGTGCGCCGCGGCAATTTTGAAAAAACAATTTTTCTTGTGTCAGCATTTCGTTTTATCACGGATACCACAGTCCCACACCGCCTCATAGCAGCTCTCGACGTGGATTTAGTTCTGTTCATGGGCGTGTTATCCTTGGCCTGAAGTGGCCGTGATTATGCACGATCTCATTCAGCAATACGCCGAGCATCTCCGCTCCGAACGCAACGCCTCACCGCATACGCTGCGAAACTATGTTAGTGATCTCAAGCAATTGCGGCAATTTCTAGATGATCGCAAACTTTGTTGTAATGCTGCCGATGAAGTAGACTTTACTAAAGTCGATATTCATGTCGTGCGCGCTTTTTTGGCGTCGCTCACACGCGACCGGAAGAAGAGCTCGATTGGCCGCAAGCTTGCCGTTCTGAAGGGCTTCTTCCGTTACCTGGTCGCCACCAAACGCGTCGAAAAGGATCCGCTACTGCTGATCCAGTCGCCCAAGCAGGAAAAGCCGCTGCCTAATTTTCTCTCCGTGGACGATACCTTTCACCTGCTCGATGGGCTCAAGGTCATAAACGGCCTCGACGTGCGCGATCGCGCGGCGTTGGAAGTTTTCTATTCCTGCGGCGTGCGCGTGAGCGAGTTGGTCGGTCTCAATTGGGTGGACGTCGATTTTCAGCTGGGCATCATTCGCGTCGTGGGCAAAGGTTCCAAAGAACGCATCGTCCCGATCGGAGAAGTGGCGCTTGGCGCGCTGACAGACTATGCCGCCGAGCAGCGCAAAAAATGGCGTTGCAGCTGTAGGGGCGAAACGGCCGTATTTCTCAACAACCGCGGCGAGCGTATCACCACGCGGAGCGTCGCGCGCATCGTTGAAAAGCATTTGAAGCTCGCCGGTATTCCGCTGAAGATGGGACCGCACGGCCTGCGCCATAGTTTTGCGACGCATCTGCTCAACAGCGGTGCCGACCTGCGGGTGATTCAAGAACTGTTGGGTCATGCGAGTCTGTCGACCACTCAACGTTATACTCATTTAAATCTGGATCAGCTGACCGCGGTCTACGACAAAGCGCATCCGCGGGCGTGAAGGAGTCGTGAGGCTTGAGGCACGAGGCATGAGTAAGGTCGGAGAAAGTACGCTCGGGAGGTTTCTTACTCTTGCCTCAAGCCTCGCGCCTCACGCCTAAGGATTCATTACATGTTTCAAGGTACGACGATATTAGCAATTCGGCACCAGGGAAAAGTCGTGGTGGTCGGCGATGGACAGGTGAGCCTAGGCCAGACCGTGATGAAACGCGGCGCGCGCAAGGTGCGCAAGCTTCATCATGACAAGGTCATTGCCGGCTTCGCCGGTGCCACCGCGGATGCGTTTACACTATTCGAAAAATTCGAAGCCAAGCTCGAACAATATAACGGAAACTTAAAGCGAGCCGCGGTCGAGCTGGCCAAGGATTGGCGCACCGATCGGGTGCTGCGACGCTTGGAAGCATTGCTCATCGTCGCCGATACCAACGATCTCTTAGTCATCTCCGGCGCGGGCGACGTGGTGGAGCCGGACGACGAAGTGATCGCCATCGGCTCGGGAGGAAATTACGCATTGGCTGCGGCCCGGGTCTTGGTCAAACACACCCAACTCGACGCGCGAACCATCGCCGAAGAGTCAATGCGGGTTGCGGCGAGCATTTGTGTCTACACCAACGAGCAACTCACGTTCGAAGAACTGTCCTGAGGTCCTTGTCGTTCGGCGAAACTAAAAATTCGCCGTACGGCATGACGACGATCGGCGCCGACAGACTTAATCTTCATTAAACAAGCTCCTAGCCAGCTGGTTGAGGATCGTTGAAGGGCCTCCGGCGCGGCGAAAAGATTGCATTTCCTGAGGAACTTGTTAGGAGTGAACTTTCCCATGAACGATACTCTACTTGCTGTTCCTGCCGACCCAGGCGCAACGCCGACACCGGTTATGACCCCGCGCGAGGTGGTTTCCGAACTCGATCGATATATCGTCGGCCAGAGGGAGGCCAAGCGCGCCGTCGCTATCGCGTTACGCAACCGCTGGCGGCGCCAGTTGGTGCCTGAAGACCTGCGCGAAGAAATCGCGCCGAAGAATATTATCATGATCGGTCCTACCGGGGTCGGTAAGACCGAGATCTCGCGGCGCCTCGCCAAGCTGGCCCAGGCGCCGTTCATCAAAGTCGAAGCCTCCAAATTTACCGAAGTCGGCTATGTCGGTCGCGACGTCGAATCGATCATCCGCGATCTGACAGACCTGGCCGTTAACATGGTGAAGGAAGAAGAAAAGCAAAAAGTTGAAATCAAGGCTCATGAGGTCGCTGAAGAGCGGGTCTTGGATCTGCTCCTGCCGGCCACGGCCCAGCCTGTGGACGGCGAAGCCATCGATCACGACCGACTGCAAGGTACGCGCGACAAGCTCAAAAAAATGCTGCGCGACGGGAAGATGGACGACCGCTTCGTCGATATTGAGATGACGCAGGCGGTGATGCCGATGATCGAGGTGCTGACGCCGCAGGGCATGGAGGGGATGGAATTCAATTTGAAAGAAATGTTTTCCAATCTGATGCCCAAGAAAACCAAGAAAAAGACCGTCAAGATACCCGAGGCGCTGGAGATTTTGACCCAGGAAGAAGCGAGCAAGCTGGTCGATATGGACAAAGTGACCGGCGAAGCGATCCGACGGGTTGAGCACTCCGGCATCGTTTTCCTCGACGAGATCGACAAGATCGCGGGCCGGGAATCGGCCGGCGGTCCCGATGTTTCCCGTCAAGGCGTGCAGCGCGATTTGCTGCCGATCGTCGAAGGTTCCACCGTCAACACCAAATACGGCATGGTCAAAACCGATCACATTCTTTTCATCGCCTCCGGCGCCTTCCATATGGCCAAGCCCTCCGACCTTATCCCCGAGTTTCAAGGGCGTTTCCCGATTCGCGTCGAGCTGAGCTCGTTGACTCAGGAAGACTTCGTGCGCATTTTGACCGAACCCAAGAACGCGCTGATCAAACAGTATGAGGCCTTGCTCGAGACCGAAGGAGTCACGCTGCGCTTCGCCGCCGACGCAATCGACGAGATCGCCCGAATCGCTTCCGACGTGAACGAGCGCACCGAGAATATCGGCGCGCGGCGGTTGCACACGATTCTGGAGCGCCTGCTCGACGACGTTTCTTTTGCCGCGCCTGAGATGCGCGGCCAAGAGGTGGCGATCGACGCCAATTACGTCCAGGAGCGGCTCGCGCCCATCTTGAAGAACGAAGACTTGTCACGCTATATCCTCTGATCTAAGGACCCCGGGGCATGGAAAACTTTATCGGCAAGGCCGAAGTGTTGATGGAAGCATTGCCTTACTTTCAGCGTTTCTACGGCAAGACCTTCGTCATCAAGTACGGTGGCCATGCGATGGAAAACGAAGAGCTCAAGGCGAGCTTTGCGCAGGACATCGTGCTGCTCAAGTACGTCGGCATCAATCCGGTGGTGGTGCACGGTGGTGGACCGCAGATCGACACCGTGCTCGACAAGATGGGCATCACCAGCCGCTACGTGCGCGGCATGCGCGTCACCGACCGGGAAACTCTGGATATCGTCGAAATGGTTTTGGTCGGCAAAGTCAACAAGGAAATCGTCACCTTGATCAATCAGCACGGCGGCATGGCCGTAGGTTTGAGCGGCAAGGACGGCGGCCTCATTCTGGCGAAGAAAATGAACGTTACCGTGGCATCCTCCAACGGCGAGGCGCCGGAAATCATCGACATCGGTATGGTCGGCGAGATCATCGGCATCAATCCACTGGTCATCGAGTCGCTGGACCAGAACAAATTCATCCCGGTAATCGCTCCGGTCGGCGCCGGCAAGCAGGGCGAGACTTACAACATCAATGCAGATCTCGTAGCGGGTGAAGTCGCCGAAGCGTTGCACGCCGAGAAGCTGATTCTGATGACCGATATCGAGGGTGTCAAAGACAAAAAGGGCCAGTTTTTGAGCACCCTCACGGAAAATCAAGCGCGCAAGATGATTCAAGAAGGCATCGTTGGTTCGGGTATGATTCCCAAAGTCGAATGCTGTATCAACGCGCTCAAGGGCGGCGTCGAGAAAACCCATATCATCGACGGGCGGGTCAAACACGCGGTGCTGCTCGAAATCTTTACCAAGGAAGGGGTGGGGACCGAGGTGGTACGGAAGTAATGAAGAATCGTGACATCGCGGCGCTGACCGACAAATACGTCGCGCGCACTTATGCGCGCACGCCGATCGCCCTGGTTAAGGGCAAAGGCGTCAAAGTTTGGGACGCTGACGGCAAGGAGTATCTCGATTTTTTAGCCGGCATCGCAGTCAACAGCCTGGGGCATTGCCATCCGGCGATCGTGCGGGCGATCCGGAGCCAGTCGCAGCGCCTGCTCCATGTTTCCAATCTCTATCACATTCAGCCCCAGGCGGAATTGGCGCGCGAGTTGTGCCGTCACTCCTTCGCCGATCGGGTGTTCTTTTGCAACAGCGGCGCCGAGGCCAACGAAGCGGCAATCAAGCTGGCGCGCCGCTATGGCTTGGAAAAGCTGGGCGGAAAATACGAAGTCATCTCGACGCACAATTCGTTTCATGGCCGGACGCTGGCCACGTTGACCGCCACCGGGCAGGAAAAAGTGCGCGCCGGTTATGATCCGCTGCCGGACGGGTTTCGCCAGGTGCCGTACAACGATCTTGGCGCCGTGGAAGGAGCCATCGACGAGAAAAAGACCGCGGCGATTCTCG
>Ga0193717_1001560_pt1 | contig 13997 bp, 10 predicted proteins | sample U2c2metaG_FD_145900 | JGI IMG/M metagenome (GOLD analysis project Ga0193717, IMG submission 145900) | Soil microbial communities from a riparian zone of the East river system, Colorado, United States - U2c2 | ecosystem: Environmental > Terrestrial > Soil > Riparian zone | place: USA: East River... | reverse complement strand
CCCGTTACTGGACTGGAGCTTTAAATTTCAAAACGCCTTATTCTTTGCGATGGATGGCCTACAGCCCAAAGTGCATGACACGGAGATCGAAGATTATTGCAGTGTGTGTCTTGTCCGTGTTTTGGTTGTCACCTAATTGCCAAAAATCCTGCACATTAAATTACCGACTACACAATTGGTTGCACAAATTTCTCGTTTTATCACCACTCAACTGCTCCGGTTTTCTCGTTTTTTCACCAATCAACTGCTCCGATTGTACGTGAAATGGGAAATGAGTACATTGCTAAAAGCCCTAACACTCGAGAATAAATAATTGTTTGTTAAAGTGCAAAATGTCCTAAAACGGCTAATTGAATAAAAGTAAATGAAAAACCTAACCCTGTACCTGTTTTATTTATTACTGTTGTTTTTAGCGGAACTGCTTTATTTACGCTTAGCGAGGGGTTTCAATATCCAGGCCATACCCAATGAGAGAAGCGCCCATTCGCAAAACACATTAGTTGGCGGAGGCATCATTGTGCCGTTAGCGTGCATTTTATATTTTTATACGTCCAATTTTCAGTATCCATTTTTTATAATCGGTATCTTGCTCGTATCCTTTGTCAGCTTGGTTGATGATGTAAGGGAAGTTTCAATTAAGCTAAGATTGCTCAGTCAAATTATAGCTATATCCCTTATTTTTTTTCAGTTTAATTTATATACAAACAGCACATTGTTAGTTATGATACTGGTTGCATGCATCATGGTCATCTCCCTTAACGCATATAATTTTCTTGATGGGATTAATGGTATGACCAGCGCCTACAGCCTCATTCAACTAGCCTGTTTGTATTATATCAATCAATTCAAAGTGCATTTCATTGATGGACATTTGCTCGTTATAACGGCCCTCGCTGTAATCGTTTTCACCTATTTCAACTTTCGCGTAAAGGCAATTTGTTTTGCAGGCGACGTAGGTAGCATCAGCATAGCTCTCATCGTTTGTGGTTGCATTTTTAAATTAATTCTGCTAACCCATAATTTTATTTTTATAAATCTTTTGCTTGTTTATTATCTCGATGCTGTAAGTACATTTATATTCCGTTGGTTACAGGGGCAAAATGTTGTCAAGGCACATAAAAAACATTTTTATTTATTCCTGGTAAACGAATTAAAATGGCCCCATTTAATGGTAGCCTGTTTATATGCTGTTGTCCAGTTAGTTATCAACCTCATTGTAATAAATGCCTTCGATATCAAAGGCAGCAGTTCAAATTATTACCACTTACAGTATACCGGTTTGTTTATTGGTGTTGCGGCACTGCTGGTGGCATTCATGCGTATTAAATTGGAAGGAAGGCAAATATATATGAAAAAGCACGTTGAACCGGTAGTATCCGACCAAAAAGATAAGCGGAGTTTTAATGTCATTAAGTAAGTTATTATGAAAATAGCAATTATCGGAGCCGGCCCAACAGGGCTTACCATAGCGCATCAGCTTACTAAAAACAATATTGAGGTTGATATTTATGATAATGCTAAAGATGTAGGTGGCTTTGCAAAATCAATTGAGCTTTGGGGCCAAACTGTTGAGATCGGGCCACATTTTTTAAGCATCGGTAAGCTTCCATCTGTTAAAGCGCTGATATTGGAATCAATTGATGGTAACTATAAAGTATATAAAAGAAAAACGTTTGTTCTTACAAAAAACAAAATTTTCAGTTATCCTCCTTCTGCCGGCGATATCATAAAAAAGCTGAATATTTTTCAATTGGCTACAGTAGCTTTAGGTATACTTAAACAATCCCTTTTTCCCCAGAAGAATAACGGAACAGCTGAAACCTTTGTCAAAAACCACCTGGGCGGTTATTTGTATAAATACTTTTTCGAGAACTTTTCGATTAAGCTTTGGGGCGTAAGCGGCGGTCAGATCTCGGATATCTTTGCAAAATCCCTATTAGGTTTTAGTAAAGGCTTTTCCCCAATAAAAATCCTATACAATAAAACACGTAAAACTACTGCAACTGAGGATATATATATATACCCAAACGGCGGACTTTCTACCCTCTGGGATGCGATGAAAATACAAATTGAGGAACGAGGAGGGAAGTTCTTGCTTTCGTCCCAAATAATGTCCTTGTCTTGCCCTGAAACAAATCCCAATCTGATCACACATGTCAATCTGATCGACGGAACCGTAACAGCGTACGATTATTTTATATCAACTATTCCCATCGTTCCTTTTTTAAAATATTTCAGTAACGGAATTACTGACAACCACAAGCCAAAATTTTCAATTAAATTCAGGAGTGACGTATTGCTTTATATGAAAGTAAAGTATGACAGTGTAAAAGACGGCCAGTGCTTTTACATTTATGCAGACGATATTAAAATTACAAGGATCACTAATTTCAATAAGTTCGATGGCAGTAAAGCGCGTCCATTTACAATAATATTGCTAGAATTTTGGTGCAGCAAAGAAGATGCCGTATGGAAAATCGAAAAAGCCGAATTATTGAATCTTGCCGAAGTGCAGCTTGGAAAAACCGACATCTTTATCGGACTGGAAATTCTGGATGTAGCTGTTAAAAAGGTTGAAAGCGCTTTCCAGGTTCCGGACATGGATTATTTGAGCAATAGAGACCATTTATTTAGCCAACTGTCGCCCTACAAAAACTTAATGGTAACCGGAAGAAATGCTTCTGTTAATTTTAATTATGGAATGGAAAACGCCATTGACGATGGAATTAATTTGGCTAACGAGCTAATGGCCAAAAAACGACATATACCGGAGGTGGAGGAAATATGAATATCTTAACAATTGACCTGGAAGAGTGGTTTCATGTTGTTTTTGAAGGAGATCCCACTGATTGGAAAAATAAGGAAAGCCGCGTGGTAAAAAACACGGAATTTGTTTTGGATGAGCTTCTGAATAATAACATCAAAGCTACTTTTTTTACAGTGGGTTGGATAGCAAGGCAATATCCAGATTTAGTTAAAAAAATAAATAATGCCGGATTCGAGATAGGGTCGCATTCAGATTCCCATAGGGTAGTATACAAGTTTTCAAAAAGCGGATTTAACGCGGATGTTAAAAGATCTGTGGAATCATTGGAAGCACTTATCGGGAAAAAAGTTACAAGTTTTCGTGCGCCATATTTTTCACTTACCAATTCGGTGGATGATTATCTGGATACTTTGGTAGAAAACGGTATTGAGATAGATAGTTCTATTTGTCCGGTTGTAACCAAATATGGCGGGTATAAAAATTTCCCCTCAAATGAGCCGTGCTTAATTAAATCAAAAAACTGCACAATTAAAGAATTTCCGCTAAGCAGTTATACGATTTTTAACAAACAGATATTATACTCAGGCGGGGGCTATTTCAGGTTATTCCCTTTTGTTCTTATTAAATCATTGTTTAAGCGACAGGCATACAACATGACCTATTTTCATCCTCATGATTTTGATGGGGAGCAGCCGGCGCTAAATCTCTCGTTTATTGCGGATATGCGGCGAAAGATCGGGTCGGCATCTGCGGGTGATAAGTTCAAGAAACTACTGACATCATTTGATTTTTTAGATATCAGCGCCTCGGATAAGTTAATTAACTGGAACAAAGTTTCGGTTGTGAATTTTTGAAGGATGACTAGCAACAAATTACATAAAACGGCTATTGTACATGACCTCATACTGGCTATGGGTGGTGCGGAGAACACGTTGGAATCAATATACAAGGTATATCCGTCGCCGATATTTACACTTGTATTAAATAAAGACGGTATAAAGGATTCCCTATTGAGTAAAGCAACCATTATCACATCATTTATACAGCAGTTCCCACGGGTCTTAAAAACATACAGGACTTATTTGCCCTTTTATCCCATAGCTATTGAGCAATTTGATTTGAGGAAATACGATATCGTTCTTTCATCGTCATTTATTGTTGCCAAGGGGATTATAACCCATACCGAGCAATTACATATTTGTTACATGCACAATCCTATAAGGCCCGCCTGGGAGTTATACCAACAGTTTTTGTCACAATCAAATAATGGTAAAGGCCTTAGAGGGCTTTTTACCCGGGTGATTTTTCATTATTTAAGGCAATGGGACGTATTATCGGCGAACAGAGTGGATCACTTTATAGCCAATTCAAATTACACAGCCAAAAGAATAAAGAAGATATATAACCGTGATGCTGATGTTATTTATCCGCCGGTTAATATTGATTTGTTTGAGTTGGAAGAATGTAAAGGAGCGTATTATATAACAGCGTCAAGATTGGTTTATCATAAACGCATAGATCTGATCGTAAAGGCTTTTGCCCTAAGTCCTGATAAGAAGCTGATTATTTTAGGTGATGGTCCCGAAATTAAAAAATTAAGATCGATTGCTACCCCAAATGTTGAGATAATGGGTTACCAGCCAAAACAGGTGCTAATTAGGTGTCTGCAAAAGGCCAAAGCCTTTGTTTTTGCCGCGCAAGAAGATTTCGGTATAGCGCCAATAGAAGCCATGGCTTGCGGTACACCGGTGCTTGCTTTTGGCAAAGGCGGCACACTTGAAACTGTAATAGAGGGGAAAACCGGCCTTTTTTTTTATGAGCAAAGTGTGGAAAGCATTTGCAATTGTATCAGGGATTTTGAGTCCGGATTGCATACGTTCAGTCCTAAAGCGATGAGGGAACATGCAACTAAATTTAGTGTAAAACGGTTTGAGCAAGAATTTAGGGAATTGACCCAGCAAAAGATCAATGACTTTTATCCAGAGGAAATCGCTGGAACCCCGCAGCGGTGTGAGGATTATACATTTCGTTAACAAATAAGTGTTATGAATAATAAGATATGGCTATCGCCGCCTCACATGGGAGGGGCGGAAATGGAATTCATAAAAGACGCCTTCGAAAATAATTGGATAGCGCCTATAGGCCCCAATGTGGATAGCTTTGAAAAAGATATTGAAAATTATATCGGAAATGATTGCTATGTCGCTGCTTTAAATAGTGGTACGTCCGCGTTGCATCTGGCACTTATACTATTAGGGATTGGTCGGGGTGATGAAGTGTTATGCCAATCGATGACTTTTTCAGCCTCTGCCAATCCGATTGTTTATCAGGGCGCTAAACCGGTATTTGTTGATAGTGAAAAGCAATCATGGAATATATCACCCTCATATCTTGAAGAAGCAATAAGGGACCGCATCAAAAAGGGCAAGAAACCATCAGCAATGATTGTGGTGCATTTGTATGGTATGCCGGCGGCGATGGACGAAATAATAAACATTGCACAATATTATGAGATACCGGTAGTAGAAGATGCAGCAGAAGCTCTGGGCTCATCGTATAAAAAAAGGAAGGTTGGAACCTTTGGCGATATGGGTATCTATTCCTTTAACGGCAACAAGATCATTACAACTTCAGCAGGGGGGACCCTGGTATCAAAAAACAGTGAATGGATAAAAAGAGCTAAATTCCTGGCTACGCAGGCAAAAGACAATTCACCGCATTACCAGCACTCAGTAACAGGTTATAATTATAAAATGAGTAATATATGTGCGGGGATTGGACGGGGACAAATGACCAAGATAGATCTGCGTGTATCACAAAGAAGGAACAATTTCGAATTTTATAAAAACCAACTTTCTGTTATTCCGGAAATTAGCTTTCATGAAGAACCTACCGCTGACTATTACTCAAACAGGTGGTTGAGCACTATTTTAATTGAAACTGGAACGATTACTAAAGAACATATCATAGCAGAGCTCGGAAAACAGCGTGTTGAAGCCCGGTGTATGTGGAAACCTATGCATTTGCAACCGGTTTTCAGGGATTGCCCATACTATGGCGGCGGCATCGCTGAATGTCTTTTTGAGCAGGGATTATGTCTGCCATCAGGATCTAACCTTACCGAAAGGGACCGGGAATTTATTGTGACGAGACTTAAAAGATGCTTTTCAAGCGTTTCGAATACAACACTTCTATATTAATTAATTATTGAAAGTTGATGTTATGGTCATAGGTGTTTTCTTTGATGTATTAATGTATTTAATGCATCTATTTTACAAAATCCCTGCCATTGCTCAATCTTTACTGGTTATCAAAATCCGCTTTAGATAAAGCTCTTTTATGAAATGGATTGTGCATTTGTATGAAATTACTGTATGAACAGATTGTATGATATAATATTTGTTGGGTCGGGCATTTCGTGTACATATACCTTAGTGCATTTATTAAACCATGTCAGCAACTCAAAAAAAAGTGGATATAAGCTGAAATTACTCATCATTGATAAAGATAAAGAATTTTGGACAGGCATACCATATGGAAACCGTGCCGGAAAAGACTCTTTAATTATAACCCCTTTAAAAGATTTTATTCCCAAAGCGGATAGTGCGTTTTTTATCTCCTGGTTAAAAAACTTTACCGGCACTTTAAGAAATGCTGAACCAGGTGGTGGGGAATTACTGAAAATGTGGCTCAAAAAAAACGCCCGGGCAATTGAAAAGAATAACTGGGAGAACTTGTATATCCCGAGATACTGGTTTGGCCTTTTTATACGAGAACATATTCATGGCTTGTTGGCGGAAGCGGTCAAAAAAGACCTTATTGAATATGATCTTCTAAATGCAACAGTTAGTGACATTCGAAAGAAAGACTCTTTTTATGAAGTAATTACTGGTGAGCCAATATGCTATGTGACTAATAGATGTGAAAAAGTGGTTTTATCAATAGGCAGCCCTCCGGAAAAGCTTTTTAATGATATATTCAACGATTTGGATATAAAGCAGCAGCCACTTTTTATAAGAAATATTTATGATAAAGGCATAACTGCAGCCCTAAAACTCATCCGCAGCATTTTGACTGATAGGGATAATAAGCCAAAAAATGTACTTATAATAGGTTCAAATGCCAGTTCATTGGAGTTGATCTATAACCTTGGAAACGATATAATGAAGGAGATCAATGAACTATACATTATTTCGTCATCAGGAAGATTTCCCGGTCGTATCAAAAAAGAGGTCTCCGACCCTGTTTTTATTCCTGAAAACCTAACATCACTAAAGAACCTAAATGATTTTACTGCAGAGCAAATTTTTGCTTCCTTCCTCAATGATCTGGAACTGGCAAGAAATCGTAAAATTGATACCGAAGACACCTATCTGCCTGTAAACTCATTGGTCGCGGAATTAGTCAATGCGTTAAACCCCTTTCAGCAGGAAAAGTTTGTAACAACACATGGGCAGGAGATAGGAAAATTTTACCGAAGGGCAGGAGATGATTATTCGGATAAAGTGCAGAAATTACAAAGGCAACGAAAGTTAAAATTCATTAAAGGCGAATTTATAAAAGTTAACAACTCAGGTTTCCAGTATAAAAACTCTTCAGAAGGAACAATGGTGAACTTTATTCAGCCCATAGATATTATTATCAGTTGTTCAGGCTCAAATAATTTAGCTAAAGGTCCGTCAACATCAAAACTAATCAACAACCTTATTAATCGTAAAATTTGTCAGGTAAACCCATCTGGAAGGGGCTTCAGCGTTAATGCACAATTTGAAACTGATAAAAATTTTTATGTGATGGGACCTTTATTAGCCGGGAACGTTATTGGTAATCATAAAATTTGGCATGCCGAAAGTTGTATCCGCATTTTTAATTTAACGTTTGACCTGGCCAATCAACTATTAAGAAAATGACTAAGGCAATGACCGGCGTTAATCTGAAATAATATGAAAACTCTTATAAATGCCCTATTTAATTAAACATATTAAATTAACAGTACAAACATATGATGTTATATCTCATCGGGGCTTATGTGATGCGGGGTGCCTGCCTGTTCCGCGCTGCCTGGCTCGTCAAAATATGGTGGCTAAAGCCCCAGGGGGAAATGTAATCAGCATGCGTAACATTGAAAAAGTCAGACAGGATGTTGGCTGAAATCTGAAAAAAACATTAAAGGTGCGTATGCGTACATGTAGGGGTATTGAATCCGGTGATCGGCATGCCTGTACTTATTTATCTCCAGCGCTCAGCAAAATTGTCAAACTCATCCTTGTACTGATCCGAAACGGGGAACATCTTGTTTCCAATATAAACAGCGTTTTTGGTCACGGATGTGATTTTGTAAAGGGAAATGATATGTGATTTATGGATGCGCATAAACTTTCTTTTCGGTAGTTTTTCTTCCGGAACCTTTAGCGTGATCAGCGAGCACGTTCTACCCAAAGCGTACCTTATCAATTAGTACCCCTGTTATCGATAAACCTGATATCCATGATTTTCTGCTCAAAATCATCCGCAGGAACCAATACTTTTGCTTTAATACGCATTTTATAAGTGTACACTGTGCTAACGCTGTAATCCAATATTTTAGCAATTGCCTCAAGATTATTTATACCCAGCCGCATTAATGCAAATATTCTGAGCGTTGCATTCAGTGTTTCACCAGATTTTGGCCAAATTTGACCTTCTTTCTTTAACAGCCCATTAAAGACAGCAATGAAATTGGGGAACATCGTTAAAAAGACGGTATCAAGCGTATTGTACAATTGCCCTTTCTCTTCTTCAATGCGAACATTATTTAGAATTGCATTTACATCATTATATTTCTCAAGTTTAATATTGTGCTGCGTTTTACGCTTTACTTTATCGAGTGTTTCGATGTATGACGAACACGTTTTAAAGAACAGTCCGATAAGTTCCTCTTTTATTTTCGAAGACTCCCAGAGCTTGCCGTTTACGTTTTCCAGTTCCTTATTTTTTTCCTTTATCACCACTTCATTAGCTTTGATCTGCAGCATTTGTTTTCGGTAGATAACCAGCAGAAAAAACAACAAAACAGCAACAATCACAAAGATCAGAAACCCGATGAGAAGCTTATCTTTTTCATGTTGTTTCTCGTCAATGAGCTTACTTGCAACAACCGGCAGGATCGCCTCTATCTGTACGGCGCGGTTTCTCGCACCATAAAACTTGGCATTTCTTGCCGCTTCCTGTATAAAAATGTAGGCGTCGCCTGTCCTATTCAGCTTAAACAATTCCCGCCCGAGTAGAAATGCGGCCAGGGTCTCTTTCGTGGAGGAGCGAATGTCATTGATGGCGGCAAGAGCAAGAAAAAATATTTTATCCTGGCCCGCATAAGCATAACTGATCCGGGTAGCAACCATGGCCACGTTATGTTCAGGCATGTGATGCTGAATAATAAAGTTGTAGAAAAACTGCGGGGTTAGCTTATCGTTTTTCACCGAGTCGGGAAGAAAAGCCAGGTTAATGGTTTTTTCGAATTCATTTGGAGGCGTTGAGATTTCGGCATTTTTAAAATCATCTTCTGATCGTTTGAAATATATCTTTGAAAAATGGGCGTCGTTGTCATAATCGCCTATCCCTGCATTTAATCGGGCATGTAATACCAGGTAATCGGTTTTAAGGACATTGGTTAAACCGCTGGTATCAATTTTTTCCGTTATGTCAAAGGCCTCCTTATAAAATCCCGAATTTAATAAGGTGCTTCCCAACAGGATTTCGCTTTGAATCAGATTTTTCCTTTTTTTAAATTTCACGGAAAGATCAATCATCTTTTTGACGTAAGTGTATGCTGAGTCAAATTTGAAAGAATGGTATTCGTCGGATATCCTGGAATAAAGATCATATTGAGCGTCAAAGTCGGCTGTATCGGTATGAAGCAAACGATACCGCAAGAGGTTTATCCGTTTTTTTTTATTGAGATCGTGAAAGTTTTCCCTGGCCAGTTCAGACTTTAAAACTTTTAAAAGACTATCTGATTTTGCGTCTTGCGAATAACCACCAAAGCTGGCAAGCAAAAAAAGGTTAATAAAAAGTATTTTGATTTTCATCATAGATCAGGTTTTTGATTCCAGGCTGTGCGCAAATTTTGCGCAATGGTATCGGGTGATATTGACCATCTTTTTCCCTCCGAATTTAATTCAACCATTTGTAAAAAATACCATTTATTGCCGGGTAGGAGCTGTACTGAAAACATTTTAACAAATGATTAAAGCGTTCTAATCGCGGGTTTGGATAGCTGTTTTCAATGAAAATCTGTCTGATTTCCTTAGATTTTTCGGTTCGATTGTAAATATATATTGCTAATTATCAATCATATAGATGTTTATTTTTTTAGATTTTTATGCTCAAGGCGTATGCCTGTTGCGTAACATGCCCAATTCATGTTTTACTTTGACTTGCCAATTTAAATGCGCCATCATGGCGCCAGCATTACCAATAGTCGGCTGCAGCGATGAATGGTAAATGCTGGTGTTTATAAACCAATTAACAAACAATTATGCAAGTACAAATTTTACGATTATTAAGTTGTTTTGCCTTGTTATGCTTTTTTGTGCTGCCCGCTACGGCGCAAAACAAAATGGTTACAGGTAAAGTGACAGACTTAGAAACCGGTTCGCCACTTCCCGGTGTAACCATTGCCGCCAAAGGATTAACTATTGGCACCAATACCGATGCCAATGGTAATTTTAAACTTTCCATCCCTGGGTCAGTAAACACCCTGGTAGTTTCTTTTATTGGCTACAAACGCCAGGAAGTGGAGGTAACTGTTGCTACAGCTTTAAATATAAAGCTGGAAACCGATCAGAAAACGCTGAAAGAAGTAGTTGTGGTAAGTGTAGGTTACGGAACCCTCGATAAGAAGGAGGTTTCCAGCGCTATTACGCACGTATCTTCAAAAGAGCTGCTTTCTGTTGCCAGTAATAGCCCTTTAATGTCGTTACAAGGCAAGGTGCCGGGGCTTACCATTTCAAATACTGCGGCTGCCGATCCTAACTCAACACCCACCGTTCAGCTGCGAGGGGTTTCATCCCGTAATGCAGGTTTGGGGCCTTTGTATGTTATTAATAATGTGCCTGGCGGTAACATTGATAACATCAATCAAAACGATATTGAATCAATTGATGTGCTGAAAGGCGGCGCTGCATCAGCCATTTATGGTACCCGGGGCAGTAACGGCGTTATCATAATTACTACTAAAAAGGGAACATCTCAGTCGAGCTTATTTTATGATGGCTATACCAGTTTTGATTATATCACTAATAAATTACAGGTACTTTCTAAAGATGATTTCATCAAAAACAGGGTTGATAATAAGCAGGGGCAGGATTACGGGGGAAATACCGATTGGCTAAAATCAGTCAGTAACTCACCTTCGTTTGGTCAGAAACACACCCTGCAATTTTCAGGAGGTTCAGGAAAAACCAACTTTTTTGCATCAGCCGATTACAGGAATGCCGAAGGAATTGACCTCAGGGCTAATAAAAAGGAATATGGTGCCAGGGTTAATGTTAATCATACCTCGGCAGATGATGTTTTTACCGTGAGCCTGAATGTTGCTCCGCGATATGCCAATACAAATACCGCCGATTACAGTGGGTTCAATAATGCTTTAACACTTAACCCTACATTGCCGATATATAACAGTACAGGTCAGTATAACTTTATAAATACGGGTTTCTTTTCCAATAATCCGGTTGAAAATGCCAAGCTCGTTCAGGCACAACAGGAAATCAAAGAGCTGGATATGAACGGTACTTTTAAATTGAATATTTTAAAGAACTTAAATACCGCTGTTACAGTTTCGGAAGTAAGTTCTTCTTTTAAAAACCTCAACTTCAGCCCCTCCACACTTAGCACTATTTTGCATTCAAACCCTGTCAACAAAACAAATTACGCTTCACAAGAGCAGATTGAAAATGATGTAAAGAATGTGGAATGGACCGGTAACTATTTTGCAAGTTTTGGCAAGCATGATATTAAGCTGTTGGGAGGATATTCATACGCTTTGTATGATTACCAGCAGTTTAAAGCCAGTAATTATGATTTTCCATTCGACTCTTTTCTGTGGAATAACTTAGGTTCAGGTGCCTATAACGGGGGCGATAAAGGTAACGGGCAAGGGGCTGTTGCTTCAACCAGGAACGGCTCTACACTCATCGCTTTTTTTGGCAGGGTAAACTATGTTTATGATAATAAATATATTGTAACCGCGAGCTTAAGGCGCGAAGGTTCTTCAAAATTTGGCCCTAATAATAAATGGGGAAATTTTCCGGCTGCATCGGCAGCCTGGAGAATTTCTGACGAAGGTTTTTTGAAAGATAAAATCTCATGGCTCAATGACCTGAAATTAAGGGCAGATTATGGGGTAACCGGTAACCAGGATTTCGCAAGCTATCAGTCGTTGCTTTTGTATGGTGGCTACGGTTATTTTCCATTTGATGGTACCTCGTACCAGGTATTTGGCCCATCGCAAAATATTAACCCCAATTTAAGATGGGAAAAAGCCATCAACTTTAACGTAGGGCTCGATTTTGATTTATTTAATAGCCGGATTTCAGGGTCGTTGAATTATTATATACGTACCAATAAAGATCTGTTAGGCAGTTATAACGTACCTGTACCGCCAAACCCCCAGTCGCAAACCTATGCAAACGTAGGCACCTTAAAAAACTCAGGTATTGAAATACAATTAAATGCAAGTGCCGTGAAGGGGACGAAATTTAAATATGACATTTCTTTTACAGCGGCATTAAACAATAATAAGTTTGTTTCTTTCTCCAATGATATTTATAAAGGCGCACCGTACCTTGATATAGTAGGATTGCCGGCACCTGGTAGTCCCGGTAATATTCAACGTATTCAGGAAGGCGAAAGGATAGGGGAGTTCTATAGCTTTAAATCTGCAGGGGTTGATAATACAGGGGCATTGCTGGTTTATAAAAAGGATGGGAGTATCGTAACTGCCAATAACGCCAGCAATGATGATAAGCAGTTTGTGGGCAATGGCCTGCCCAAATGGACTGCCTCTCTGGGCAATACTTTCAGGTATGAAAACTGGGACCTGGGTATATTTCTTCGGGGCAATTTTGGCTATCAAATTTTTAATATGCCTGCTTTTTATATTGGCACGCCTGCTACACAAGCCGATATCAATGTGCTTACCTCAGCCTACAACAGCAGTAGTAAATATGCTAAACTTACTAACCCCTCTACCGCTTCTATCGCATCTGATTATTTTCTTGAACCGGGTTCATTTGTTAAAATTGATAATGTCTCGTTGGGGTATTCGCATCAGGTTTCATCTAAATACATTCATCGTTTTAGAATATACGCCACTGGAAGAAACCTCCACACCTTCACCAAATACACAGGTGGCGACCCAGACCTGGTACCTGTGAACGGTTTAAGGCCTGGAATAAATACAAATTCCGATGGCAACGGCACCTTGAATTATTATCCATCAACGCTTCAATTGCTGTTAGGTGTTCAGGTAACTTTTTAACCTTTAATTTTTGTAAAGATGAAACGCATAAAAAATTTAAGATATATAAGCGCGGGCACAATGCTCGTTGTACTGTTACTGGCAGGCAGTTGTACCAAGCTTGATGAGAAAGTGTATGATAAAGTTGGCGTTGATCAGTTTCTGACCCGCAGAGACGATGTGATCCGTGATTTTTTAAGGCCCTTTGAACATGCATATTGGAGCATACAAGGTAATGATATTTATGCAGCCAGTGAAGATTGTACTGATGAACTCGCCACTGTAAACCGGCAGGGCGACTGGCAGGATGGTGGATATTATCAGCGCATGCATTACCATACCTGGACCATTAACGACGGGTTTACAAGCGGCGCGTGGACAGCCTTTTATCAGGGTATTTCACTGGCTACCAATTCTCTACAGGATATGGAGGGCATAAAAGATCCGGCGAAACTAAATGTTACCCCTGTTGAGTTAGCTGATTTTAAGGCCGAGTTAAAAACGCTGCGTGCGTGGTTTAATTTAAGGGCACTTGATTTTTACAGAAACATTGAGATTGTTACCGATGTGAAAAGCTCTACACAGGGTAATAAGCAGGTGCCGCCGCAAGAAGCCTTTAACTTTATAGAATCGGAGTTAAAAGCAGCCATCCCTGATTTGCCAACCCGTGCAAGCCTTGGCGATCAGGGCATTGGAAGATGGACCAAAGCAGGGGCGGCGGCGTTGCTT
>Ga0193717_1001559_pt1 | contig 14008 bp, 16 predicted proteins | sample U2c2metaG_FD_145900 | JGI IMG/M metagenome (GOLD analysis project Ga0193717, IMG submission 145900) | Soil microbial communities from a riparian zone of the East river system, Colorado, United States - U2c2 | ecosystem: Environmental > Terrestrial > Soil > Riparian zone | place: USA: East River... | reverse complement strand
TAGCACCAATGTCACCTTGGTGCCTGGGTTCGCCTTCGCCACGGCGGCCAACTCGATGACGGCCGTCATCGCCGAGTGTCCGCTGCCGACGACTACAACGTGCCGACCGGCCAACGCCGCACCTTGCTCGGGTGTCGGCGGCACGTAGAACACGGCGCCAGCGTTCGCAGCTTCACGTTCACCAATGGCCGGTAACCCATCCGCACCAACGGGATTCGGCTGTCCCCAGGTACCAGAGGCGTCGATGACCGCGCGGGCGTCGAACCGCGATTCCGCGCCATTGCGGTCGATCACGTGAATCACGAAGGGTTGGTTCTCGCGGCCGGCACTGACTAGCCGGTCGCGGCCACGGCGCGACACGCCCACGACTCGCGTGCCGTAGCGGAGACGATCACCCAGCGCGGTCGCCAGTGGGGCAAGATAGCTGCCGACCCATTCGGCGCCCGTCGGATAGCCCTCCTGGGGCGCCTGCCATCCGGATGGCTCCATCAGTCGCGCTCCGGCGGGGTCGATCAATTCGCTCCACGGCGAGAACATTCGCACGTGGCCCCACGCGCTCACCCCTGCGGCGGCGGTCTCGCCTGCCTCAAGGACTACCGACTCGATCCCACGCTCCAGCAAGTGGGCGGCCGCCGCCAAACCCTGGGGTCCGGCGCCGATTACCGCAATGGGCAATTCAGACAACGGTCCATCTCCTCGTATCGATATTGTTCGATGCATCGACTGTGCTCGATACATCGACATCTGTCAATACGTGTGGCAAGCTTGTTTCATGACCACCACCGTCGTTGTCACTGCGAACGACATCGCCTCATGCTGTTCACCGCTGACCGGTGGCAGCCTCGAGCCCCCTGCTGCCGAGCGGCTGGCCCACATCTTCAAGGCCCTCGCCGACCCGGCTCGAGTGCGACTGTTGTCGATGATCGCCGCCGCCGACGGCGCCGAAGCGTGTATCTGCGATCTCACTGAGCCGCTGGCGCTCTCCCAACCCACGGTGTCGCACCACATGAAGCAGCTCGTGGACGCGGGGCTAGTCAGCCGCGAACAGCGCGGCAAATGGGCCTATTTCCGCGTCGTCGACCATGCCCTGGAACAGCTCGCGGCGATCCTGGCACCCGCCCGCTCTTCTGCCTGAGCGGCTAACGCAGGGTGTACGCCACATCCGTGCTGAAGACCTCGAAACCCAGCTTGCGGTACGTCCTCACGGCCGCTGAGTTATTTGCCTCGACGTAAAGCATCGCCGTCGACTCGGCCCCGAGCCGCTCCGCAAGGTGCCGCAAACCGACCAGAGTCAACAACGCACCGATGCCACGGCCCTGGGTCGTCGGATCGACGGCCACCACATAGACCTCACCGAGCCCCCTCCCCGAGTCGCTGCGCTCCTGCCCGCCGGACGTTGCGGGAACGTGCACTTTCGTCCAGTGAAAACCGAGCATCTTGCCCGATTCTTCGTCGGTCGCAAGGAACAATCCGGCTGGATCGAACCACGGCTCAGCGCGCCGCTCGGCGACCTCGGCCTCGGTCCAGCCGCCTTGTTCGGGATGCCATGCGAAGGCCGCGTTGTTGACCCGCAGCAGCTCCTCGTCGGCGTCGGGGCCAGGGTATGTCGCCACCCGCACCCCGTCGGGGATGGGGTCGGCTGGAAGATCCGCCAGCGACCGGCGCATCTGCAGGAGTTGACGTGCGGACGCAAGGCCAAGTGCGGCTGCCGTCGCCCTGGCGGGCTCGAGGTCTCCGTGTGCCCAGACTCTGGCGCCTGCACCGCCCTCGGTGAGCCCGGTGCGGATCAACGCCGCGCCGATGCGCCTGCGACGGGCCGTTGGATGGACGACGAGCTCCGCCATCGCCGTCGAATCGGCGGTCGCCGCCACCAGATTGAGATAGCCGACCACGGTCCCGCCGTCTTCGGCCACCAGGTGTCTGGTGCGGTCGTGGGAGAGCTCGCGCAGCACCTGGTCACCCACGGGGGCGACGCCGTCGTGGGCGGTGGCCGAGGCGATGACGTCCCGAATTTGGCGTTGGTCGGCGCCCGAGAGGGCAGCGCGCCAGGCCAGCACGGTCACTGACTGTGCAGCGGGTCGGTCAGCGCTTCCGGTGCGTCCGCATAGGCGTCGACTTCCTCGAAGTCGTCGGCGACCTCGGCGCCGGGAGCGGGCGGTCGGCCCCGCGCGGGCCGGACCGCCTTGTAGCCAACGTTGCGCACGGTGCCGATCAACGACTCGTATTCGGGACCGAGCTTGGCCCGCAGCCGGCGAACGTGGACGTCGACGGTACGAGTGCCACCGAAGAAGTCGTATCCCCAGACCTCCTGAAGGAGCTGCGCTCTGGTGAACACCCGGCCCGCGTGCTGCGCCAGGTACTTCAGAAGCTCGAATTCCTTGTAGGTCAAGTCAAGTGGGCGACCGCGCAGTCGGGCGGTGTAGGTGCCCTCGTCGATCACCAGTTCGCCGAGGTTGACCTTGCCGAGGTTCTCCTGATCGGCGGCACCTCCGCGGCGTCCGACCAGAAGCCGCAACCGCGCATCGATCTCGGCGGGCCCGGTGCCGGGCAGCAGAATCTCGTCGAGCCCCCAATCGACGTTGATGGCAACGAGTCCGCCCTCGTTGACCACCGCGACCACTGGAACCAACGTTCCCGTCGTACCCAACAGCCGACACAATCCGCGCGCGGCCGCGAGATCAGTGCGCGCGTCGACGATCGCCACATCCGCGGTGCCGGCCTCCAGAAGAGAGGACACCTCAGTCGGCGCCGACCGCACGTTGTGTGCGAGCAGCGACAGCGAAGGCAGTACCGAGTCGGGGTGCGGGTCGACGGTCAGTAGCAGTAGATCCAACGGGTCCTCCATCACGCCTCTGGGAGATGAACCCGACTCCGACGGCTTCGGCGAAGTGCGGTCATCTCCCAGATTCATGGCTGACACGTGGCCGTTACCGGCCCACGATCGTCTAACGATAGCGTGCCACCAGCCGATTAGCCGCGCCGAGCGCTACAGGCCACGCAGAACCCATTCCCCGGTCGCTCCGTTCCTACCCACCGAGTGGGCCAGAATGTCCCAGTGCGCAAGGTGCTGATCGGACTTATGGCGACCGTGACGACCGTGGTCGTCGTCGCCGTCGGCGCCGACTTCGGCGGGGCCATCTATGCGGAGTACAGGTGGGCGCGCAGCGTGCGCAGCGCCAACGGCTTGGGTTTCGACCCCTGGGTCGGCATCCTCGGATTTCCCTTTTCCACGCAGGCGGTGAATCGCAGATACAAGGAAGTGGAGATCCGCGCAGGCGGCGTCGACCACCCGGTCGTCGGCAAGGTGTCGCTGGAGGCGACCATGCACTCGGTCGATCTGAGCCAGACGTCGTGGCTGGTGGAACCGGACGCCCAGCTTCCCATCAGAAGGCTGGAGAGCCGCATCATCATCGACTCGACGCACGTCGGCCGCTTCATGAACATCAAGGACCTGCTGGTCGAAGCCCCGCCCAAGGAGACCAACGATCCGACGGGCGGCACCACCGAGTCGGGCATCTCGAGCAATACCGGTCTAGTCTTCACCGGCACGCCGACGTCCGCCGGCTTCGACGAGAAGGTGAGCGTGTCGGTAGACCTCTCCATCGTCGGCGAGGAACAGACGACCCTCGTCACCACCGCCACCGGGGTACTCACCGGTGCAGGAACAGCCGACCAGGAGGTGCCCGAGCAGAAGCGCGCCGCGGTGCTGGCCGCATTCAGCATCAGCATCCCCGGCCAGAAATTGCCGTTCGGCCTCAAACCGACCAGTGAGGGGGCCCGCGGGTCCGACCTCATCATCGAAGGCATCACCACGGGAGTAACCGTGACTCTGAGCGGGTTTAGACAATCATGAGCTCATCCGTCGTCGTCGTGCTCGCGGTGACCATCGCCGCGTTCGGGGTGGCGTATCTCATCGGACGGCTGCTGACGTTGCGTTCCGGGATGTTGCGCGACGCGAAGGCGGCGGCTGACGTCGACACCTCGGATATGGGGTTGTCCACCACTGGCCCCACGGTGGTGCACTTCACCGCCGAGTGGTGCGGACCGTGTGCGGCGGTGCGACGGGTGGTCGACCAGGTCTGCGACGAACTGCCACAGGTGGCCCACGTCGAGCTCGACATGGACGCCAATCCGGCGATAGCGCGTCGACTTTCGGTGTTGTCGCTGCCGACCACGATCGTCTTCGGCTCCGACGGTCGCCCCCTGTTCCGCATGAGTGGGGTCCCGAAGGCCGCTGACCTGCGCGCCGCCCTGGAACCGTTATTGGCTTGACGGCCATGTCTTTGGGTAAGCTGTCCGACGTGTCCGCCCGCCTCGAGCTCGTGCTCACCAAGCGCCGCACAGTCGACCTGTGCCGCGTTGCGGGTTGTTGCTGTTGTTGTCGTAGCTGCTGAGTAGCCGCGCCGCTTTCTCGCGCCGCACTCGGAGCAGCCCCTCGCGGGTATGCCCGCGATCCGTTTTGACAACAACAGGAGCATTCTCGTGTCGAACAAGACCACCGGACCAGACCAGTTAGACGTCCGAGGACCGCGCTTCACGGCGTGGGTCACCACCGCCGTGATCGTGGCCACGCTCGTCGCTTCGGTTTTCAGCAACACTGCCGCGGCCATCATGCTCGGCGTACAAGCCGTCGTCTTCGCCGTCGGTGCCGTCGGCGGCCCGCGCAAGCACCCGTACGGGCGCATCTTCGCGACCTTCGTGGCACCGCGCCTCGGTCCGGTGACCGATCGCGAACCGGTGCCACCGCTAAAGTTCGCGCAAGCAGTCGGCTTCGTCTTCACGGTTGTCGCCGCGGCTGGCTTCGCCACCGGGCTAAGCCTGGTCGGCCTCATCGCGACGGCATTCGCGTTGGTCGCAGCCTTCCTGAACGCCGCCTTCGGTATCTGCCTTGGCTGCCAGCTCTACCCGCTCGTCGCACGCCTGCGCCGAGTGGCCACCCCGGCCTGATCTGAAACACCAAGTAACCGAAGGGATTTCGTACATGGCTCGCTCCGACGTGCTGGTCACCACCGAATGGGCTGAGAGCAATCTCGACGCGCCCAACACCGTCTTCGTCGAGGTCGACGAAGACGCGAGCGCCTACGACGTCGGGCACATCGCCGGCGCCGTGAAACTGGACTGGAGGTCCGACCTTCAGGATCCGGTCAAGCGCGACTTCGTCGACGCACAGCAGTTCTCCAAGCTGCTGTCCGACAAGGGCATCGGCAACGACGACACAGTGATCCTCTACGGCGGAAACAACAACTGGTTCGCCGCGTACGCGTACTGGTACTTCAAGCTCTACGGGCACCGCGACGTCAAGCTGCTCGACGGCGGCCGCAAGAAGTGGGAACTCGACGGACGCCCGCTGTCGGCCGACAAGGTCGAGCGCCCCGCCACGTCGTACACCGCCCAGGCTCCCGACCTGTCGATCCGGGCGTTCCGCGACGAGGTCATCGCCGCCATCGGCGCCAAGAACCTGGTCGACGTCCGCTCCCCCGACGAGTTCTCCGGCAAGATCCTGGCTCCCGCCCACCTGCCGCAGGAGCAGAGCCAGCGTCCCGGCCATATCACCGGCGCCATCAACGTTCCGTGGAGCAAGGCGGCCAACGACGACGGGACCTTCAAGTCCGACGAAGACCTCGCCAAGCTGTACGCCGCGGCAGGGTTGGACGGAGCGAAGGAGACCATCGCCTACTGCCGGATCGGGGAGCGCTCGTCGCACACCTGGTTCGTGCTGCAGGAGCTGCTCGGCCACCAGAACGTGAAGAACTATGACGGCAGTTGGACTGAATATGGCTCCCTGGTGGGGGTCCCGATCGAGTTGGGAAGTTGATTATGTGCTCTGCACCGAAGCAAGGAATTGCGTTGCCCGCCAACGTTGACCTCGAGAAGGAGACGGTCATCACGGGCCGCGTCCTGGATGGCTCCGGCCAGTCCGTCGGCGGGGCGTTCGTGCGCCTGCTCGACTCGTCCGACGAGTTCACGGCCGAGGTCGTGGCGTCGGCCACCGGCGACTTCCGCTTCTTCGCCGCGCCGGGGACGTGGACGCTGCGTGCGCTCTCGCCTGCAGGCAACGGCGATGCCAGCGTCGCGCCGTCGGGTGCGGGCATCCACGAAGTCGACGTCAAGGTCGCCTGACACTCATCGAAGACTGAGCACTAGACTCTTCGTCGTGGTGCTCTTCTTCGAGATCATGCTCGTGGCGGCGGTGGTGGTCATCACCTGGTTCGCGCTGTACGCGGTGTACCGGCTCATCACCGACGACCTGTGACGTCCGAGGACGACGCATCGTTTGCGGGGTTGTCCGCATCCGGTGACGAGGCATTGGCCGCGGCCGCCGAGCGCAGCAAGGTGACCTCCGCCCGCAACATCCCGGCTTTCGACGACCTTCCCTTGCCTCGCGATACCGCCAATCTGCGCGAGGGCGTCAACCTCAGCGACGCGTTGCTCGCGCTGTTGCCGCTCGTCGGCGTGTGGCGAGGCGAAGGCGAAGGGCACTCCGCCCAAGGCGACTATCGATTCGGCCAGCAGATCGTGGTGTCCCACGACGGCGGCGACTATCTGAACTGGGAAGCCCGGTCGTGGCGGCTGTCCGAATCGGGTGACTACGAATCCCCTGGGCTCCGTGAGACTGGCTACTGGCGGTTCGTCGACGACCCAAGCGATCCCGCTGAAACCCAGGCCATCGAACTGCTGCTCGCCCACTCTGCCGGCTACGTCGAGTTGTTCTACGGCCATCCGCTGAATCTGTCGTCATGGGAATTGGCCACCGACGCGTTGGCCCGCACCAAGTCGGGCGCGCTGGTGGGCGGGGCCAGGCGGCTGTACGGAATCGTCGAGGGCGGCGACCTGGCCTACGTCGAGGAGCGCGTGGACGCCGACGGTGGCCTGGTGCCGCATCTGTCCGCCCGGCTTGCGCGGTTCGTCGGCTAGTGCCCCAGATAGTGCGTGGTCGACTGCTGGCCGCTGGACTCGTCGCGGCCGGACTGCTCAGCGCGTGCGGGTCCGAGCCCGCGCCGCCTGCACCGACCACAAGCCAACCCACCACTCAGCACGGCGCCTACGCCGTATGCCTGGCCGAGCACGGGGTGCCGACGCCGCCCGCAGGCCCGGCCGCTCCGCCGGGCGTCGACGCGCAGACGTGGGCCGACGCGCAGAAAGCCTGCCCGAGCAAGGCTCCCGGACCCGCCAGCTAGTGCCGGGCCAACCGACCCCAGACATGGAGCGGCCCCCGAGCCTTGGTTCCTGGTCGGACAAAACCGAGGGGCTCGGGGGCCGGGTGGCTGCGGAGAATTCGCTAGCGCGCGCAGGTGATCCGCACATAGAGCAACGAATACTCCCGGTGCTGCTAGCGGGCAGCCACCTCACATGTCCATAAGTCATTCAATTTCTCGGACCACCTCCCTTCTCGTGTACGAGCGACCGTACTCCCGAACCGATGGCCCGACAACCGATTTTCGCGACTAGTCAGGGTTCGCGGGCAATGGCCGCATCGACGAGCGCGGCGAGTTCGGGGGCCATCGGTGCTTCGCGCAGCGATTCACCGTCAAGGGTGTGCACACGGGCGGCCAGCGTCACGCTCGATAGCAGCCAAACGCCCTGAGCAGCAATAAGATCCGTCTTCCGCAAAAGCCCCTGTTCGCACGCGAGTCCACGCTCCCGTGCCACGCCGAACAATGCCTGCGCGGTGGTGCCCGACAAGATCGGCAACGACGTCGGCGGCGTCACCAACGCGCCATCGACGGATATGACGACCGTCGAGCGGGGACCCTCCAGCACGAATCCGTCCGAACTCAGGAACACCGCATCGTCCGCCCCGAGCCCCGCGGCGTGGCGCAACGCGGCGACGTTGACCGCATATGACACCGACTTCGCACCAGCCAGCGACCACGGGGCCGCAAACCCGGCGCCAGGAAGGCCCCGGTCCAGCGTGACGGCCGAGACTCCGTCGCGGCGAGCCGCCGCCACCCGGGCTGGCACCGGAGCCACCGTCACGAACCCGACCGACGCTCCGTCGCGGCGGCGCCCGTAGACCATTCGCAACACCCCCTCGTCGGCCGCACCCCATCGAGCCACCGCGGTGGTGACCGCGGTACGCCACGTTGCGAGCTCCGGCGGAGCGAGGCCGACGATCGCGGCGGAGGTGCCAAGCCGGGCCAGGTGCGCCTCGAGCAGACTCGGCCGACCGTCGCGCAGCAGCAGCGTCTCGAACACGCCGTCGCCGCGCACGAACAATGGGTCGTCGGCGCATACGACGGGCAGACCCGGCGCCGAGCCGCGGCCGTCCAGCGTGACGACCACCTCGTGTTCCTGGCCCATGGGCATGACGGTAACCGGCTCACCGCTCAGTAGAGTTGAGTGATGTTCGCTGTTCCCGCGCCCGAGCAAGGTCCAGATGTCGGCGCCGTGTGGCATTACGGCGATCCGTTCGGCGAACAGCGCGCCGCCGCCGAAGCCGTCGTGCTCGTCGACCGTTCGCACCGCGCCACCCTGAAGTTGACCGGCAACGACCGGCGAAGCTGGCTGCACACCATCTCCAGCCAGCACGTCAGCGACCTGCCCGACGGTGCGGTCACCGAGAATCTCATCCTCGACGGCCAGGGACGTGTCGAAGATCACTGGATGCAGACCCAACTCGACGGCGTCACCATCCTGGACACCGAGCCGTGGCGGGGCGAGCCGCTGCTGACCTACCTCCGCAGGATGGTGTTCCGGGCCGACGTGACGATCGAACCCGCCGAACTTGCAGTGCTGACGCTGCTCGGGCCGGGAGCGGCCGACGCGGCCGTGCTCGCGGTGCTCGGCCTGGATGCGTTGCCGGCCGTGTGGACCGCATTGCCGCTGGCAGATGGTGGGTTCGTGCACACGCTGCCCGATTCGGAGGTGGACGTCGTCGTACCGCGCGACACCGCCGCCGAGTGGCGGGAGCGGCTGGTCGCGGCGGGCGTCCGTCCAGCGGGCGTCTGGGCCTACGAGGCGCGTCGCGTGGCGGCCCTGCATCCCCGCCTCGGCGTCGACACCGACGATCGGACGATCCCGCACGAAGTCAGCTGGATCGGCGGGCCCGGGGAGGGCGCCGTGCACCTGAACAAGGGGTGCTACCGAGGGCAGGAAACCGTCGCCCGCGTGCACAACGTGGGTAAACCGCCGCGGATGCTGGTGCTGCTGCATCTGGACGGCTCGGCGGACCGCCCGGTCACGGGTGACCCGGTGCTGACCGGCGGAAAGCCGGTCGGACGACTGGGCACCGTCGTCGACCACGTGGACCTCGGTCCCATCGGCCTTGCGCTGCTCAAGCGTGGGTTGCCTGCCGACACCGAACTGACCACGGGGGGCGAGTCGGAGGTGGCCGCGGTCATCGACGCCGATTCCCTGCCACCCTCAGATGTCGTCGGGGCGGGTCGGCTCGCGATCCAACGGCTGCGCAGCGACAAGAGATGAGCGCTTCGCGGCCGCGCTGGGGTAGGCCTGCCAGCATGAGTCCGCGGGGCACGGTAAAGTGTTGACAGGACAATAAACACACAGATCGGAGCCGCCTGAGCATCGGGCCGCTCCGTTATTGCGCGAGGGGGTCCCCCATGGGCCGCGGCCGAGCAAAGGCAAAGCAGACTAAGGTCGCGCGTGAGCTCAAATACAGCTCACCGCAGACCGATTTCACGCAGCTACAGCATGAGCTGTCGCACGCTCCCGACGACCCCATTGGCAGTCGCGTAGTCGACGAAGTGCCCGAGGAGTGGGCCGAAGAGGACGACTGGCGCCGCTAGCCCTCGCCGGTCACGGCCGGCGCACGCGCGATCAGAATCGCGGGTGTTGTCCGACGAGTTGGGTGCGCGGCTCGCCCTTCTTGCCCTTCTTGACGACGCCAAGCGTCCAGCAATCGAGGTGGCGAGCCGTCAGGATCGCAAGGGCCCGGTCGGTGTCTTCTGGTGCGACCACGGCGACCATGCCGATGCCCATGTTGAACGTCTTGTCCATCTCGGACCGCTCGATGCGGCCGCGCTGGGCGATCATCAGACCGTTGGGAACCACGCGCTCCAGATTGCCTGCCAAACCACCACCCGTGACGTGGCAGAACACGCGAACCTGCGTCTCCGCCGCCAGCGCGAGGCAGTCCTTGGCATAGATCCGGGTGGGCTCCAGCAGCTCTTCTCCAAGCGTGCGACCGAACTCCTCGACGTGACCGTTGAGGTCCATCCGGTCGATGTCCAACAGCACCTTGCGGGCCAGGGAGTACCCGTTGGAGTGCAACCCGGTCGACGACATCGCGATTATCACGTCGCCCGGCTTGACGCGTTCGGGTCCGAGCACGTCATCGGCTTCGACGATGCCGACACCGGTGGCCGACACGTCGTAGTGGTCTGGCGGCATGACACCGGGATGCTCCGCGGTCTCACCGCCGAGCAGGGCGCAGCCGGCCATCACGCAGCCGTCGGCGATGCCCGACACGATCTCGGCGACTCGCTCGGGCACGGTGCGGCCAACCGCGATGTAGTCCTGGAGGAATAGCGGCTCAGCGCCGCACACGACGAGGTCGTCGACGACCATGGCGACGAGGTCCAGCCCGACGGTGTCGTGCTTGTCCATGGCCTGGGCGATGACCAGCTTGGTGCCCACCCCGTCTGTCGACGACGCAAGCACCGGCTCGCGGTAACCCCCGCGCAGGGCGAACATCCCTGCGAAGCCGCCAAGGCCGCCTCGCACCTCAGGTCTGGTGGCCTTCTTCGCCAGCGGTTTGAACAATTCGACGGCAAGATCCCCCGCGTCTATGTCCACTCCGGCCGAGGCGTAGGAGGTGCCGGCACTTCGTTCGGCTCGCTTGCCCTCGCTCATCGCGCCCAAGGGTACCGGTCGCCACGACAACCGTGCACGCGCCACCGCCCGGCAAATTGGCGGTCCCCACCCGCGGGGGTACGACGTGTGACACGCTCGGCGCTCATGAACGGACTTCGCCTGCTCGCCCCGGCTGCCGCCATGGCCATCCTGAGCTCGATCGGACCCGTCTCGACGGCCGAAGCGACGCCCGGCATCGACGTCGCGGCAGAGACGATCTCCCAGGCCACCGTCCACGGGCACGACTACGTGACCAGGCAAATCACCATCCAGCCCGGCGGAAGTACGGGTTGGCACTGGCATGCGGGCGAGGTGTACGGCGTGATCCGGGAGGGCACGCTGACGCACTACGCCGCGGACTGCTCGGTCGACGGAGTGTTCCCGACGGGCAGTCCCGTGACGGAGGCCACCGGCTCCAACCACGTGCACCTCGGCCGGAACCTCGGTCCCGATCCGCTGGTGATGTGGGTGAACTACGTCGAGCCAGCGGGCGGGCCGCTCGCCACCAGCGTGCCGAATCCCGGCTGCGAATTCGAATGACGAATAGCGGGTAATCCGTCGGTGCGGCAGCTTCGCATGCCTTCGGAGGCGGCCCGTTACTGATGGAGGAGCTTTGTCGGATTCCCACACCCTTTGTCTGGTGACCGGGGCAACCGGGTACATCGGCGGGCACCTGGTCCCCGTATTGCTCGAACAAGGCCACACCGTGCGCGCGCTGGCGCGAAACCCCGACAAGCTGAACGACGCGCCCTGGCGCGAGCGAGTCGAGGTGGCCAGGGGCGACCTCGGCGATCCCGATTCGTTGACGGCGGCGTTCGGCGACGTCGACGTCGTCTACTACCTGGTGCACTCGATGGGCACGTCGTCCGACTTCGTGTCCGAGGAAGCCAAGGCGGCTCGCAACGTCGTGACCGCCGCGCAGCAGGCCGGAGTCAAACGGATCGTCTACCTGTCGGGGCTTCATCCCGACGGCGACGTCGCCAACCTGTCTCCACATCTGAGGTCGCGGACTGCGGTCGGCGACATCCTGATCGAGTCCGACATTGAGGCCGTCGTGCTACAGGCTGGCATCGTCGTCGGGTCCGGGTCGGCGTCATTCGAGATGATCAGGCACCTGACCGACCGGCTACCGGTGATGACGGCACCACCGAAGTGGGTGAGCAACAAGATCCAGCCCATCGCCATCGACGACGTGCTGCACTACCTCGTCGAAGCCGCCACGGCGCCGATATCCGAATCCCGCACCTGGGACGTGGGCGGTCCGGACGTGCTGGAGTACGGCGAGGCGATGCAGGTGTACGCCGACGTGGCCGGGCTTAGCAAGCGGATCATCATCGTGTTGCCCCTGCTGACCCCTTCGCTCGCCAGTCGGTGGGTGGGGCTGGTGACCCCGATCCCGTCGGGGCTGGCACGTCCGCTGGTCGAGTCTCTGCACTGCGACGCGGTGGCATCCGAGCACGACGTCGATGGTGTCATTCCGCCCCCACCTGGCGGTCGGACCGGCTACCGAGCTGCAGTGATCAAGGCGTTGCAGAGTGACGGCACCGCGTCACAGGGTGGACGCAGACAGCTGGCTAGGCTGAGTTCGCCTGCGCCGCAGTAGTTCTCAGGGCCGACGCAACGCCGACACGTTGTCGTTGTCGGTCACCGGAGCATTGCGCGCGGTGTTGGCCAACATGTGCTCGATGACGTTCTTGCCGAGCGCGGACTCGCCTGGTAGCTCGATCGGGTAGTTGCCGTCGAAGCACGCCGAGCACAACCGGGTCGCCGGTTGCTCGGTGGCGGCGATCATGCCCTGCCTGCTGATGTAGCCGAGGGAGTCGGCACCGATGGCGCGTCGCACGCCGTCGACCATGTTTTCCTCGTCGGCGCCGATGCTGGACGCATTCGCGATAAGCTCGGCCGGAGTGGCGAAGTCGATGCCGTAGAAGCAGGGCCACTTCACCGGCGGCGAAGCGATCCGCACGTGCACCTCGAGGGCGCCTGCCTCACGCAGCATCCGGATCAGCGCACGCTGAGTGTTGCCGCGCACGATCGAGTCGTCGACGACGATCAGGCGCTTGCCGCGGATGACTTCCTTGAGCGGGTTGAGCTTCAGCCGGATGCCCAACTGGCGGATGGTCTGCGACGGCTGGATGAAGGTGCGGCCCACGTAGGCGTTCTTCATCAGCCCCTGTCCGTAGGGGATACCCGACCCCTGGGCGTAGCCGACGGCCGCCGGGGTGCCGGACTCAGGGACGCCGATCACCAGGTCGGCCTCGACGGGCTTCTCGGCGGCGAGTCTGCGGCCGATGTCAACGCGGGTGGCATGCACCGACCTGCCGGCGATGATGCTGTCGGGACGGGCCAGGTAGACGTACTCGAAGACGCAGGCCTTGGGAGTCGGGTTGGCGAAGCGGGTGGACCGCACGCCGTCGGCGTCGATCGCCAGGAGTTCGCCGGGTTCGATGTCCCGTACGAAGGACGCACCGACGATGTCGAGTGCCGCAGTCTCCGATGCGACGACCCAGCCGCGGTCGAGCCGGCCGAGGGATAGCGGCCGCACCCCGTGGGGGTCGCGGGCCGCGTAGAGCGTGTTCTCGTCCATGAACGTCAGGCAGAACGCGCCGCGGACCGTCGGCAGCAGCTCGAGGGCGGCCTGTTCGAGGGTGGCGTCCGCAGCGCCGTGGGCCAGCAGCGCTCCGAGGATGTCGGAGTCGGTGGTCGCCGCGGGTGCGCCGCGGGTGCTGATGAGGCGGGCCTCCCGCGCGCGGGTCGCCAAATCAGTGGCGTTGACCAGGTTTCCGTTGTGACCGAGTGCGACGCCCGTGCCCGCGGCCGTGTTGCGAAACACCGGCTGGGCGTTCTCCCACGTCGTGGAGCCCGTGGTGGAATACCGGCAGTGGCCGATCGCGACGTGTCCGTGCATTGCAGCCAGCGTCTGCTCGTCGAAGACCTGGCTGACCAGCCCTAGATCCTTGAACACCAACACCTGCGAACCGTCGGCGACGGCGATGCCCGCCGCCTCCTGGCCACGGTGTTGTAGCGCATAGAGGCCGTAGTAAGTGAGCTTCGCCACTTCTTCGCCGGGAGCCCAGACGCCGAAGACGCCACACTCTTCTTTCGGGTCGTCTTCTGGCGGCTCGACGGTCACAGTGGCTGCTCCCTGGGGGCGGTGGGTGACGCTGCTCAGTCTACGGGCTGGTGCCGCCGTTCG
>Ga0193717_1001558_pt1 | contig 14010 bp, 8 predicted proteins | sample U2c2metaG_FD_145900 | JGI IMG/M metagenome (GOLD analysis project Ga0193717, IMG submission 145900) | Soil microbial communities from a riparian zone of the East river system, Colorado, United States - U2c2 | ecosystem: Environmental > Terrestrial > Soil > Riparian zone | place: USA: East River... | reverse complement strand
TTGAATGGGCGATTACATCTCGCAGGTTCTTGTGCCGACTGAAAAAGTCGTGCAGGTACGTGACGGGAAAAAGATCACCAAAGACAAAGTCTACTTTCCGGGTTATGTAATGATCGAAGCCAACCTTGCCGGAGAAATTCCGCATATCATCAAGTCGATAACGAGTGTAATCGGTTTCCTGGGTGAAGTAAAAGGCGGCGATCCGGTGCCTTTGAGAATATCCGAAGTAAACAGGATGCTCGGTAAAGTGGATGAGCTGGCTGTGAAAACAGACACGCACCAAATCCCTTTCAATGTTGGCGAAACAATCAAGGTTATTGATGGACCTTTCAACGGTTTCAACGGAACAGTTGAGAAAATCAATGAAGAGAAGCGTAAGCTCGAAGTCATGGTGAAAATTTTCGGAAGAAAGACACCATTGGAACTGAGCTTTATGCAGGTAGAAAAAGTATAATTTGTTACACTATTATATATAACCGCAAACGTCTGCTTCCACAGGCCGATGCAAATTTTTAAAATCACAATGGCTAAAGAGATTAGTAAAGTAGTTAAACTACAAGTTAAGGGAGGTGCTGCGAATCCATCGCCACCGGTTGGACCTGCTCTTGGAGCTGCTGGTGTGAACATCATGGAATTCTGCAAGCAATTTAATGCAAGAACCCAGGATAAAGCCGGCAAAGTATGCCCAGTGCAAATCACTGTGTATAAAGACAAATCATTCGATTTCGTCGTAAAAACTCCACCTGCTGCAGTTCAGTTAATGGACGCAGCGAAGCTAAAGTCCGGTTCAGGTGAACCAAACCGTAAAAAAGTTGCCAGCGTAACCTGGGAACAGATCAGGGCAATCGCCGATGACAAAATGGTTGATTTAAATGCATTCACTATTGAGTCTGCAATGAGTATGATCGCTGGTACAGCAAGATCTATGGGTATAACTGTATCGGGAGAATCTCCTCTAAAACAAGCTTAAGACATGGCAAAATTGACAAAAAAGCAAAAAGAGGCTGCATCTAAAATCGAAAAGAACAAATTGTATTCTTTGAAAGATGCTTCTGCATTGATCAAAACAATTGCTTCTGCAAAATTTGATGAGTCTGTTGATATCGCCGTACGTCTTGGAGTTGATCCAAGAAAAGCGAATCAGATGGTACGTGGCGTAGTAACCTTGCCACACGGAACCGGTAAAGACGTTCGCGTTCTTGCATTGGTGACTCCGGATAAAGAAGCCGAAGCTAAAGCTGCTGGTGCAGACCACGTAGGTTTAGACGATTATCTTCAAAAAATTAAAGACGGTTGGACAGACATCGATGTAATTATCACCATGCCTGCCGTAATGGGTAAACTGGGGCCTTTAGGACGTATCCTTGGGCCACGTGGCTTGATGCCAAACCCTAAAACCGGTACTGTTACTATGGATGTAGCGAAAGCTGTAGCTGAAGTAAAAGCCGGTAAAATCGACTTTAAAGTAGATAAGACAGGTATTGTTCACGCCGGTATCGGAAGAATTTCTTTCGGAGCCGACCAAATCGTAGACAATGCACACGAGATCATTCAAACATTATTAAAACTGAAACCAACTGCGGCTAAAGGAACATACATCAAAAGCATTCACTTGTCAAGCACAATGAGTCCTGCGATCCCTTTAGATTCCAAAGCAGTATAATTAGAAATCATGACTAGAGAAGAAAAATCAAAAGTAATTGAGGACTTAACTGCACAATTGGCCGGAACGAATGTTGTTTATTTAGCAGACATTTCAGGTTTAAATGCAGAAACGACCTCAAACTTAAGAAGGGCTTGCTTCAAAGCAGGCATTCAATTGGAAGTGGTTAAAAATACGTTGCTTGCAAAAGCAATGGAAGCTTCAGACAATGACTACGGCGATCTGTCGACAGTATTGGCTGGAAACACTTCAATCCTGATCTCAGAGAACGGAAACGCTCCTGCAAAGATCATCAAAGAATTCCGTAAAAAGTCTGATAAGCCTTTGTTGAAAGGAGCTTTCATTCACCACGCCGTTTTTATCGGTGACAACCAATTAGATGCATTGATCGCACTGAAATCGAAAGAAGAAGTGATCGGAGAAATCATCGGATTGTTACAGTCTCCGGCTAAAAACGTTATCTCTGCCCTTAAATCGGGTGGCGGTAAAATTGCCGGAATTGTTAAAACGTTATCTGAAAGATAACACCAGCCCACGCGCGCACTTAATAAATTATATTTTTTTACAAACTATTTAAAAACGATAGAAAGAATGGCAGATTTGAAACAATTCGCAGAACAATTAGTTAACTTGACAGTTAAAGAAGTTAATGAATTAGCTACAATTTTAAAAGATGAGTATGGTATCGAGCCTGCAGCTGCTGCTGTAGTTGCTGGTCCTGCTGCTGGTGGTTCAGGAGATGCTCCTGCTGCTGCTGAACAAACTGAATTTACAGTAGTATTGAAAGAAGCTGGTGCTTCTAAATTAGCTGTAGTTAAAGCTGTAAAAGAACTTACAGGTTTAGGTTTGAAAGAAGCTAAAGACTTAGTTGACGGTGCTCCTGCAAACGTTAAAGAAGGTGTTACTAAAGACGAAGCTGAAGGCTTGAAAAAATCTTTGGAAGAAGCTGGAGCTGTAGTTGAGCTTAAATAAGTTAAACTAAGTTGCAAAAACTAGGTTTAGGCCTTGGACAGAGACGTCCAAAGGCCTAAACCATTTTTCGTATAATAAATTTTTATCCCGTTTTATTATAAAACAGTTTAAAATACGAAAAAGTTCTTAGACCAATACGAAGAAAGAGGCGGGCCGGAATGATACTCGGCTTGTTTTTAAGAGGTATTGGTTATAAAAAGAAAGTATCAAAGAATAGTGTTCTACACAAAAACTACTTTTTTTAAATCAAAATTTTGTCCATTGATGATAACAAATCAGACCGAAAGATTGAATTTTGCCTCTACAAAAAATATTCCTGACTATCCGGATTTCCTGGACGTTCAGGTTAAATCTTTTAAGGATTTCTTCCAGCTGGAAACCAAATCTGACGAAAGAGGCAACGAAGGTTTATACAATACCTTCATGGAAAACTTTCCAATCACAGATACAAGAAACAACTTTGTATTGGAATTCCTGGATTATTTTGTAGACCCGCCACGTTACACCATTCAAGAATGTATAGAGAGAGGGCTGACTTACAGTGTGCCTTTAAAAGCCAGGCTGAAACTGTATTGTACAGATCCCGAGCATGAGGATTTTGAAACGATTGTACAGGATGTATATCTTGGAACAATCCCATATATGACGCCAAGCGGTACCTTTGTCATCAACGGTGCTGAACGTGTGGTCGTGTCGCAATTGCACCGATCGCCTGGTGTTTTCTTCGGACAATCATTCCATGCCAATGGAACCAAATTATATTCAGCCCGTGTTATCCCTTTCAAAGGATCATGGATTGAGTTCGCGACCGATATCAACAGCGTCATGTACGCCTATATCGACCGTAAGAAAAAATTACCTGTAACTACTTTATTCCGCGCCATCGGGTTCGAAAGAGACAAGGATATCCTCGAGATTTTCGACCTTGCTGAAGAAATTAAAGTATCCAAGACAGGTTTGAAAAAATACATCGGCAGAAAATTAGCCGCACGTGTCCTGAATACATGGCACGAGGATTTCGTGGATGAAGACACTGGCGAGGTTGTTTCTATCGAACGTAACGAGATTATCCTTGACCGCGATACGATTATCGACAAAGATAACGTGGAAGAGATCATCGACTCGAACGTGAAATCCATCTTATTGCACAAAGAGAATAACAACCAGGCCGATTACGCCATTATTCACAACACGCTGCAAAAAGATCCAACGAACTCTGAAAAAGAGGCGGTGGAACACATCTACAGACAATTAAGAAATGCCGAACCGCCTGATGAAGAGACGGCGCGCGGTATCATCGATAAATTGTTCTTCTCTGACCAACGCTACAACTTAGGTGAAGTGGGCCGTTACAGGATGAACAAGAAATTAGGTTTGGATATCCCAATGGAAAAGCAAGTGCTTACCAAAGAAGATATCATCACCATCGTGAAATACTTAATCGAATTGATCAACTCTAAAGCAGAGATTGATGATATCGATCACTTATCAAACCGTCGTGTAAGAACCGTTGGCGAGCAATTGTCACAACAGTTCGGCGTGGGTCTTGCCCGTATGGCAAGGACGATCCGCGAGAGAATGAACGTTAGGGATAACGAGGTGTTTACACCTATCGACCTGATCAATGCGAAAACATTGTCATCGGTAATCAACTCTTTCTTCGGAACGAACCAATTGTCACAGTTCATGGACCAAACGAATCCACTGGCTGAGATTACACACAAAAGAAGGTTATCTGCCCTTGGGCCTGGCGGACTTTCGAGAGAGAGAGCCGGATTTGAGGTACGTGACGTTCACTATACGCACTACGGACGTTTGTGTCCGATTGAAACGCCTGAAGGACCAAACATTGGTTTGATTTCTTCGCTTGGTGTTTACGCGAAAGTCAACGGAATGGGATTCATCGAAACGCCTTACCGCAAAGTAACCAACGGTAAAGTGGATCTTGTATCTACAGCAGTATATTTATCTGCAGAGGAAGAAGAAGGTAAAATGATCGCCCAGGCAAACATCGCGATGGATGCCGACGGCCAGATTACTGCCGATACGGTTATTGCCCGTGAAGAAGGCGATTTCCCGGTAGTGAAACCTACTGAAATCCATTATACAGACGTGGCGCCAAACCAGATCGCTTCGATTTCTGCATCGCTGATTCCATTTTTGGAGCATGATGATGCGAACCGTGCGTTGATGGGATCAAACATGATGCGTCAGGCCGTACCATTATTGCGTCCTGAAGCGCCGATCGTTGGAACAGGTCTTGAAAGACAGGTTGCTTCTGATTCGCGTGTATTGATCAATGCTGAAGGTCACGGAACTGTAGAATATGTAGACGCCAATATCATCACCATCAAATACGACCGTTCCGAGGAAGAAAGAATGGTTTCGTTTGAATCTGATGATAAAACGTATAACCTGATCAAATTCAGGAAAACAAACCAGAGTACGTCAATCAACCTCAAGCCGATCGTAAGAAAAGGCGACAGGGTGATTCCGGGACAAGTCCTTTCAGAAGGATATGCTACCCAAAACGGAGAGCTTGCATTGGGAAGAAACCTTAAAGTGGCGTTTATGCCATGGAAAGGTTACAACTTCGAGGATGCGATCGTAATCTCTGAAAAAGTAGTGCGCGATGATATCTTTACGTCTATCCACGTAGATGATTATTCGCTCGAGGTTCGTGATACGAAATTGGGTAACGAAGAGTTGACCAACGACATCCCGAACGTTTCTGAAGAAGCGACCAAAGACCTTGACGAAAATGGTATGATCAGAATCGGTGCCGAAGTAAAACCCGGCGACATCCTGATCGGTAAGATTACACCAAAAGGAGAATCAGATCCGACTCCGGAAGAGAAATTGCTTCGCGCGATCTTCGGGGACAAAGCCGGTGACGTAAAAGATGCTTCGTTAAAAGCGTCTCCGTCTTTACACGGTGTGGTTTTAGACAAAAAATTATTCGCGAGAGCGGTAAAAGATAAGAGAAAACGTACCAAAGACAAAGACGATTTGGGTGCGTTGGAGATGGAATTCGAAACCAAATTTATCGAATTGAAAGATAAGCTGGTTGAGAAATTATTCCTGATCGTCAACGGAAAAACTTCGCAAGGAGTGATGAATGATTTGGGCGAGGAAGTTTTGCCAAAAGGTAAAAAATACACGCAAAAAATGCTCTACGCCGTTGAAGATTTCGCTCACTTAAGCAAAGGGCAGTGGGTTGCCGACGACGCTACCAATAAAATGGTAAACGACCTGATCCACAACTATAAAATTAAGCTGAACGATTTGCAGGGTGCGCTTAGAAGAGAGAAATTTACGATTACTGTTGGTGACGAATTGCCAGCCGGAATCCTCAAACTCGCTAAGGTGTACATCGCCAAAAAACGCAAGCTGAAAGTTGGAGATAAAATGGCTGGACGCCACGGTAACAAAGGTATTGTTGCCCGTATCGTTCGCCATGAAGACATGCCTTTCCTTGAAGACGGAACGCCGGTTGATATCGTGTTGAACCCACTGGGTGTACCTTCACGTATGAACATCGGGCAGATCTACGAAACGGTACTGGGTTGGGCCGGACAAAAATTAGGACGCAAATATGCGACACCAATCTTTGACGGAGCGACACTTGACCAGATCAACGAACTGACCGACGAAGCGGAAATCCCAAGATTCGGACATACGTATCTGTATGACGGAGGAACAGGAGAGCGTTTCCACCAACCAGCAACGGTCGGCGTAATCTACATGCTGAAACTCGGACACATGGTTGACGATAAGATGCACGCCCGTTCTATCGGACCGTACTCACTCATTACGCAGCAGCCACTTGGTGGTAAAGCGCAATTCGGTGGACAGCGTTTCGGAGAGATGGAGGTTTGGGCACTCGAGGCTTACGGTGCGTCAAGCACGCTTCGTGAAATCCTGACTGTTAAATCGGATGACGTTATCGGTCGCGCCAAAACTTACGAGGCAATCGTAAAAGGCGAAACCATGCCGGAACCGGGTCTTCCGGAATCTTTCAACGTGTTGATGCACGAATTGAAAGGCCTCGGACTCGACATCAGATTAGAAGAATAAATAAAATATCCGGGAATGGCTTGCTTTTCCCGGTTTTAAAAGTTTTTTCAGGAGCTAATCCCGCTATTTGCTGCAATCTTTTTTCGGAAAAACCTCAAAAAGGATTTCCGCTGCTATCGGGGCTAGAACATGTGAAAACATCAAACAGTTTTCAATTATCAAAATATAAGTTGTATGACTATGATGAATAATAGGAATAATAACAAAGACAAAAACCCTGTAAAAAGATTTGACAAAATTTCGATTGGTCTGGCTTCGCCGGAATCGATCCTGGCCGAGTCAAGAGGTGAGGTTTTAAAACCGGAAACCATCAATTACAGAACCCACAAACCAGAACGCGACGGATTGTTCTGTGAAAGAATCTTCGGACCTGTAAAGGATTTCGAATGTGCCTGTGGAAAATACAAAAGAATCCGCTACAAAGGCATTATCTGCGACCGTTGCGGGGTGGAAGTGACTGAGAAAAAAGTACGTAGAGACAGAGTTGGACACATCAATCTGGTGGTGCCGATCGCGCACATCTGGTATTTCCGTTCGCTTCCGAACAAAATCGGTTACATCCTCGGATTGCCGTCCAAGAAATTAGACATGATCATCTACTACGAAAGATATGTAGTGATCCAGCCGGGTATCGCACAAAATGCCGAAGGCGAACCAATCCAGAGACTTGACTTTTTGACTGAGGAAGAATACCTGAACATTCTGGACAGCCTTCCACAGGAAAACCAATATTTGGATGATTTCGATCCTAATAAATTCGTTGCCAAAATGGGAGCGGAGTGTATCATGGATTTGCTCGCACGTATCGACCTTGACGCGTTGTCATACGATTTGCGTCACTCGGCAAACAACGAAACATCAAAACAACGTAAAACAGAAGCGCTCAAAAGACTGCAGGTTGTAGAATCTTTCCGCGAATCAAACCTCAATCGCGAAAACCGCCCTGAGTGGATGATCATGAAAGTAGTGCCTGTTATCCCGCCGGAATTGCGTCCATTGGTGCCGCTTGATGGTGGCCGTTTCGCAACTTCCGATTTGAACGATTTGTACAGAAGAGTAATCATCCGTAACAACCGTTTGAAACGTCTGATGGAAATCAAAGCGCCGGAAGTAATCTTGCGTAATGAAAAACGTATGTTGCAGGAATCAGTAGATTCATTGTTCGATAACACTCGTAAAGCATCTGCTGTTAAGACCGAATCAAACCGTCCATTGAAATCACTTTCTGATTCATTGAAAGGTAAACAAGGTCGTTTCCGTCAGAACTTACTTGGAAAACGTGTCGATTATTCGGCCCGTTCGGTAATCGTCGTCGGACCAGAATTGAAATTGTTCGAATGCGGTATCCCTAAAGATATGGCAGCGGAATTGTACAAACCATTCGTGATCCGTAAACTGATCGAGCGTGGAATCGTAAAAACCGTAAAATCGGCCAAGAAAATCATAGACAAAAAAGAGCCTGTAGTTTGGGACATCCTTGAGAATGTAATCAAAGGCCACCCGATCTTACTGAACAGGGCTCCTACTTTGCACAGACTCGGAATCCAGGCGTTCCAGCCAAAACTGATTGAAGGAAAAGCAATCCAATTGCACCCTTTAGTTTGTACGGCTTTCAACGCGGATTTTGATGGTGACCAGATGGCGGTACACTTGCCACTCGGACCGGAAGCGATCCTTGAAGCGCAATTATTGATGCTCGCGTCACACAACATCCTTAACCCGGCCAATGGTGCGCCAATTACCGTTCCTTCTCAGGATATGGTTTTGGGTCTGTACTACATGACCAAAGAAAGAATCTCTACCCCGGAATTGAAAATTTTAGGTGAAGGCCTGACTTTTTACTCTGCCGAAGAAGTAAATATCGCGTTAAACGAAGGCCAGTTGGAATTGAATGCATCGGTTAAAATCCGTGCAAAAGACTTTAATGAAGCAGGCGAATTGGTATTCAAAATTATCAAAACGACTGCCGGACGTGTCTTGTTTAACGAAGTGGTTCCAGAAGCTGCAGGATATATCAATGATGTATTGACTAAGAAAAATCTTAGGGATATTATCGGTAGAATCCTTAGCGTAACAGACGTCCCTACAACAGCTGCGTTCCTTGACAACATGAAGGATATGGGTTACAAATTCGCTTTCAAAGGCGGATTGTCATTCTCTTTGGGTGATATTATCATCCCGGAAAGAAAAGGCGAACTCATCGCTGACGCCCGTGAGCAGGTAGAAGGAATTTCCGTGAATTACAACATGGGACTCATCACCAACAACGAGCGTTACAACCAGGTAATCGACGTGTGGACTTCCACAAACGCATTGCTGACAGAATTGGCCATGAAAAATATCCGTGAAGACCAACAAGGTTTCAACTCGGTTTACATGATGCTTGACTCTGGAGCAAGGGGTTCGAAAGAACAGATCCGTCAGTTAACCGGTATGCGTGGATTGATGGCAAAACCTAAAAAATCGACTGCAGGCGGTGGAGAGATTATCGAAAACCCGATCCTTTCGAACTTTAAGGAAGGTCTGTCGATCTTAGAATACTTCATCTCAACGCACGGTGCACGTAAAGGACTTGCGGATACGGCTTTGAAAACGGCCGATGCGGGTTACCTTACCAGGAGACTGCACGACGTTTCACAAGACGTTATCGTTAACATCGAAGATTGTGGTACCTTAAGAGGAATCGAAGTTTCGGCTTTGAAGAAAAATGAAGAGATTGTTGAAGTTCTGGGAGAAAGAATTTTGGGACGCGTCGCGTTGCAGGATCTGATCAACCCTTTGACAAACGAAGTTTTGGTTCAGGCCGGACAACAGATTACAGAGGCGATCATGAGAGCAATCGAAGCTTCTCCGATCGAGAAAGTAGAAGTGCGTTCTCCATTGACCTGTGAAGCCTTGAAAGGAATCTGCGCGAAATGCTACGGACGTAATCTTGCGACCGGAAAAATGACGCAAAGAGGAGAAGCTGTCGGTGTAATTGCTGCACAGTCGATCGGTGAGCCGGGAACACAGTTGACGCTTCGTACATTCCACGTTGGAGGTACGGCGGGTAACATTTCTGAAGAATCAAGCATCGTTACAAGATTCGACGGTCGTTTGGAAATCGAAGATCTCAAAACGGTTAAAGGAGAAGACACTGACGGTAACAATACCGACATTGTGGTTTCGCGTTCAACGGAATTGAAATTGGTCGATACCAAAACCGGAATCGTCCTGAATACGCACAACATTCCTTACGGATCAAGCATCTTTGTAAAAGACGGCGACGTCGTGAAAAAAGGTACGACTATCTGTAAATGGGATCCATATAACGGGGTTATCGTTTCTGAGTTTACCGGAAAAATCGCTTACGAAGATTTAGAGCAGGGACAATCGTTCCAGGTTGAGATTGATGAGCAGACCGGATTCCAGGAAAAAGTAATCTCTGAAGCAAGAAACAAAAAACTGATTCCGACCTTATTGGTATACGGTAAAGACGGCGAATTGATCCGTTCTTACAACTTACCGGTTGGTGCCCACCTTATGGTAGAAAACGGGGAGAAGATCAAGGCTGGTAAAGTTTTGGTGAAAATTCCACGTCGTTCTTCCAAAGCAGGCGATATTACAGGAGGTCTTCCAAGAATTACCGAGTTGTTAGAGGCTCGTAATCCTTCGAACCCGGCTGTGGTTTCTGAAATCGACGGAGTTGTTACTTTCGGAAAAATCAAACGTGGTAACCGCGAGATCATCATCGAATCTAAATTCGGCGAAATCAAGAAATACCTCGTGAAATTGTCAAGCCAGATCCTTGTTCAGGAAAATGACTTCGTAAGGGCGGGCGTTCCGTTGTCTGATGGAGCCATTACACCGGACGATATATTGAGAATCCAGGGACCAGCTGCTGTTCAACAGTATTTGGTGAATGAGATTCAGGAAGTGTACCGTCTGCAAGGGGTGAAAATCAATGACAAGCACTTTGAGGTAGTGATCCGTCAGATGATGCGTAAAGTTCGCGTTGAAGATCCGGGAGATACCTTGTTCCTTGAAGAGCAATTGATCCATACCAAAGACTTTATCGTTGAAAATGATAAGCTTTACGGAATGAAAGTCGTTGAAGATGCCGGTGATTCTGAAAATATCAAACCGGGTCAGATCATTACTCCGCGTCAGTTGCGTGATGAGAACTCTTTGTTGAAACGTACCGATAAGAACCTGGTAACTGCACGTGACGTCATTACGGCTACTGCAACTCCGGTGCTGCAAGGTATTACAAGAGCATCGCTTCAGACGAAATCGTTTATCTCTGCTGCATCGTTCCAGGAAACTACGAAAGTGTTGAATGAGGCTGCGGTTGCAGGTAAAATCGATACACTCGAAGGTCTGAAAGAAAATGTAATCGTTGGTCACAGAATCCCTGCCGGAACCGGTATGAGAGAATACGACAACACGATTGTAGGTTCTAAAGAAGACTATAACGAAATGATGGCCAATAAAGAAGAATATATCTATTAAGATGAGTGATCAAAAACAACCACCGGGACAAATCAACATCGAGCTGGATGAGGCGACCGCAGAAGGAATCTATTCCAACCTCGCGATCATCAACCATTCCGCTTCAGAATTTGTATTGGATTTTGTATGCATCATGCCTGGCACTCCAAAAGCCAAAGTAAAATCGAGAATAGTATTGACACCACAGCACGCCAAGAGATTGGTAAAGGCTTTGTCCGAAAACGTCCATAGATATGAAGTCGCCCACGGCGAAATCAAGGACAGCGAACAGCCGCCGATACCTTTAAATTTTGGACCTGCGGGTCAGGCATAAACAAAAACCTCCTGAGAAATCAGGAGGTTTTTTTATTTTTATTTGAGTGTGCCGGATTTGCAATGTGCGGCTTAAACATTTCAGGATGTATTCAAAAAAGTATTAAAACCAACACTTCGACGGTTTTAAAGGCTCTCTGACGGGTGAAAAAACTATTAACGTTTTATTAACGTAGATTAGATAGAAATCCTTACAAAATAGGGATTATTGTTAATTTAATAAAAAAAAATCTATGAAAAAGAAACTACCCTTTTCGGGAAGCAAATGCCCTTGCGCCCTTTCCAGCTTAAAAGTATTATTGCTTTTAGTGATTTTTTCCGCTGTGGGCAGCACTAAACTGACTGCGCAAAATTTGATTCCTGTATCCGTTGGAGGATTTGAAAGCGCCACATCGACTTTTGCTGCTAATGGATGGACTGAAAAGCAAACATCAAATACACGACGGCTATATGTCGGTACCGCCGGAGGAGCCAACGCCGGAACGAAGGCCGCAATTGCGGGAAATCCATCATCAGGAACCTACAACGGAACTAATACTGCCGGCGTTTCCTATTTTTACAGGGATGTTGCGATTCCGGCTTTGACTACGGGTCAAACCGCCGTTTTGAGCTTTTACCTCAAAATGCCAACAGTTGACAATGGCTTTGACTACATGCGTGTTTACAGGACCACTACAGCCAATACACCGGTTGCCGATGCCCAGCCCGGAGCTGCATATAGCCTTTTGTTCGAAAATACGACTACTACCTACTCAGCTTTTACAAAAGTTGGCCCTATCGATCTTTCTGCCCAGGCAGGCACGACCGTGAGACTTGTATTTTCGTTTACTTCCGACGGTGGCAGCCCATTTGCAAATCCTGCGATTGACGATGTGAGCCTGATTGTCGGTGTGCCTACGCAATGCCCAACTTTGGTTTCGCCTGCCAATGCCGCCACTAATGTCGCCGCAAACGGGAGCCTCATACTTTCCTGGGATGCACCTGCAACAGGACCGGTAGCAACTTCTTATGATTTGTACATCGGGACGACTGTAGGAAATCCGGGATTTTTTGCTAATGTAACCGCTACTTCTATTACCCTTACGGGTTACGCCATCAACACGACTTATTATTGGAAAGTGATTGCGAAGTCGGCTACCGGCACTGATTCTTCGGGCTGTACAATCCGGAGCTTTACCACAGGAAATCCGTTTCTTCCTTATTGCTATACGGGAGTGACCTATACCAGTAGCATTGAGCCAATCACTCTGGTCAACTTTGCCGGAATTAACCGTGCTTCTTCAAATACAGTAGGAACAGCTGCCAACGGTTTTCAACCACTTGAAAATTATATCGCCGATCAGGGAAATATTACTACGGCAAATAATTATAACATCACTTTGAAAGGAAATACCGACGGTAATTTCACCACTTATTTTACAGTATATTTCGACTGGAACCATGACAACGATTTTAGCGACCTGGGAGAAACGTACGTGGCAGGTTCGGTTACCAACTCTACGGGCGTGGATGCCATTCAGGCGGTCACATCGTTAGCGATTCCCGAAAATGCGCTTGCAGGACAAACAAGGATGCGCGTGAAAAAATTGTATTCCACTACAGTTCCTACATTCTATGATGCCTGTATCGGTGGAGGATATGGCCAAAGTGAAGACTATACCGTAAACGTGACTGCCTGCACGCCGACGATTTGGTATGCTGATGCCGATGGAGATACTTTCGGAAATCCTGCAGTTACGCAGAACAAGTGCCTTCAGCCAATAGGTTATGTCGCCAACAACACCGATTGTAATGATGCCGACAATACTAAGCATACTACTTTTCCATTTTATGCAGATGCGGATGGCGATACCTATGGAACAGGAAGCTTAGTGAGCGTTTGTGCGGTAAATGCGACAACGCCGCCAGCCAATTATTCAGTAAACAATACCGACTGCAATGACAACAGCATATCGGTCTACCAATTGGCAACATTCTTCATTGATGCTGACGGGGACGGCTATACCAATGGATCTGAATCGGTTTGTTCAGGTGTTGCGACACCAGCCGGCCATTCCGCAACTTCATCAGGAACTGACTGTAATGATAATAATGGAGCGGTCTACCAGAACGGCACTTTATATACGGATGCCGATGGCGACGGATATGATGCCGGAAACGCAGTGGTTTGCTATGGCGCGACAGTGCCGGCAGGCATGTCGTTGGCTACAAACGGAACGGACTGCAACGACGGCGACAACACGGTTTACCAAAGCGGGACCTTCTTTGTCGATTCCGACAACGATGGCTATACGACAGGCGCTACTGCCGTTGTCTGCTACGGAGCCGCAAATCCTTCGGGCTATACGCCGACCAATATCGGGATCGACTGTAATGATGCTGTTGGTGCAATCAACCCTGGCCATGCCGAGGTATTGTACAATGGTGTAGATGACAACTGCGACGGAAACCTTGATGAAGGAAACCTATTGACTACTTCATTATTGTCTTCTGAC
>Ga0193717_1001557_pt1 | contig 14012 bp, 8 predicted proteins | sample U2c2metaG_FD_145900 | JGI IMG/M metagenome (GOLD analysis project Ga0193717, IMG submission 145900) | Soil microbial communities from a riparian zone of the East river system, Colorado, United States - U2c2 | ecosystem: Environmental > Terrestrial > Soil > Riparian zone | place: USA: East River... | reverse complement strand
CAAGGGCTTCCGCCACTTCAACGACATTGGCCTCATCGAAATCATCACCTGCGGCGCCACCCACGGCTACATGCCCCTGCTAGGCACGGACGAGAGCGTCCGTGCACAGGTCCGCACCGCTGTCGACACCCACATCCGGCACATCGGCAAACATCCCAAAGGCATCTGGGCACCAGAGTGCGGCTATCGTCCCGCTGGTTTCTGGAACTATCCTGTCCAATTCGCCGATGGCTCCCCTACGCCACCAGGCTTCGACCGTATTGGCGTCGAGCAGGCGCTCTCCGAGTCCGATATCGACTTCTTCTTCGTCGACACCCACCTCGTCGAAGAGTCCGAGCGTATCCCCTCGCCTTACGAACTCCTCAAAGGTTCGGTCCCGCGCGACGAGAAGACCGAGCAGATGACTCATAGACCCCATCGCTCCCTCTATCAGCCTTACTACGTCGACGGCCCATACGATAAGCGTTACGCAACTACTGTCTTTCCCCGCGACCCCCGCACAGGAGTTCAGGTCTGGTCCGGAGACTCTGGTTACCCTGGCGACGGAGTCTACCTCGACTTCCACAAAAAGCGCTGGCCAGGCGGCCACCGCTACTGGCGTGTTACCGGTCCCAAAGTTGATATGGGAGACAAACAGCCCTACTACCCTCAGGAAGCTGCTGAGCGCACCAAGTCCCACGCCGCCCACTTCGTTCATCTCGTCTGCGAGGCCCTCAAGTCCGGTTTCAACGACCCGATTCCGCCCATCCTCTGCTCCCCCTTCGACGCCGAGCTCTTCGGCCACTGGTGGTTCGAGGGTCCACTTTGGCTCGAAGCCATCGCCCGCAACCTTCATGACTACAACACCGGCATCCAGCTCATCAGCTGCTCCGAATATCTCGACCGTTACCCCCGTGCCGGCTTCATCGCCATGCACGAAGGCTCGTGGGGAGCCGAGGGCAACAATCACGTCTGGATGAACCCCGACACCAGCTGGACCTACACCCACATCTATCCCGCGGAGCTCTACACCCGCGACATCTGCACTGCCGGCCAGTGGCGCAAATCACCCCTCGGCCATCGCATCGCCCAACAACTCTGCCGCGAACTTCTCCTCCTCGAATCCTCCGACTGGCAGTTCCTCATCACCACCGGAGCCGCCCGTGACTATGCCGAAATACGCTTCCTTACCCACAACGATCAGTTCAACGAGATTAAAGCCTTCTGGCAGACCTTCGAGTCTACCGGCGAGCTCACTACACCCCAGGAAGCCCGTCTCGCCGAGATCGAACGTCGCGACAGTGTCTTCGCCAACATTGACCCCGGTCTATGGGTAGCGGGCTCCAGGCAAAGGCGCTTCGAAGCCCCCTCATCCGAAATTCACACCGAAGCCGAACTCGCCCCATCTACCGTGAACGAAGCCACCTAAACGCCACTCTATTCGACCGCCATATTGCGGTAGTCGTCGCAGTAAAAGCTGCGATTCTGGCCCTCAGCGAATATCACAATTCCTGCACCTGCCCTTGGCATTGTCTGTTCGTCCACGCTCCACGCCTAAAATAGAAGACGTGCCCACCGCACCCTCACCCCCGAAAAACACTCTTCTCGCTCTCTGGCATCTCCTCTCTCTCGACGCCCCTACCGTGGCCGTTCTCTGGACCTGCTTCATTGCTGCCTCCAACAGAATCCACCTTCCCCTCACCTCTCCGATCGCCATGTTTATCGCTGTCTGGATGCTCTACGCCGCCGACCGCCTCCTCGACGCCCAGTCCTCAAACGAAGTTACCCTCGAAACCCGCCACCGCTTCCACCATCGACACCGCAGCGCGTTCCTCACCGGCATCTTCCTCGCCTCCATCGGGCTCGCAATCCTTCTTCCGCGACTCTCGTCCGAAGCAATCCACCTCTACCTCATCCTCGGCGGTCTTGTCTTCGGATACTTCATCGTCATCCACGCCACCCAAAGCGCCCATCGCCTCCCTAAGGAACTAGCCGTAGGCATCTGCTTCGCCGCTGCCACCTTCATCCCCACCATTGCCCGTCAGCCCGAGCTTCGCCTTTCGCTCCTTCCTTCAGCGCTTCTCTTTGCGACTCTCTGCAGTCTCAACTGTCTCTTCATCTATGCTTGGGAGCACGACCCCAGCCACCCCGCGCAACATCCAGCCCACGCTACCACCCGCTTCGCGCTCCATCACCTGCCTCTCCTGGCCATTGTCATCACCATCACCGGCACAGCCCTCGTTCTGGATCGCCAGGCTCCGTGGCCCATCCCCCTTGCCACCGCTCTCTCCGCATCCCTCCTGCTCCTCATTCATCAACGCCGCCGGAGTATCAGTCCAGTCACCCTCCGAGCCGCCGCGGACCTCGCTCTCCTCACCCCACTTCTCCTGCTTCCACTCCTCAAATGAACACACAACCCAAACTCAGCTCGCCATTGCGCGAATCGTCCATGACCTCCATCGAGGTCAAAATTGCTAGCTTCGATCTCATAGCTCGCCCCTATCGTTACCTCGAATACCTCACCCTCGGTCGAGCGCTCGACCGAACACGCCTCCACTATCTGCCTGCCCTCGCCCAACAAAAACGAGCCCTCATCCTGGGCGACGGAGACGGCCGCTTCCTGGCCCAACTCCTCGCCCAAAACCCCAATCTCCAGGCCGATGCCGTCGACACCAGCGCCACCATGCTCCATCTCCTGCGCAAACGTTGCGAAGCGAACGCAACACGCCTCCAGACCCACCAAATCGAGGCCCTCGCCTTCAATCCCTCCAATCCGGAAAAGTACGATCTCGTAGTCACTCACTTCTTCCTCGACTGCCTCACTCAGTCCGATCTCGAAACCCTGATCTCTCGCATCACTCCACATCTAACCCCCAAAGCCCTCTGGCTCATCTCCGACTTCAGCATCCCACTCCGCGGCCCCATGCGTCTCCCCGCCCGCATCTACATTCGCAGCCTCTACCTTGCCTTCCGCATCCTCACCGGCATCCGCGCCACACACCTCCCCGACCACGCAGCTCCACTCACCCAGGCGGGACTCACCCGCATAGCCCACCATCACCTCCTCTACGGTCTCCTCACCACTGAACTCTGGCAGACACTTTCCGTCTGAAAACTGGCAGATCCAAACTGGAAGAGCTTTTCTCGCATCACATGAAAAAGCGAACCTACAATCCTTCTATGCCGCGACCCCACCTCCTAGCCGCGCTCCTCCTCATCTCCCTTCCTCTCTCTGCGCAGAGCATCGCCACCAACTCCCCCGACGGCAAGCCTCTCTCCACCCGCATCGTCGCCTACGACATCGAGGCCAAGCTCGACACCGAAAAGAAAACTCTCGACGCCACCGAGATCCTCACCTACAAAAATCTCACCGGCCAGCCCCTTAATACCTTCCCCTTCCACCTCTACCTCAACGCCTTCCGCCCCCAATCCTCCTTCACTCGTGAGAGCCACTTCACCGGCGGAGTCCGCGACTCCGAAAAGGACAACTCCTATCCCAAGGAGAAGCAAGGCAGCATCACCATCTCCCACATCGACGCCGAAGGCTACGGCGATCTAACCCCAACCCTGCACTTCATCGCGCCCGACGACAACAACGCCGAAGACCACACCGTAGCCGAAGTCGTCCTACCGCACCCCCTCGCCCCCAACGACTCCATCACCTTCCACATCACCTTCCACGATCAGTTCCCCCTCTCCATCGCCCGCAACGGCTACAAGCGTGACTTCATCATGGGCGGCCAGTGGTACCCCAAGCCCGGCGTCTTCTGGCACGGCTCCTGGAACTGCCACCAGTACCACTCCACCACTGAGTTCTTCTCCGACTTCGGAACCTTCAACGTCCACCTCACCCTGCCCCGCCGCTACAAGGTAGGAGCCTCCGGCGTTCCCACCGGCGAGTTCATCGACCAGAATGACACCAAGACTCTCAGCTTCTACGCCGAAGACATCGGCGACTTCGCCTTCGCTGCCTCTCCCAACTTCACCGTCACCGACGGCGTCTTCGTCTCCTCACTCGGTCCCGTCCAGATCCACGTACTCGCCCTCGCCGCCCACCCCAAAGCCGGTCCCCGCTACCTCGACATCATCCAGAAGACGATGAGGCAATTTGACCAGCGCTACGGCCCCTACCCCTACAAGATCGTCACCGTCATCGACCCCGAGCCCGGCTCCGAGATGGGCGGCATGGAGTACCCCACCCTCTTCACCGGCGAAACCTCCTGGTACGAGCCCACCTATACCACCGAGACCACCGCCGGACACGAGTTCGGTCACCAGTACTGGTACGGCATGGTCGCTACCAACGAGTTTGAGGAACCTTGGCTCGATGAGGGCATCAACTCCTACACCGAGGTCAAGGTGCTCGACGCAATCCTAGGCCGCAACACCTCCGTCCTCGACCGCGCCTACGCCAACGTTGGCGACTACGAGCTCCAGCGCCTCGACTACCTCGCCTCTCCTGACTTCGACCCCGTCACGCGCTTCGCCTTCAAATTCCGCGACAGCAGCTCCTACGGCGACATCACCTACGGCAAGGCCGCCACACTCCTCGCCACGCTCGAAGGCTTCATCGGCAGCGACACCATGGACGAAGCCCTGCGCACTTACTTCCAGCGCTACCGCTTCACCCACCCCACCACCGAAGACTTCCTCCGTACCATTGAAGAAGTAGCCATCGCCCACGGCAAGGCCATCGCCACTATCCCTGCACAAAAAAATCTCACGCCGGGTGAAGCTGCTCAGAGCTCTCAGAGACTCGGATGGATGACAGGCAATCAGCACCTGTTTTTCGTACCGAACACAAACGATGGAAATACCGCGGTCGGGGAACCTACAGTTCCCTTTACCTCGGCACAGGTCTTCCCCACGACTCCACCCTTAACATCCAGCGGTCATCCCGACTTCGCCACTGCCGCAGCCACCAACTCCACCCTCCGTCCCTTCCTCAACCAGGCCGTCTACGGAACCCAGGTCCTCGACTACACCATCGACAGCATCTCCGCCGACCCCGACCAATGGTGGCTTCCCGCTCCAAAAGACCCTAAACAGGTCCAGTATCTCGACACCGTCTATCTCCACCGCAAAGGCGACTTCATCCTCCCCGTCACGGTCGAAATCGTCTTCACCGACGGAACCCGCCAGCGCGAACAATGGAACGGCGCAGACCGCTGGACAAAGCTCACCTACACCCGCAACGCAAAGATCCTCTCCGCCGAGATCGACCCCGACCACACCATCCACCTCGACAAAGACCTCTTCAACAACAGCTACACCACCACCGCCAACAACATCCCCACTCGCAAACTAAGTAACATCTGGCTAAGCCTCCACCAACTCGCAGCCCAACTCATAGCCTGGATCGTCTAACCCTCGCTCAAAAGCGCCGATCTTATTGTTGTTGCTGTTGCTGTTGCTGTTGCTGTTGCTGTGGTTGCTGCTGTTGCTGTTGTTGCTGTTGTTGCTGCTGTTGCTGTTGTTGCTGCTGTTGTTGTCGTTGTTGTTGCCGTTGTTGTTGCCGTTGTTGTTGCCGTTGTTGTTGCCGTTGTTGTTGCCGTTGTTGTTGCCGTTGTTGTTGCCGTTGTTGTTGCCGTTGTTGTTGCCGTTGCTGTTGCTGTTGCTGTTGCTGTTGTTGCTCTTGTCGTTGTTCTTGTTCTTGTTCTTGTTGTTGTTGTTGTTGCCGTTGCTGTTGTTGTTGCTTCTAGGTATCCCAAGGCTTTAGCCTTGGGTTCTAATCCAACCGAAGCAAGAGGGGGCTTTAGCCCTTGGGGTATGCCTTCCTGTCCATGGCCACAATCCGCCAGAGCCCAAACACCTACGCCATCACAATCTCTACATTCCAGCAACATCGCCACTTCCAGCAAACAACAAACGCCGAGCTCTTCATCACCACGCTCTTCCGTTATCGCGATCAGGGTCGTTTCAAACTCCATGCTTTTGTCGTAATGCCCGATCACGTCCACGTTCTCATCACACCAGCCATCGACCAAAGTACAGCCCGCTGCATTCAACTCATCAAAGGGGGATACTCCCATGCAGTCCGCAAGCAATCGCTCAGGACAATCTGGCACTCAGGCCATCACGAACACCGCATCCGCGATCTTGAAGACTTCAATTGCCAAAGCCTCTACATAGCCAACAATCCCACCCGCAAGAACTACACCGAATATCCCCACATCCACACCAATGGCACCTACAAACCAAATCTCGATCCCATCCCGCTGCACCTGATGGAGTAGTTATCCTCGTTCAAGTAACCTGCCCAACCAATCCCCTCCTCGTCGGCACGGCCCTCATCCTCACCTCCGCCGAAGTGATCCCCGGAATGGGCTTCGGCTGGGCCGCCATGATTGCTGCCAGCCTCACTCCAAGCAGATCTTCTCTGCGTCTTCATCGAGCTCTTCACCATCATTGATGCCCGCCGAAAAAGAAACTCGCTTAAGTCGCCTCCGGTGAATACCCTATAGGCTCCTCTGCGCATCGAAGGGAGTAGCCCATGATCGAACGCCGCAGCATTCTTATCCATGGCCTTGGACTCACTCTCCGCCGCCTCCCTGCCTTCCTTTGGACCTACATCTTCAACCTCACCCTCGCGCTCGTCTTCTCCATCGGCCTCCACCTCCAGCTATCCTCCATCCTCAATCACTCGCTGGCCTCTCAACGCCTCATTAGCGGCTTCGACCTCGGCACCGTGGCTGAGACCGTCATGCACCTCACCGAAGGCCCTACGGGAGCCGCCAACGCCGCCGCAAGCCATGCCAGCATCCCCGCTTATCTCCTCCTCTACTTCCTTCTCGTCCCCGGAACCCTCTTCTGCTACCAGACTGCCACCCCCGCCCGCCTCGGAACCCTTCTTCAGCAGGGTCTCCTCCACTTCTGGCGCTTCTTCCGCATCACCCTGCTCGCCCTCGTTGTCGCCGCCATCATCCTCGTTCCCCTTATCGCCCTGCAGAATCTGTGGGCCACTCACATCGACACCTATCACGTAGGCCGCCCGGCCTTCCTCCTTACCCTCGCCGGCTATCTCCCCATCTTTCTTGCAGCCTCTCTCATCCGTCTCTACTTCGATCTCGTAGAGGTCTACACCGTCCAACTCGGCCAATACCTCCGCCCAAACGGAAAATCCGACCGCCGAGTCCGCCGCACCCTCCTCCCCGCTCTGCGCACCCTTCGTCACAACCTCGCCCGAGCCTGGCTGACCTTCCTCTTCCTCACCCTCGCCGGAGCCGCTGCCGTCGTCTTCACCGCTCGCATCGCCATGCACACGCTCGCCCAACCCCGCGTCTGGCCCATGTTCCTCCTCGCCCAGTCAGGACTCTTCCTCATGCTCTTCACCCGCTTCTGGCAGCGTGGAGCCGAGACCTCTCTCGTCCTCCAGAACCCCATCCCATCGCCCAACGTTCAGGACACTTACTCTCTTCCCCCAAAACACCCCGACTGGACTCCCGACATCCCACCCTCCAGCCATCCCGCCGATCTTCCCCGCAATCACACACCCATGAGCGATCGCACAACCGCAAGCAATCACGTAGAGATGATCTACACGATGGATCCCCTCAACCCCATCTACCCAGCTCCTCTCTCGCCCGATGACCAGTTCGCCCCTCCCCTCTTCGATCCCATCCCAGTCAAGGCTTCAGATCCCATCCCCAATCCGGAACCAGCACCCCCTTCCCTCGACGAACCCGACCCGGGCGTCTTCCACCACGACCCGGTCAAACCACCCCGATAGCCTTACACTTCACCACAACGTCACCGCAAAACAACCCTCCAGAAACACGTCTGTTCTAGAATGTGAATAGATTATGAATTTATTTATTCTCCGCCACGCCAGCGCAGGCATCCGCCGCAAAAATCCAATCCTCGATCTCAAGCGCCCTCTGGATAAAGACGGCAAGCGCCACTGCCTCCATCTCGCATATGTATTGAATGCATTGAAGATACAGTTCGATCTCATCGTCTCCAGCCCTCTCAAGCGTAGCCTCCAGACCGCCTCCCTCATCGGCACCGAGACCGGCTACGAGGCCCAGATTCTGCTCTCCAATGGCCTCGCCCCCGAGGCCACGCTGCAGGACTTCCAAAAGCTTCTCTACGAGTGCCGCGGCAACGAGAACCTCCTCGTCGTAGGCCATAACCCCAACATCACCAGCTTCTTAGGGTCACTCCTCGTCCCGGCCTCCAGCCACGCCACCGCGCAGGTCCGCCTCCGCAAGGGATCCATCGCCCGACTCGCACTCACCCGAGGCCCAGCCACACTGCAAGGACTCCTCGATCCTCGCGTCGTTCGTGCCCTCTACGCCACTTCGACGAAGAGCTCCCGCCGGAAGACCTCACGGAAGTAAGTCGCCTCCTTCTTCAGCGACCACGCCTCCAGCTCCGCCCCGCCACGCCCGGGTACGAGCTCCAACAACACTCGCTTCGGATACACGTGTAACCGCATCTGCACCACCGCACTGGCCCTGTCTTGGTTCAGAGCCACCGCCAACCGAAGCAGCACCACTGCCCGAACGACATGCGGATGCTCTTCCATGGGAATCATCCGCATCACCCGATCCATCGGGTCCGGCCGCGTCTTACCCAGATATCGCGCCAGTGCACTCACAATCGCCCGCTGCTCCGGCGAAAATCCAAAGATCTCCGAGTTTGCGATGATGTATTGCGTATGCCGGAAGTGTCCCTGATGGTTCATAAACTTCCCCACCTCCTGCATCATCGCCGCAGCCTCCAGCCACAGCTTGTACTCCTCCGGAAGCTCATGCACACGAGTCAGTGAATCGAAGAGCTGAACCACATGCTCTCGCACCGGCTCAACCTTACGCTGCTCTATCCCATACCTCCGGCAGACCTCCAGAACCCCCGCCCACCGCTCACTCTCGATCTTCTGGTGTACCGAAGTCCGGAGATCCACCTCCGCCAGCATCTGCGCCAGAATCCCATCCCTCAACCCCAGCGACGAGTAGCGAAACCCCTTCAAACTCAGTCGCTCAAGCAAACTCGCATATACCAACGCCCCGCCCACGATGATCTCCGACCGTCTCGGTCCAATCCCCGGCACCGCGGCCCGCTGCTCGTTATTCATCTTCACCAGCCGATCCGCCAGCCGTCGCACATCCGGGGTGTCTGCCGTCAACTCCCCTACCCGATCCAGCCGTTTCTTCAGCAGCGTCTTCTTCGTGGCTCTTCCCTTCCGCACATGCCCGCTCGCCTCCGCTAGCGCCGCCGCCGTACCTGACGTCGCAATCACTAGCCCCACCCGAGGCGTCCCCAGCTTCCGTTCCGCCTTTCGCAGTTCGCGATCGATGAACTGCTTCAGCCTGGCCACATCTTCCTTCGTTGGAGGGTCCGTCTGCAGAAACTCCTGCTGCAACCTCACTGCGCCCAGCGACATGCTCACCATCGACTTGATCCGCGCTCCATCGGACGCCGTGACCTCGCAGCTTCCGCCACCCAGGTCGATCAGCAGACATCGCCCCCGTGCTCCCACCTCGTGCGTGACCACCCCCAGGTGGATCAGTCGCCCCTCCTCCAAACCCGAGATTACCTCTACATTCCAGCCCGTAGCCGACCGCACCCACTCGGTAAACGCCTCAGCATTTCGAGCATCCCGCATCGCGCTCGTCGCCACCACACGCACCTTGTCCACAACATGCAACTGCACCGCCCTATGGAAGCGCTTCAACGCGCGAATCGTCGCCGCCATTGCCTCTGGAGAGATCACTCCCGTCTGAAAGACGCTCTCTCCCAGCCGTGTCACCTCGCGGTCTTCGTGCAGTGTCTTCAACCGGTGCATTTGCACCGTGGCAATCTTCAAACGGCACGAATTGGACCCAATATCAATTGCAGCAAACGTTGGCATCTTCCTTCAATTCACCTCAGGGGCAGAAAATCGCCGCCACAAGCAAAGATACATCCCCACGTATCCAGCAAGCCTCCCCACACAATGGCCTCTAATACGGCGCACAATTTATGCTTAAAGAGCAGCCTCAAATCATGATCAATCAAACCCTCGCCGAACGCCCTGCCATTCTCTCTATCGCTGCGCCTTCGCGCTCCACAGCCCTCGCTCTCCTCAGCAGCCTCTGGCTCATCATCTTTTTCAGCTCCCTCTTCAGCCCACCCCTGCTTGACGACGCCGACGCCACCCACGCCAACGCCGCCCGCCACATGGCCCTCACCGGAGATCTTGTCACCCTCCACGTCAACGGCATTCGCTACCTCGAGAAGGCACCCCTCCCCTACTGGCTCGACGCGCTTAGCTTCCGCATCTTCGGCTTCAACACCTTCGCCGCACACTTACCCGAGGCACTCGGAGTCCTCCTCCTCGCCCTCCTCGGCTACCACTGGGCCGACAAAGCCTTCCGCGCCCGAACTGCCCTCTACACCGGCCTCGCTATCCTCACCTCAGCCGGAGTCTTTCTCTTCACCCGCATCTACATCCCCGAGGTCCTGCTCTCTCTCTTCCTCTGCACCGCCCTCTACTGCCTGTTGAACGCTCTCGATCACCCGATCACAGTCATCTCGACCAAAGGCGGATTCTTGGCAGCCTCAGCAAAGAGACCTCCCTCGCAGACAGCCATCTACACCTACGCCATGTGGATAGCCCTTGCCCTCGCCGTCCTTACCAAAGGCCTCGTCGCTCTCGTCTTCTTCTTCGGTACCGCCATCGTCTACGTCACCCTCACTGGCGACTACAAACGATGGCGCACCCTCCGCCCCTTCTCCGGCCTCCTCCTCTTCTTCGCTATCGCCGCCCCCTGGCACATCCTCGCCGGCCTCCGCAACACCGGTGGCATGAACGGCCATGGCTTCTTCTGGTTCTACTTCGTCAATGAGCACTTCCTGCGCTTCCTCGGCAAACGCATTCCCATGGACTACAACAAGCTCCCCGGATACCTCTTCTGGAGCCTCCACCTCGTCTGGCTCTTCCCCTGGAGCCTCTTCCTTCCTCTGGCCTTCATCAAAGGCCGGAAGGTCTTCCAGCAGCGCAGGAGCGCCTCCCGCCACGCCCTCAAATTCGAATCGCTCGACGATGCGAGTGACGAAAATCAGGGCGTCTTCAAGTACGTCCGCTACTCCGTCGACACCTTCGCCACCCGCACCACCCTCCTCCTCACCCTCTACACCGCTCTCATCCTGGTCTTCTTCTCCCTCTCCACCAACCAGGAGTACTACACCTTCCCCGTCTACCTCCCCATCCTGATGCTCATCGCCGCTGCGCTCAGCCGCGCCGAACGTCTCTACTCCGAAGACTCCGAAGACAAGACCACTCACCGCTGGATCACCGTCGCCCACGCCACTCTCACCATCATTGGTCTCGCCGTCGCCATCACCCTCGCACTTGGCCTCTGGAACTCCCGCCACCTCCCCTTCGTCCCGGATGTCGGCGATCTCCTCGCCCATCGCGGCGTCGGCGACTACACCCTCTCCATGTCCCACCTCTTCGACCTCACCGGTCCCAGCTTCGCCGCCTTGCGCCTCCCCGCCGGCCTCGCCGCGTTGGCATTCGCCGTTGGCCCCACCGTCGCCTGGCTCCTCCGCACCCGGCGCCGCCACCTCGCCTCCACCATAGTCATCGCTCTTACAAGCACGGTCTTTCTCGTCGCCGCCCACATCGCCCTGGCCCGCTTCAGCCCCATGCTCTCCTCTCAGGACTTCGCCGAGAAGATCCAGGAGCTCGAAGACGACCACCTCATCTCCCGCGACAATCAGGTTCTCCTCTACGGAGACCAGTCCTACGGCTCCTCAATCCCCTTCTACCTCGGCCATGATGTCTCTCTCGTCGACGGCCGCACCACCTCCATGATCTTCGGCTCCACCTTCGCCGACGCGCCACCCATCTTCCTCACCCACGATGACCTGCTCAAGATCTGGGGAACCGGGAACCGCAAGATCCTCTTCGTCCCCCTCGAAAGGCGCGACATAGTCGACCGTCTCCTCGGCACCAACAAGATTCTCCTCGAAGAGACCTCCGGAAAGGCTCTCTTCACCGACCGCCCCCTCGACCACAACGAACCAAAGTTATAGCTGAAACTGGAAGAGCACCCATTTACATCGTGAACGATCGCACCCCGCAACTCGTTGTAACCAGTTCAACCCCCACGGGCGGAGCCTCGGCACTAACCGCAACGATGCAGCCAACCCGTCGCTGGAGCCTCCGTTCCATCGCCATCCTCGTCCTCGCCTGGCTCATCCTCCAGATCGGCGGCCTCTTCACCCCCGGCCTGCTCGACGACGTCGACTCAATCTACATCGAGATCGCCCGCGAGATGCTCCAGCGCCACGACTTCGTCACCCCATACATCAACGGCGTCCGCTTCTTCGACAAGCCACCCCTCCTCTACTGGATGGCGGCAGGCTCCATGCACCTCTTCGGCCCGCATGACTGGGCCGCTCGTCTTCCACTCGCCCTTGCTGTCCTCGCACTCCTCCTGGCTGTCTACGCCCTCGGCATCCGTCTCTTCGCCGAAATCTCCCCTGCAGGCCATCCCGACCGAGGAGGCTTCTACGCTGCCCTCGCGATGGCCACCAGCGTCGGCCCCTACCTCTACACCCGCTTTTACATCCCGGACATTCTCCTCGCTCTCTGGATGACCCTGGCCGTCCACCTGACCCTCATAGCCCTCGATCGTCTGCAACCAAACACCGAAAGCCATAAAACAGAAGGCAAACGGCCATCCTCCGCCCTATGGCCCTGCCTTGCCTTCGCCGCAGTCATGGCCGCAAACGTCCTTACCAAAGGACTTATCGGCCTCGTCTTCCCCATAGGCTTCGTCCTCCTCTACCTTGCCCTGACGAAGCAGCTCCACCTCCTCCTCCGCCTCCACCCAATCGCTGGAACCGCAGTCTTCCTCGCCCTCGCCGCCCCGTGGCACATCCTGGCCGCCCTCCGAACCCCCGCCATCGCCCTTCCGACGGGCCTTGGCCTTCCTGCAACAGGAGGCTGGGCCTGGTTCTATCTCTACAACGAGCACATCGCCCGCTTCCTGGGCAAGCGCATCCCCCACGACTACGGCCAAGTCCCCATCCCGCTCTTCTGGCTCCTCAACGCTCTCTGGATCATGCCCTGGGCGGCCTTCCTCCCATCAGCCATCGCCGGCCACATCAGCACTCTCAGCCGACGCGTCCTCGCCCACACCCGTCAGTACGAAGCCGCCCTCTCTCTCACTCTGTGGACTCTCCTCGTCCTCGGCTTCTTCACCCTCTCCAGCCGCCAGGAGTACTACGGCCTCCCAGCCCTTCCAGCCCTGGCCCTGATGGCCGCAGGGCTCCTCACCCGAGCCGACGCCCGCACACACGCCAGCCCAGACACCGCTGGCGCCAAAGCTCTCTCCTGGTCTCTCTACTTCCTCGTCCCCCTCACCACCATCATCGCCGTTGTCTGCGGATACTTCGCTCTCACAGCCCCCCGCCACGCCCCTGGCACCGACATCGCCACCCTGCTCGCCGCCAACCCCGAGCTCTACAACCTCTCCCTCGGCCACCTCTTCGACCTCACCGGAGCCGCCATGGGCCTCTTCCGCGGCCCCCTCGCAGCGGTAGCCCTCAGCATGATAGGCATCGGCGTCGGCAGCTATCTCCTGCGCCGCTCCGGACGCACCTACGCTGCCAATCTCACCCTCGCCGCCGCGATGACAGTAACCCTTATGGCCGCCCATGAAGGCCTCGCCCGCTTCTATCCCATCCTCGGTTCCAGAGAACTAGCCCTTGCCATCAAGAGGGCCGAGCAAGCCGCACCCCAGCCAGACGACCTCATCCTCCTCGATGGCGAACTGACCTCCGGCTCAACCCTCATCTTCTACACTCGCCAACAGGTCCACCTCATCAACGGCGACGTCAACGGCCTCTGGTACGGCAGCTTCTGGCCCGACTCCCCCCACATCTTCGAAGACGAAGCAGGGCTCCGTCAGCTCTGGGCCAGCCCCCGTCGCATCTTCCTCTTAACCTACAACCCAACTGCCCGCAGCCGAGACCTCGCACCCCTCAACTCCGTCCGCACCCTCGCTACCGCCGGCGGCAAGACCATCCTCACCAACCAC
>Ga0193717_1001555_pt1 | contig 14018 bp, 10 predicted proteins | sample U2c2metaG_FD_145900 | JGI IMG/M metagenome (GOLD analysis project Ga0193717, IMG submission 145900) | Soil microbial communities from a riparian zone of the East river system, Colorado, United States - U2c2 | ecosystem: Environmental > Terrestrial > Soil > Riparian zone | place: USA: East River... | reverse complement strand
GACGTCCGCCCTGGAATTGTCGGCACGCCCACCGAGAGGAATCACAGCCATGATCCTGCGCTGCAAGACCTCAAGCAAGCCGTGTGCCAATCCGCTAAAGTCCAGAGGCGTCGGGGCAAATCGCCGGGGCTGCGCAATGACGCTGCACAGCCCGCCCAAATCTTGATCAGCTGATCAGATTTTGTTCGAGGCGGCGGCCATCCTGGCGCGATGGCGCAACCGCTCGCGGTGGCCGATGTAGAGACCCGAGGACATGATCACTCCGGCGCCGATCCAGGTCCACATGTCGGGCACATCCTTGAAGATCAGATAGCCCAAGATCGCCGCCCCGACGAGTTGCAGATAGTTGAACGGCGCGATGACGGCCGCCGGCGCCTGGCTGTAGGCGATGGTTAGGAAATAGTGCCCGACACCCGCCAATACGCCGATGGCCACGAACAGCACCATATCCCAACCAGGCAACGGCGCGACCCATTCGAAAGGCAGGAAGGGCGCGGCAGCCAATGCGCCGACGATGGTGGCCATGGTGGCCGATGCCTCCGGCCGCTCGGCTTGGCCGTAGCGCCGCGAGTAGAGCTGGTAGAGCGCGCTGCAGACCGTGCTGGCGACGATGTAGAGCGTATGCCACTCGAAGTTCGCGTGCACCGGCCGCACCACGATCAGCGCACCGATGAAGCCGACGGCGACCGCCGCCCAGCGCCGCGGTCCCACCAGCTCGCCGAGAAAGCGCGTGGACAGCGCGGTGACGATCAGCGGACTGGTGAGCGAGATCGCTGCCGCCGTCGGCAGCGGCAGATAGACAATTCCATGGAAATAGAAAAAGGACGAGAAGAACAGCAGCAGGCCGCGGATGATCTGGCTGTCGAGCCGCGTGTAGCGAAACAGGTTCATCCTGTAGCGCGGCAGGAACAGCACCATCATCAGGATGAAGGCGAAGAAATAGCGCGCCCAGATCACCTGGACGACGGGATAGTGCGCCGTCAACGTCTTGGAGATCGCATTGAGGACCGAGAAACACGACACCGACAGGATGATTGCAACGATCGAGCGAAAGATCCGGTCCGGCGGAAGCGCAGGCGAAGACGGCGTCGTATTTGTCATTGCCCACAAACTAGCGGCCTTGATGCCCTGAACAAGCGCGCAGGGCGAGCAGGTCCTATCGCCATTTGCATGGATGGGACGACGGCGTCATTTTCGTTCGGCCACCTGCTCCTTCTCCTGCTCCTCCTCGCTCGGCCACAGGAGCAGCGACACGATCATCAGGATGCCGAGACCGCCGGTGATGCCGGCGAATCGGTCAACGCCCGGCATGATGCTGGTGGGCGGCCCGGCGCCCTGGATCATCGTGATGACGAACACGAACGCCGCCTGGGTGCCGACGTAGCTGACGCCATGCTTGCCGGTCTGCACGTGCATGCCGATCCACACGCTGCCGCCGACCATGGCAAGCCACCAGGGGAACGACGTCACCTGCAGCGCGAGGCAGGCGAGCGCCATGAGGCCGCCCACCACGCAGCCGATGAAGCGGTGCAGCGATCGTTCGGCGACGGCGTGCCGAGTACTTACACTACTATCGGCGATCACCGGGGCCGACATCACCACGGCGACCGTTATCGCCATCTGGGAGACGTCCGGCAGGTCGATCCATCTCCAGATCTGCAGCACGGCGACGACGGAGATCGCCGAGCGGATGCCGTGCAAGACCGCGGGCCACTGCGCACCGAGCAGGTGGCGCCAACCTGGTGCCGGCGCCGGCGGATCGGCATGCCAATCCTGCAGCAGGTTAACCACGATGATGGCGGAGATCACGCCGATCACCACCTCGAACATGCGGTAGAAGGCGATATTGAGCGCCTGCGTCGGCTCGTTCAGGCTCATCAGGAGCACCATGCTCGACGTGATCGTGAGGAACAGCCACGCGAGCCCGTGCGGACTCACCTGCATGGCGATCACCCCCAGCATGGTCGTCCCGGCCAGGAACAGGCAGAGCGCAAAATGGTCGTACGGCAGCCATCGCGCCATGACGAAGCCGAGCACGGCGCCGGCGGCCGTTCCAATCAGCCGCAGGATGCCCCTGCGCACCGAGGCCGCTCCTGTCGACATCAGCGACATGAATGCACTGATGGCCGCCCACCACGGCGATTCGACATCAAGCAGAAGCGCCAGCACGGTGGCCAACACGACCGAGCACGCCGCGACCAGGCCTTGCCGCGTCCGCACCGGGTCCTCACCCAGTTCGCCGAGTTCCTGCCAATAGCCCTCAAGCGTCCGCGCGATCATGCGCCCGCCCTCGGCGAAATCCTCGAGCACGACCCTGACGAACGGCTGCGTCATGGGAAGATCACGGTGCGGGCGTCCGCGCCCATGTAGAGCTTGAAGTCTGGCGGCGGGTCGACCAGCACGATCGTCACCGGAATGCGCCGCTGCAGGCGGATCCAGTCGGTCGTCGGCGCGACAAAGGGCAGGAGCTTGTCCACCCCGGCATCGCGGCTGATGCCGCGGGCGATGCCGGTGATCCTGGCCCGGTGAAAGTGCCAGGGCTCGCTGTCCAGCCATACCCAGGCAGTGCCGCCGACCTCGAAGGAGCGGATGTAATACTGCTTGTAGTTGGCCATGATGCGCCAAGCTTCAGCGTCGACGATGCCGATCATCGGTATGTTGATGGTCGCGGTATCGCCCGGCCGCACCGTGAGATTGGTGATCGGCCCGGAGGTCGGCGACAAAACGTCGGTGCGATCGAGGTTCCATTGTGCTGTGGCCATCTCGGCCTTCGCGAGAGCGAGCGAGGCCTGATGGGCACCGATGTCGGTCTGCGCCTTGGCAATCGCGGTCTGGGAAATCGTCATCTCGGCCTCGGAGCGGCGCAGTTCATCGTTGGCCCTGTCCAGCTCCGAGCGTGGCGCAAACTGCTTCGCCGCAAGATCGGCATAACGACGCTGCTCCTGGGCGGCGTAGGTGTGGGCGGAAGTCGATGACGCCAGAGCGGCTTGAGCGCTGGCGAGTTCCTCCTGCGCGACCTTCAGCAGGGCCGTTGCCTTGTCGATCTGTGCCTTCCACTGGTTGACGACGAGCTGGAACGGAACCGGATCGATGCTCAGCAGCTTGTCGCCCTTCTTGACGACCTGGTTGTCGACGACGTGGACCGCGATGATCCGCCCGGTGACCTCCGGCGCCACCGCGACAAGGTCGGAGCGCACGTAGGCGTCGTCGGTATAGGCGACGAAATAGGTGAATACCTCGTAGAGGATGAACAGGACCAGGATCGTACCGCCGACGGTGACGAGGCGGTGCAGCCGGCTCGCGCCCTGGCTCGGCTTGGGGGCCTCCGCGGCGGGAGCCTTCACGGTGGCAGAGGGTTCGGGCGGCGCAGCGGCGGGCGGTTCGGCGGCCGGCAGGAGAGCCTCGGGGCCGGTCGTCGATGAAGGAAGCGCGCGATCGACATCAGACCGCGACAACCCGCGAGCGCTGTCCGGCGGAGATGGCGGAGGCACGTTGGCATTCATCGCGCGGCGGGCATCCCTGTCGATCTTATGGACCTATCAATAGCCCGCCCGATCCCTGTCCGCTAGGGCGCCGGCTCAGAAGCCCGTCTTCGTCTATTCGGCTGCTTTGGCGAGCGCCGCCTGCGGCTTGAAGGAGAGGATGCTGGCAGCCCGCGCCATCGGCAGAGGCAGCGGCGGCAGCTCCGCGCCCAGCGCTTTGGCGGCGTTCCAGGCCCAACGAGAGTCGACCAGGAACGACCGGGCATGCGCCGTGCAGTCGGCCTGGCCCGAGGCCACGATGTCCTCGGCCTGCTGCGGCTCGGTGATGATGCCCACCGCCCAGGTCTTGATGTCGGCCTCCTTGCGCACGCGTGCCGACAGCCCGACCTGATATCCGGGACCGATGGCGATCTTCTGGGCAGGCGAGTTGCCGCCCGAGCTGACATCGATGAAGTCGCAACCCAGGGCCTTCAATTGACGCGCAGTCTCGATCGTATCCTCGACGGTGAGGCCGCCTTCGACCCAGTCGGTCGCCGACACGCGCACGCCCAGCGCCTTGTCGCGCGGCCACGCCTTGCGGACTGCCTCGAACACTTCGAGCGGAAAGCGCCGGCGCTTCTCCATCGTGCCGCCATACTCGTCGCTGCGCCGGTTGCTGAGCGGCGAGAGGAACTGGTGCAGCAGATAGCCGTGTGCGCCGTGCAGCTCGATCAGGTCGAAACCCAGCCGCAAGCTGCGCTCGACCGACGAGACAAACGCCGCCTTCACGCGCTTGAGGCCGACTGCATCGAGCGCGACCGGCGTGTGCCAGGTCTTGTCGTAGGCAATCGCCGAGGCCGAAAGGGTCGTCCAGGGCAGATCGGGTGCGTCGGCTTGCGTCAGCGCTCCCCCGCCCTTCCACGGCCGCTGCGCCGAGGCCTTACGCCCGGCGTGGCCGAGTTGAATACCCAGTTTCACGTGGGGCATCCAGCCCCGCGCCCATTCCACGATGGGCTTCAGCGCCGCTTCGTTCTCGTCGCTGTAGAGCCCGGCGCAGCCCTGGGTGATGCGGCCGTCGCGCTCGACATGGGTGGCCTCGAAGCACAGCAGGCCCGCACCCGACAAAGCGAGTGCACCGTAATGGACGCGGTGCCAGTCCTGGGCGCTGCCATCGACCGAGGAGTATTGGCACATCGGCGAGACGACGACGCGATTGGGCAGCGTGACGCCGCCCAGTTCGACGGGCGTGAAGAGTTTGGCGCTCATGGGTGACGATGCTCCAGCGGTTCAGCCACTAATTGAGGGTCCGGCCTCATGGCCCAGCCACTCCTCGATCAGGCGGCGGGCGATCGAATCGCGGCGCGGCATGAAGAACGAGCCGTCCTTGGGCAGATTCTCCGGCCGCAGCTCGTCGCGTGAGAGCCAGAGCGCGCTCGCGAGCTCGGACTCGTTGACGTCGAAGTCGAGCGATTCGGCCTCGGCGTGGAAGCCGATCATGACCGATGCCGGAAAGGGCCAGGGCTGCGAGGAACGGTAGATCACGTTCTTCACCCGCACCTTCACCTCTTCGTAGACCTCGCGCGCGACGGCGTCCTCGAAGCTCTCGCCAGGCTCGACGAAGCCTGCGAGGGTCGAGTGCATGCCACGCGGAAACTGCTTGCCGCGACCCAGCAGGCACTTGTCGCCGTGATGGACCAGCATGATGACGGCGGGATCTGTGCGCGGGAAATGCTCGGCCTTGCAGGCCTCGTTGGTGCATTTGCGGACATGGCCGCCACGCGTGATCTTCGTGAGCGAGCCGCAGAGGCCGCAAAAGCGGTGCCGCCGATGCCAATAGGTCATGCCGCGCGCATACGCCAGTATCGAACCTTCGCGCGCGAACAGGAGCGGACCGACCGAACGCAGGTCGACGAACTCGCCCAATTCGCCGAGCGGCGTCTCCTGGCCGGTGACGTCGACAGCGAAATAGGGCGTGCCCTCGACATAGCCGAGAAAGATCTGGGTCTCGGCGCCCGCGCTGACGGCGCGGGCCATCATGCCCTGCAGGAACACCGCCTCGGGATTGCCCCCGGTCTTGACCAGGTTCTTCTCGGTGTCGATCGGCACGAAGCGCGCGATGCCCGACGAGGCGAGTTCGATCATGCGTTCATCGTCCTCGCGCTCGTGGCTGGCGCGGTCGATTTCGGCGGTGGAATAGGGATTGTTGGGTCTTTGCTGCATGGCGCGGGAACGTGGCACAGCGCGCGGGATGCCGCAATCAGGCCAGCGCCCGCTCCAGGACCTGGGCCACGTGTATCGCCTGTCGGCTCGCGCCATCGGCGATCTGGTGCCGGCACGAGGTGCCGTCGGCCACGATCAGCGCGTCGGCGCCCGCCTTGCGCACCGCCGGCAGCAGCGACAGCTCGGCCATCGCCAATGACGTATCGTAGTGCTCGGCCTCGTAGCCGAAGCTGCCGGCCAGGCCGCAACAGCTCGATTCGATCAGGCTAACCGAAAGATCGGGCACCAATGCCAGGGCCTCCTGCACGGCGCCAATCGCGCCGAAAGCCGTCTGATGGCAGTGGCCGTGCAGCAAAGCGTTCTTTTCGGGCAATGGCTTCAAGGGCAGAGCAAGCCGGCCGGCGCGCTTCTCGCGCACCAGGAATTCCTCGAACAGGAAGGCGTTGTCGGCGAGCTTCTGCGCGTCGGCGCCGAGCGCCATCACCAGATACTCGTCGCGCAGCGAGAAGAGGCACGACGGCTCCAGTCCGACGACCGGCACGCCGCGCGAGATATAGGGCTTGAGAGCCGCCAGCAGCCGCTCGGCCTCAGCGCGCGCCTTGTCGACTTGGCCAGTGGCAAGATAGGTCCGGCCGCAGCACAGCGCCCGCTCGCCCGAGGGCGGCCTGGCCACGGCGACACGATGACCGGCGGCCTCGAGCACGCGCCGCGCGGCCGCGAGCACCTCGGGTTCGAAATTGTTGGCAAAGGTGTCGACGAACAACACGACGGTGACGTCGCTTGCGTCCGCTGCGGTGGTCGAGAGAAACGTGTCGCCGCGCCATTTGGGAAGCGAGCGCTGCGAGGCGAATCCAGCGAAGCCCTGGAACGGCTTGGAGTAGTTGAGCAGCCACGCGAACTTCGAAGCCCAGGGCGCGTAGCGCGGCAGGTCGCCAATCAGCCGGTCTCGCAGCTTCAGGCCGTGGCGTTTGAACTGCGCCGCCTTCACCTCGATCTTCATGCGCGCCATGTCGACGCCGGTCGGGCAATCGCGCTTGCAGCCCTTGCACGAAACGCAGAGATCCATCGCTTCGGCGACGGCCTCCGACGCCAGCGCATCGGCGCCGAGCTGGCCGGAGAGCGCCAGGCGCAACGTGTTGGCGCGGCCGCGCGTCAGATGGACCTCGTCGCGCGTCACGCGGAAGGACGGGCACATGGTGCCGGCGTCGAACTTCCGGCAATGGCCGTTGTTGTTGCACATCTCCGTGGCTTTCGCGAAGCCGCCGCTCGGATCGCCGCCGGTGCCCGGCGCTGTCAGCGCTTCGGTCATCGGATCGTTCTCGACATTCCAAGCCGACCAGTCGAGTGCGGGTTTCAACGGCACGGCTTCGTAGCCTGGCTTGAAGCGATACAGCGTCCGGTCGTCCATGCGGGTCGGCCGCACGATCTTGCCCGGATTGAGAATCCCTTGAGGATCGAAGGCGTCCTTGATCGTCTCGAAGGCCTTGGTGAGCTTGGGTCCGAACTGCCAGCCCACCCACTCCGAGCGCACCAGCCCGTCGCCATGCTCGCCCGAGAAGGCGCCCTTGTATTCGCGCACCAGCGCCGACGCCTCCTCGGCGATGGCGCGCATCTTGGCGGCGCCCTCGCGGCGCATATCGAGGATCGGCCGCACATGCAGCGTGCCGACCGAGGCATGGGCATACCACGTGCCCTTGGTGCCGTGCTTGGTGAAGACGTCGGTGAGGCGCTGGGTGTAGTCGGCCAGATGCTCGAGCGGCACGGCGCAATCCTCGATGAAGGAGACCGGTTTGCCGTCGCCCTTCATCGACATCATGATGTTGAGGCCCGCCTTGCGCACCTCCCACAGTTCGGACTGCGGCTTGGGCTCGGCCATTTCGACCACGCTGCCGGGCAGGCCGAGATCGGCCATCAGCTCGACCAGGCGCTTGAGGTCGCGCAATTGCGCCTCGCGGTCTTCGCCGGCGAACTCGACCAGCAGGATCGCCTCGGGCGCGCCGATCAGCGCCCGCTCGATCACCGGCCGGAAGGCGGGGTTGGCGCGGGCGAGCTCGATCATGGTGCGGTCGACCAGTTCGACCGCCGTGGGCTTCAGCTTGACGATGTGCTGGGCACTGTCCATCGCCTTGTAGAAGCTGGTGAAGTTCACCACCCCCAAGGTCTTGTGCTGCGGCAGGCGTGCGAGCTTCAGGGTCAACTGACGCGTCACCGCCAGCGTGCCTTCGCTGCCGACCAGCAGGTGCGAGAGATTGACCGAGTTGTCGGTCGTGTAGGGCCGCTCCGACTGCGGAAAGAAGATATCGAGATTGTAGCCGCCGACGCGGCGCAGGACCTTGGGATACATGCGCTCGATCTCGGCGCGTTCGCTGAGCGCCAGCGCCGCCACCTTGTCGGCCAGGGCGCGCACGGCGGGTGCCATGTCCTCGGGCCGCGAGGAGTCGAAGCGCGCCTGCGTGCCGTCGGCCAAGATGGCGTCGATGGCGGCCACGTTGTGGACCATGTTGCCGTAGCGGATCGAGCGGCTGCCGCAGGAATTGTTGCCGGCCATGCCGCCCAGGGTGCATTGCGCCGCTGTCGAGACGTCTACGGGGTACCACAGGCCGTGCGGCTTCAGCCAGGCATTGAGCTGGTCGAGCACGACGCCCGGCTGCACGACGACTTCGGCACGCTCCTTGTCGAAGCTCACGATCTCGCGCAGATGGCGGGCGACATCGACCACCAGCGCCGCACCGACGGTTTGGCCGCATTGCGAGGTGCCAGCGCCACGCGCCAGCAACGGCACCTTGGCCTGCCGCGCCACGTCGACGATCACTGCGAGGTCTGCTTCGTCGCGCGGTACGACGACGCCGACCGGCTCGATCTGGTAGATCGACGCATCGGTCGAATAGCGGCCGCGCGAGGCGGTATCGAACAGGACCTCGCCCTTGATGGCGCCGCGCAAGGTCTGGGCGAGCGGAGTCATGTCGGCAAGGTTCCAGGAAGATCCATTTTCTTCATCTCCTCGAGCACCGCTTGGCGCTTGGCCCACAGATGCCCGACCAGGAGTTCACGTAACCTGCTGCCATCGCGGGCGGCAAGAGCGCCCAGCATCTCGCGGTGCTCGGCGATCGCTCGATCCCATTTGGCGCGGTTGACGTTGGAACGAAAGCGCAGCGCATGCAGCCGGGCATTCAACGCGCTCATCGTCTGGGCCAGGATCGGATTGGCCGCGATCCCGGCCATCCTTTCGTGAACCGCCCGATTGATCCGATAATAGGCCGGCAGATCGTGACGCGCATGGGCCGTCTCCATCTCCGCCTGCAGGCCGCGCAACAGCACCAGATCGGCCTCCGTCACCCGCTCGCAGGCAAGTTCCCCCGCCAGCCCCTCGAGCGCGCCCATGACGTCGAAAGCCTGGCGCACATCGTCTTCGCCCAGTGCCACGACCTGGGCGCCGCGGTTGGGCAGCTGCACGATCAGCCCTTCGGAGGCCAGCATCCGGAAGGCCTCGCGCAGCGGCGTGCGCGACACGCCCAGCCGCTCGCACAACTCGCGCTCGTTCAGCCGCGCGCCAGGCGCCAGGCCGCCCTCGGTGATCAGCAGGCGCAACCGCTCCGCCGCTGCTTCCGGCAGGGTGAGGCGCGCAATTGGAGAGTCTGATCCATCCATGGCTGGACTGATCTTCTCATATTGTATACAAAATGCAATACAACAACACGAGGAGCGAACATGCGGCTCAATTCACATCCGAGTGGACGGCATTTTCTGCAAATCCCCGGTCCTACCAATGTCCCGGACCGGATTCTTCGTGCGATGGATTATCCGACGATCGATCACCGCGGCCCGGAGTTCAATACGCTGGCCAAGAAAGTGCTACGCAGTGTTCGACAGATTTTCCAAACAAAACAACCCGTTATTGTCTATCCCGCATCCGGTACAGGAGCTTGGGAAGCAGCTCTCGTAAACACTCTGTCGGCGGGCGACACGGTGCTGATGTGGGAGACCGGCCACTTCGCTTCCTTGTGGAAGAAGATGGCCGACAAGCTTGTAATTAAATCAGAATTCATGGGCGGAGACTGGAGAAAGCCGGCCGATCCGGCGGCCATCGAGCAGCGCCTGAAGGCGGATACCGGCCATAGCATCAAGGCGATCTGCATCGTCCATAACGAGACCTCGACCGGCGTGGTGACCGATGTGAGCGCCGTTCGCCAGGCTATCGACGCGGCGAGGCACCCGGCCCTGCTGCTGGTCGACACGATCTCGTCGCTGGGCTCGATCGACTATCGCCACGATGCCTGGGGCGTCGATGTGACGGTCGCGGGCTCGCAGAAAGGCCTGATGCTGCCGCCCGGCCTCTCCTTCAACGCCATCAGCGAGAAGGCTTTGGCCGCGTCCAAGAAGGCCACCACGCCGCGCGCCTTCTGGAACTGGGAAGAGATGCTGGCGGCCAACGCCAACGGCTGGTTCCCCTACACGCCCGCCACCAACCTGATCTACGGCCTGAACGAGGCCGTCGACATGCTTTTGGAGGAAGGCCTCGACTCGGTCTTCGCCCGCCACGCCCGCCACGGCGAGGCGACGCGCATCGCCGTCCAGGCCTGGGGCCTCGAAATCCTGTGCAGCGATCCCAAGGCCTACAGCAACTCACTGACGGCGATCGTCATGCCAGAGGGCCACGACGCCGACGCCTTCCGCAAGGTGGCGCTGGAGAACTTCAACATGTCGCTCGGCCAGGGCCTCACCAAGGTCGCCGGCAAGGTCTTCCGCATCGGCCATTTGGGCGACTTCAACGACCTGATGCTGATGGGCACCCTCTCCGGCGTCGAGATGGCACTCGGTCTCGCCAAGGTGCCGCACAAGGCCGGCGGTGCCCAGGCCGCCCTCACCTACCTCCGCGATACGCGTTGACCTTCTCCACCTATATCGGCAGGGTATCTAGCACACAGTCTGCACATTCCAGCCAATTGCGGCAGCGACCCTGTTCGCACCGGAGACCGTAAGGAGGTTCCGATCGACTAAGCGTTCATCCACATAGCCAACTTCGGCCCAAAACCAACAAATCTGGGAGGCGACGTCATGACCGACGAAGCAATCAAGAAGGGAACCGAACGTACACGGCGTAACTTTCTCACCACGACCACGGCGCTGGCCGGGGCCGCCCTCGTCGGCCTGCCCGCGATGGCCGATGCACGCAAACGCAACCCCAAGCGCGGTGGGACGGTGCGTTTCGGCACACGCGACGATTCCGTCGGCCTCGATACCCATCGCAACTTCATCTATTTCGTCTCGCATCCGCTCTCCGGCATGACCGGTGGGCTGCTCGACTTCGACGGCGAGATGAATGTGGTCCCCGGCATTGCCAGCGAATGGGATGCGTCCAAGGACCTGAAAACCTGGACCTTCAAACTGCGCCGGGGCGCCGAGTTCCACAACGGAGAGACGGTCGACGCGAATGCGGTCAAGTGGAACCTCGAACGCATAATGGATCCGAAGATCGGTCATTCCTTCAACCGGTCGGCGTTGTCCGATCTGGAGCGCGTCACGGTGGACGACAAGTACACGGTGCGCTGCCATCTCAATGATCCGAGCGCCGCTTTCGATTCGAACGTCGTCTACTACCCGGTCAATCTCATGGCACCCGGCGCGGTGGACAAGGCGGACACCGCCCCGGTCGGCTGCGGTCCGTTCAAGTTCAAATCGTGGAAGCGCTACGACACCTGCGAACTGGTGCGCTTCGAGAATTTCTGGGAGACCGACGCGGAAGGCAACACACTGCCGTATCTCGACGGCATGATCGGCAAGCCGAAGAAAGAGGACCGCGTCCGGCTGACAGCGCTGCGGACCAACGAGGTCGATCTCATCGACAATGTCGCCTACGCCGACGCGCCGAGCTTCATCAAGGACTACGGCAAGACGTTCGACACGTGGGAGGTGCCGCAGGTCGGCACCGCGTTCATCGCCTTCAACCTGAAGAACGGCCCGTTCTCCGAGAAGGACAATCCGGATGCCCACATGCTGCGCACGGCCGCGGCCCACGCCATCGACCACCAGGGCATCCACGAGGCGGTCTTCAACAATCAGGGGCAGATCGCCAAGGGTTTCTACAGCGAGTCGAGCCCGTGGCACTCCAAGGACATCGTGCCGTGGCCGCAATATGACCCCGACAAGGCCAAGGCGCTGCGTAAGAAGGCCAAGGACGGCGACGCCAGACTGCTGATCATCGCCAACGACACCTATCCCTACATGCAACAGTCGGGGGAGTTGGTGCATGCCATGCTGAAGGATGCGGGTTTCAACGTGACTTTCGAAATCCTCCCCACGCCCGTGGTCCAGGACAAGTACAACAAGGGGGCATTCGACATCGATTCGTCGGCCAACAGCTACCGCATCGATCCGGACGGCTGGTTCTCCCGATCGATCCTGTCGACGGCGCCGGAAACCAGACGTCGCCACGGCTACGTGAACGAGAAGGTCGACCAGCTCATCCTCGCCGCCAGGGTCGAGCGTGACAAGGCCAAGCGGAGCGCGATGTATGCCGACGTCGAATCGCTGATCAACAAGGATCTGCCGCTGGTCTACATGCACTTCGTGTCGCTGCTGCAGGCCGGCACCAAGAAGGTCCATGGCTACAAACCAGCGTTCACGGGTCCATTCCAGTACGCTGGCGGCGGACTGCGGACAGCGTGGATCGACAGCTGATCGCAAAGAACTGACGCCAGCGGCAGGCAGGCCCTGCTCCCCCCGACCGATGGTCCCGTCAATGCTTGCCTACATCATCCGCCGTATCGCCTACCTGATCCCGGTCCTCCTGGTGTTGACGGTGGTGGTGTTCGGTTTCGTCGAACTGCTCCCCGGCAACATCATCGACACGATGATCGGCACCGAGGGAAACGACGATCCCGAGGTCAGGAAGATCCTCGAGAAGGAGTATGGGCTCGACCAGCCGGTCTACGTCCGCTACGCCAAGTGGCTGTATCGCGCCGTGCAGGGCGACTTCGGCAATTCGCTGGTCACGCGGCGGCCGGTCTCTCTCGAGCTCCTGTCCGGAATCCCGGCGACCGTCTACCTCGCGGTCGTCGGCATCTCGCTCTCGATGCTGATCGCGGTGCCGCTGGGCACTATCGCCGCGGTCCGGCGCAACACGCCGGTCGACTATGCCGCCCAGGTCACGTCGCTGATCGGCATCTCGATCCCCGAGTTCTGGTTCGCAATCCTCTGCGTCCTGCTCTTCTCGCTCTATCTCGGCTGGCTGCCGTCGTCGGGCTATGCCAGCCCGTTCGACGATTTCTGGGGAAGCCTCAAGTTCCTGATCCTGCCCGCAGCCGCGGTCGGCTTCCGGCAGGCGGCCTACACCACGCGGCTGACGCGATCGAGCATGCTCGACGAGATGAACAAGGAGTATGTCGACACGGCGCGCTCGCTGGGATTGAGCGAACGCAAGGTGATCTTCAAGTACACGCTCCGGAACGCGATGATCCCGACCATTACGATCAGTGGCCTGCAGCTTGCCAACCTGCTGGGCGGCACGGTCGTTCTCGAGTCGATCTTCGCCTGGCCGGGCATCGGGCGGGCCATCTTCGAGGCCATCCTTCAGCGCGACTACCCACTGGTCCAGGCCGGGGTCCTCGTGCTGGGCGTGATCGTCGTGATCATGAACCTGCTGGTCGACCTCACCTACAGGTTCCTCAATCCGCGGGTCAAACTGGGTTAGGCAGCGGCCGATGACGGAATTGGAAGCACGAAAGCTGGCGGACCTCGACGAAGTCCGCGCCCCCGCGGGCGGCGGGCGCCTGAGCCGCTTCGCGACCGTCCTCTCGAACGCCTGGTACGAGTTGCGCAAGAGCCGGACCGCCTCGATCGGCCTCGTCATGCTGGTGCTCCTGTTCAGCGCGTGCCTGGCGACGCCGTGGATCGCGACGCAGGACCCGGTCAAGCAGAACTACCGCGAGCGGCTCGCACCGCCGAGCGAGCAGCACCTGCTGGGCACCGACCGGATGGGGCGCGACATCTACTCGCGTCTGCTGTGGGGCGGCCGGCGTCTGGTGACGATCGCTATCCTCGCGGTCACGTTCGGCCTTGCCCTGGGCATTCCCTACGGCGTGCTCTCGGGATATTATGGGGGAGCCGCCGACACGATCGCCATGCGCTTCGTCGATGGACTGCTGGCGTTTCCCGGACTCCTTCTCTACCTGCTGATCGTCACCCTGGCGCGCGAATGGAAGCTCGAGGGGATCTACAACGACCTCGTTCTTGTGTTCGCGCTCGGCTTCGCCTTCATGCCGGAGGTTGCGCGCCTGTCGCGCGGGTCGGTCCTGGCCGAAAAGCAGAAGGAGTATGTCGAGGCCTCGCGTGCCGTCG
>Ga0193717_1001554_pt1 | contig 14018 bp, 14 predicted proteins | sample U2c2metaG_FD_145900 | JGI IMG/M metagenome (GOLD analysis project Ga0193717, IMG submission 145900) | Soil microbial communities from a riparian zone of the East river system, Colorado, United States - U2c2 | ecosystem: Environmental > Terrestrial > Soil > Riparian zone | place: USA: East River... | reverse complement strand
TCCTCGTTCATGAACGAGGACGCACTACCGATGCCGGCCGACCCCGTGTACGACGCTGAGCTGGTCGACGAGTCGAAGCCGTTCTACTCCCAACCGCGCCTTGGCCGGTTCGCGTCGTGGTGGCTGCGGTCGCCACGCGTGCCGGTGTGGTTGAAGGACCGGGGGCAGGCGCGTCAGGCGGCCAAGGATGGCGCGGTCGCGGTGCTGCGGTTGCCGTGGCGGTACCTCCGAGCGGTGGTGCGTGGGCTGGTGGCCGCTCTGCGGTGGTGGCGTCGGTGGGTGACGGTGCGGGACTACCGCGAGGCCGCCGAGTCGTCGGAGAAGCTCGCCGACAAGTTCGTTGAGATCCGCGCGTTGACGTTGTTCAGGTGGAAGGTGACCGGCGCCCTCGCCGTCGCAACCGTGCTGGTCGTGGCGATCGTCGAGCTGCTCTACGGTCACCGCGGCTTGTGGTCAACGATCGGCGCGGTGTCGCTCGCGTTCGCGATTCTCGGTCGTCGTCGGGACGGTGCGCCGGGCCGCAAGGCAGTGCTGGCCGGTCCGCGAACGCTGACGTGGACGATGGACCCGCAAGTCCTGGTCGACGCGTTCCGGGACGCGAAGCTGATCGGCAAGGACGAGTCACTCCGCCTGGTCGAGCGCGCGACGCGGGTCGGTGACGGGTGGGCAATCACGGTCGACCTCCCGGCCACACGCAAGGCGGCCGACGTGATCAAGCATCGAGAGGCCCTCGCGTCGGCGCTGGCGGTCGACGAGGTCCAGTTGATCGTGGAGCGGGTGCGCGGCAACGGCGGCCACGCCGGCCGGGTCGCGATGTGGGTCGCCGACGAGGACCCCTACGCCTCACCGCCACTCCGGACGCCGCTACTCGGAGTGCAGCGGTGGGACGCGTGGCGGCCGGTCCCGTTCGGACGCGACGCCCGCGACCGGAAGATCGACCTGCCGTTGGTGTGGACATCGCTTCTCTTGGGCGCGATCCCGCGGCAGGGCAAGACGTTCGCCGCCCGTCTCGCGGCGACCGGTCTGATCCTGGACCCGCACACCCGCCTCTACGTGGCGGACTTCAAGGCGGGCAAGGACTGGGACGCCGCTGCGCGGGTGGCGCACCGGTTCATGTCCGGCGACGAGTCCGAACACGTCCTGGCGCTGATTGGGTGGTTGGTCGAGCTGGTCGGCGAGGTCCAGGGCCGCTACCGGCGCATGCGTGACCTCGACGACATCGTGTGCCCGGAATCGAAGATCACGCCGGACATGTCCCGCGACAAGGCGTTGAACATGCCGGTCACGGCCGTGTTCGTCGACGAAGTCCAAGTGCCCCTGGAAGACCGCACGCCGTACACAGTGGAAGGCAAGAAACTCACGGCAGGCGACTACGTTGGCGAACTGCTCACGTGGCTCGCGAAGAAGGGACCAGCCGCCGGGATCGTGCTCGTGCTGGCGACACAACGACCGGACTCCAAGACCATTCCGAGTGGACTCCGCGCGGTGCTCGGCTCGCGGTTCGCGCTGCGTGTCATGGACTGGCGCGACAGCAACATCGTGCTCGGCGAGCAGATGAACACCCGTGGCTACGACAGCAGTCGACTGCTCGCCTCCCACAAGGGCGTCGGCATCCTGCGGCCGGACGGCGACACCCAGGCCGGTGCCGATGTGCTAGCGCTGACGGTGCGCACGTACTACATGCCGAACGAGGACTGGCACGAACTGTGCCAACGTGGCCGTACTCTCCGCGAGGCCGCAGGCACCTTGACCGGTCACGCGGCGGGTCACGACTGCGCGCCGGAGCTGGACCACGCGGCGGTGGTGCGCGTGCTCGGTGCCGGCCGACCGACCGAGGAGCGGCGAGCACTGCCGGAGCCGCTCGCGTCCGTCGCGTCCTACCTCGACGAGGATGACCGCGAGTTCATCCCGACCGCCGAACTCGCCGAGGCACTCGACGTCGAGCCGAATTCGTTCGGCCGCGCCATGGCCGACTTCGGGTGTCCGTCCACACGCGACCGGATCACTGAGGAAGACGGGTCCGTCCGACGAGTGAGGGGCTACCGAACGGCCGACATCAAGGCCGCGATCCGCGCCGAAGACCTGTGACAGCAGCCGTCCCGATGCCGTCCCAGTGCCGTCTTGCCGTCCCACCACCTGTGACGGCAACAAACATAGCTCTAGCTGCGGAAACACCGATCGGGGCGGCTGGGACAGCATCTCGGAATGCCGTCACAGCCGCCCCAAATCGGCCCGACCTGGCGTTTGCGGGAGGCGCCCTGGAGTGCCGTCCCCGGCCGGGCTACAGGCCGGTCAGGTCCGGCAGGATGGTGCAGTCGCTCAGCTCCCGGATCAGGCTCACCGCGCGGACCCACCTGATCGTCGGGTCGTCCAACGGCACGGAGGCCGCGCCGACCGCGACCGGCCGTGTGCCTCTGTAGAGAGTCCCGTGCACCCCAGCGACCGGGAAGCTGCGGGCACGTACAGCGGCAGCGCCTCGTCTGAGCGCGGGACACATCCGTACCGACGTCCGAACACAAGGCAGGCAGATTGGTGGTTCGGTCACGCCCATCCCGTGCGGCCATGATGGCCAGTCGTCGCGGTTGTCTTGAAGCAGCCACAGCACGCCGTCGTCGGTGCGGTCGGCCGGACCTGCGCACACCTGACACAGCAACCGCAGCATCGTCCGGCGCTGCCGCAGCGGATGCACTCTTCCGAACTCCGGCCGACCCTGCCCCGGCCGAAACGGCGTACGGAACCACAACACCCCGTTGCGGTCCCGGTCGGTGAACGTCTCGTCCAGGTAGGCGATACCGCCGCCGCCCGGTCGCTCGACCACCACATACGGCGGGTCCTTCTCCTCACTCCACGCCGTGACATAGGGCGCGACCACCGGCCGGCCGGTGGTCGCCTCGTGCGGAGAGTCCAGAAGATCTGACGTCACCGCAGCGCCCCGTGACTCTCGTTCGCGTCGATCTCCTCGGTGCGTTCCGGCACGAACCTGGCGAGGTAGGTAGCAAGTTCGTGGTGCGAACAGCCCATGAAATCGGCCAGTTCGATCACGCCGGCCGGTGCTAACTCAACGACCCCATCGGGGTGCTTGTTCAGCTTGTTCCGCGCCCACTGCACCAGCGGCCGGAACTTGAAATTTCCGCTGTTCACTAGTGCGCGTAGGTCGATGGTCAGGACCAGGTTCTCCAGGTGGAGGCGTGCGCGCTGGAGTGCCTGACTCACCAAGCTCGTCGCCACGACGTCAAGGGCCTCGCACAGTTCCAGTAGCCGAATCAATGTGAGGTGGCGCAAGCCGTGCTCGTACGCGAGAAGTGTCCGGTCGCCGATGCCGGAGGGAAGTCGGGTCACGAACTGCGCTCGTGACCACCCTTTCGCCTCCCGCGCTCGCCGCAACTCCTCACCAACCGCCCGGGCTACAGCTCTGGCGACCTCGTCATCCGAAGCGTCCATCACGCGGCCCCGTCTATCGGTCGAGCGACGCCACGACGCTCGTCGCAGAGATCACCCACCACGGCCAACATCCGCTTCCGTTCGCGGAACGCATCGGTGACCAGCCACCAACCCAGCCACGCGAAGAACCCCAAGAACGGCGACGTCACCAACAAGAAGAACCACACCTTGTCCACGGCTCACACCTGCTCGCCGTCGACGTGGCCATCGAGGGACAGCGACCCGCCGCTCTCCGACCAACGTCGCGCCGCACGTGCGCGGACCGCCTCCGCTGCCGCCGCGATCTGCTCAGCGAGCGCGATCTCATCGGTGATGGAGATCGGCTCCACGCGACCAGCGTCCGCGTCGTAGAACCGCACCATGTACTGAGCGAGGCGGTAGTTGATCTCGCTGAGGTCATGAATCAATCGACCGTCGAGGTGTGCGACCTCGTCCGGCGGAGGGACGTTGTTCATACCGCCGCCCGAGGCTGATCTATCGCCATATCGCCGCTCCCATTCCGCTCCGAAGTCAGCGGGAGGAAGCCGACCCAGCTCCTCCCGGACACGCCCGGTGTCCCGCGAGCGCAGGACGTGGCAGACTGAAATCAGTCTTTCGTCGGCATTACCTCGGCGTAATGACACGGAAATGCCCTATAGGTGACATTGCGGAGGCGGCAAAGTTGGAGCCGTGGAATGCGGCATCGGCGCGGCGCGACGACGCCGGCCGTCCGGCGCGCACGCTGCTAGAGCAACTGATTCGAGCCGAGCGCGGCGAGACCTTCGAGGCTTTCGTGGCCTACGCGGAAGAGTTCGCGCGCCGGAACCGACTCCCGGGAACGCTCAGCCTGCGTCACCTGCTGCGGCTGGTGTCCGGCAGGAAGACGGACGGGACTCCGCTAGGCACACCACGCCCGGCGACGGCGAACCTCTTGGAACGCATCTTCGGCGTCCCGGCTACTGAGCTGCTCAAACCGCCGAGGAACGACGCGGAGGATCACGCAACCGTCGAGATCCGCCAGCGTCTCAGCGCGGCCCGTCACGTCGATCTCGACGTGATCGAGCTGTTCCGCGGACAGCTCAACGCGCTACGTCGACTCGACCGCCAGATGGGCGCGATAGTCGCCTACGGCGAGGTGCGGGAGAAGGTCGAGCAGGTGCGTCACCTGCACTCGTACAGCGTCAGCCCGGGCGTGCGGGCTGAGCTGGCACGCTTGCTGTCCGAACTCGGCGCGCTTGCCGGTTGGGAGGCGTTGGACCGGTACGAGATCGGGTCGGCGTGGGAACACCACGAGATGGCGAAGCAAGCCGCCCGCGAGGCGGGAGCACACGGCTTGCTCGCTCACACGATCGCGCAACAGGCGTTCGTCCTGTGCGAACTCGGCGAGGTCGGGCCAGCCGTCGCACAGCTCGCTCAGGCGCGCACGCTGGTCAAACGAACGGCGCCGGGTCTGCTCCGAGCATGGCTCGCCGCCGCACACGGAGAGGGACTTGCCGCCGCTGGCCACCGAGACGAGGCGCTGCGTGCGTTCGACGCGGCCGGATCGCTGCTGCCTGCCGACCCAGTAGACCCGGCGCTGCCGTTCCTGTTCCTGAAAGGAGCACACCTGGACCGATGGCGTGGACACGCACTCGCCAGACTCGGCGACGTTGATGCAGTTGATGTTCTCAGAGGCGCACTTGGCCGGCTCGATTCCACGTTCACCCGAGCAGAGACCTCGCTCCGAGTAGATCTCGCAGTGGCCCTTGCTGCTAAGGGTGAGCACGATAGAGCACGTGTTCAAGCCGAGCAGGCCCAACGACTGGCGACTGAGATCGGCTCCGTCAGGCAGCGGAATCGTATTTTGACGCTGGCACGTCCCTGATCCTCGACGACTGAAATTACAAAGTCCAACTCGCCGTCGTAGATATGCGATAGTTCTGAGGAAGTCCAGGAACGGCTCCGCGTCGCCGAATATGTTCAGAGTTGGCCCATATTATCTCATTGGACGCAGTGTGGCTGGCCTGCAAATCCTGAAGTTTTGCGCGCTGATCTTGATTGAGTGTCACGTCGTAAATGTCAGCTATGAGTAGCTCAAAACTCTGTGCGTATTCGCTGTATCGGACCGGCTTGATTTGCCGTTCGACGAAATCGCTGCGTACGTAGGCGAAAGTGTCGCTGGGCAAATAGCCAGGTCGAACTAATTCTTCATGAAACTCCCGATGTGGACCGACCTCACGGTTCTTCGCTGCCTCGAACCAATGGACAAAGCTTAGGAGATGTTTTCCAGGGACGCGTACTCTTAGATCGTCTTCACTCACATTATCGATCGGAATCAGATCGTCGGACTCCACACTCCATTGACGAAATACATCTTTCGCTGAGGGGTTGAATTTGTAGACGCCGCCTACTGGCTGGAAGTGGTCCGGATATCGACTCCCGCGGATGAGAAGATACTTACCATTGAGTTCGATCCGGAAGAGGTATGAAATCGACACGCGCACGCGTTTTCGGTAGTGCCTCACGGATGAAAGCATCAAACGCGTGTATCTGAAATTGGACACCCCTGCGTCCACAATTGGAAGCAAGAAGGCGGTTAGTGTGCCAGTAAGCAGTGCAACTGCAAGTTGATTCTGAAAGAAGATCAAGCCTATCAGGCTGGCTACTACTAGTGTTGCGTATATCGTGAAGCGTGGCAAGCCAGTGTCTCGATTCTAATATGCCCAAGTGTGGGACTTGGGATTGCGTCTATGCTTTAAGTATGGGATGTAGATTCATCTGCGCGGAAATCCGGAGAAAGGGGAAAGGGGGTATACTTGTTCTTTTGAATCATTCGAAGGGTAAGAGCGTTTTCTTCAAAGTCAGACAGAATACTACGTATGATTTTGGGTTCATCCCTTGCTGAGAGTAAGGCAAGAGCAAGGATTCTCCGCTCTTGCGGATGTTCGACAGTCGGAACTATCGCCCGGATCACTTCTTTCGCGGTCGACGCGTCCCAAGAAGCGAGTCGTTGAGCGGCTAGGCTCAATAGAGGAAGAGATGGGTTCCCTGTGAGGGTGTCGGCGAAGAAAGCACGCAGCTTGGCTGTGGCCCCACGATGACGGGTGGGGAACATGGCGCCTAAGCGTGCGACGCTCCACTCCATCCTTCCCCATGGGCCGTCTTTGTATTCAAGGTACCAGTCCCGCATGCCTTTCCACCAACCAAAGTCTCGAAATGCTCGAGCTAGATGGTCGGCTCCATGAGGCATCCTTGGTGCAACTTCAATCAATTTTTGTTGGCGGGACCTGACGTTATGTTTGCGCATCCGAGTGAGTGCAAAGTGGATCGAAGTTCTGTCCGCGTTCTCCGGGTCATCTATGATTGTGTCGAGTAATTCTTCGAGTGGCGCGTAGTCCGGCGAGTCGGCATCCAAAGCATTGTCGATGGCGCTGTGTTGAATCTTCAAGACTTTCGCCATCAGTTCTTCGCCATGCAAGAGGACAGTCTTGCCCATATTGAGTTCCAGCGAGGACTCTCTCGCGACGTTCTGAATATCGACTTGTGCTGCTCGTAGGGTCGCATCATCCGGCCCGAAGAGCCAAATATCATCCATCCATCGTGCCACGCCGCCGCGGCCCAGAAATACGCGAATTCTTTTTATCTGTGGCAGTTTCTTGTCATGTTCTCGAAGTATTGGGTCTATTCGTTTTAAGTACATATTGGCCAGTGCTGCGGAGGCTTTCGACCGTTGCGGCAGGCCTGGCCTTCTTGGTGTCCTATCGAAGGCAAGCAGCATGTCAGTGAGACGATCTCTAACTGCTCCGCCTTGACCTTCTTTGTTGATGTCCTCGATCACCTTAATCATTGGTATACTCGAGAAACATGACACAATGTCTGTCTTTAGTCCACCCTCGTTAAGGTTGGCGAAATCCTTAATGCTAGCCCGGTACCGGGACCATTCCGTACTATTATTTGAATAGATTGTGCCGTTGGGGTTCTTTCGGGGAAGGCGCCAGCCAAATACCCAGGGGTCAAGATCGCTTATGAGATTAGAGCTCTGGCTATCAACAAGAGCTTGGTACAGAAGTCGATCTAGTGGCTCCATCACTACGGCTGGACGAACACCAAAATTCTCTTTTGGAACATCTATAGGGTAGACGCGACAGATGCCGGAAGCGTTTGCGCGACGAACTAGACTGATCCACTTTTTGGTTTTAGCGTAGCTGTACTCAGGCCAATTCCACGGGTCCTGATACCAATCGCCGGCGATATCTCGTCGAACATTCGCCAAGGCGCGTGGAAAATTTAGTTCCTCGGTCCAGTCCAACTTAGAACTCCTTCCGGGAAGGTAGGAGGGTCATTCAGTTGCGCTCGGGCAGTATACGGTCTCGCAGCCATGTTGAGGCACGCTCGCAGTAGTACTCTCAGGCATCAAGGTGGAAGGTGCTCCCGGCTACGGTGCTTGCCCCTCATTCCCGACTGTCCGTCGCCCACAAGTCAGGCCCGTCACATCGATTTGGTAATGGTCGATCTGTGCGGCGAGATACTCGACGCCTCGACCAGTAGTGGGCGAGATCATCGCGTGCGGGGGAGGGGTCTGACGCGGAAGGTTGATGGTTGCGCCAATGCTGGCTCGGGTCAACGCGCGTCTGAGGCGCTCGCGGCGTTGCGACGGACATGACTCGTCGAGTCGGTCGAGTGTGCTCACCGTCTGTAGTGGGTGGCGATCAATCCGCAAACTCCTTCGAGGCGGGCGAACGATAGTCGGCGTGACGCGGAACGTGACACGAACTCCCGAGACAGGTGAGTTCGAGCGACCATATGGGTCACGGGCGGGGGGCAAAATGCCTGGTAGAGACCCAGTTGGATGTGATATCGGTCACTCGTAATGAGCAGGTCAAGGGTTCGATTCCCTTAGGCGGCTCCAGGTCAGAGGCCAGATGGCCCCAGATCCCATCCCGGATCTGGGGCCATCGGTGTCTCTCATGACGCGAGGTGCGCGAACTCCCGCTGCCATTCCGCGTACCAGTCGCGGAACCACGGGTGCGCGTCCGCGAGTGGCACGATCGCGCGCACCGTCTCCGCGTAGTACGACCGCTGCTTCTCCGGCCGGGGATGTGTGTCCAGCCGCTGGACGTTGCTCGCCCGGTCGGCCAGCTTGACCAGCAGCGCGTCGGTGGGCGCCGTGCGGAGGCGCGTCAGGTACGCGTCCCGGTCCGCCGACTTCGTCACCCAGTCGACCAGCGTCGCCACGCGCGGACCGAACGCGGCGGCGACCTCGTCGAGCGTGCACGGCGTGTCCTCGACGACGTCGTGCAGCACCGCGGCCCGCAGCACCTCCTGGTCGGACACACCCGCGCCGTACGCCAGAAACGCCGTGGCCTCCCGCAGGTGTTCGACGTACGGTTCCCCGGCGGGCCGTGTCTGGTCGCCGTGCCAGCGGATCGCGAACGACACCGCGTCGTCCAGCGCGCCGTCGCCCGGCCAGGCGTCGCTCACCGAGAACGTTCGCAGCATGTCGCCGATCGTAGTCAGGAGAACCGCCCATGACCGGTGCACAGGACATCCGCCGCACGCTCGCGTCGCACTCGCCGCTGCGCCGCAACCCGCAACGGATGCTGCGCAAGATGCTCGACTCGCTGCCAGCGAACTATCTGGACAACCCGGACGCGCCGGTCGCCAAGCTGGAGGAGCGGCTCGCCGACCTCCTCGGCAAGCCGCGCGCCCTGTTCTTCCCCACTGGCACCATGGCCCAGCAGGTCGCGCTGCGCATCCACGCCGAGCGCACCGGCCGGCGCGCGTTCGCCGCGCACCCCATGAACCACCTCGACCAGTGGGAGCAGCACGGCTACTCGGTCGTCCACGGACTGCGTTTCCAGTCGGCAGGCGACCCCAACTCACTCCTCACGTTCGAGGACCTCGACGACGTCAAGGAGCCCGTCGCCGCGCTGCTCATCGAGCTGCCGCAGCGCGAGATCGGCGGCGTGCTGCCAACCTGGGACGACCTGACCGCACAGGTCGCGTGGGCCAAGGCCCGTGGTGCGGCGGCACATCTCGACGGCGCCCGGCTGTGGGAGTCCCAGCCGTTCTACGACCGCCCGCACGCCGAGATCGCCGCGCTGTTCGACACCGTCTACGTATCCCTCTACAAAGGACTCGAAGGTGTGCGTGGCGCGGTGCTCGCCGGCGACGAGGACACCATCGACGAGGCGAGTGTCTGGCGGCACCGGCTCGGCGGCGCGATCCCGGACGCGTGGCCGCTCGCCGTCGCCGCGATGGTGGGGCTCGACGAGGTGCTGCCGAGGATGTCCGCGTTCCGCGACCACGCGGTCGCGCTCGCCGGGGCGATCACCGAGGGTGGCGTCGCGACGGTGCTGCCGAATCCGCCGCAGACGTCGATGTTCCACGTGGTGCTGCCGGTCGGCCCGAAGGTCGCCACGCAGGCGAGCGAGCAGTTGACCGCCGAGCAGGGCATCCACCTGTTCAACCGCGCGGGCAGCGACCTGCTGCCGGACCGGAGCCGCATCGAGGTCAGCGTCAGCGAGAACGCCATGGCCTTCACCCCCGAGGAGGTCGCCGCGCTGATCGCCGACGTCGTGGCGCGAGCGCGCCGGCTGGCCGCGGACTAGCCTCGCGGCGTGACGGATACAGCAGCGGTGCCGGTGGAGGGCACGGTCGCGCCCGGGTTCGAGCGGGTGCGGGACACGTTTCTCGCGAACTTCGCCGACCACGGCGACGTGGGCGCCGCATGTTGCGTGTACGTCGACGGCGAGCCGGTCGTCGACCTCGCGGGCGGGTCGGTCGTGCCGGGCGGCGCGCCCTACACCCGCTCGACGCTGCAGATGGTTGCGTCCGCGACCAAGGGCGCGCTCGCGATCTGTGCGCTGCGCCTGAGTGAACGCGGCGAGCTCGACCTGGACGCGCCGGTCGCCGAGTACTGGCCGGAGTTCGCGGCCGAGGGCAAGGCGGACATTCCCGTTCGCTGGCTGCTGACCCACCGGTCCGGACTGCCCTATGTGGACACGGTGCTGCCGATGTCCGAGGTGTACGGCTGGCAGCCGATGGTCGACCTGCTCGCCGCGCAGCGTCCGGTGTGGACGCCGGGTTCCGCGCACGGCTACCACGCGCTGACGTACGGGTGGCTGGTCGGCGAGGTGCTCGCGCGCGTCACCGGCGTGACGCCGGGCGAGCTGATCCGCCGCGAGGTCGCCGATCCGCTCGGCGTCGACTTCTGGGTCGGTCTGCCCGCGAGCGAGACCGAACGCGTGTCGCCGCTGATCGTCGCGACCGCCGCGCCGGAGACCCGGCCGGACCCGTTCACGATGATGCTGTTCGACGCGGAGTCGATGGCGCACAAGGCTTTCTTCGTGGCGAACGGCCTGCTCGGCTCGTTGAACGACCCGGCCGCGTGGGCGGCGCAGCTGCCCGCCGCGAACGGCATGGCGACCGCCCGGTCCCTGGCCCGCGTGTACGCCGCGTGTCTCGGCGAGGTCGACGGGATCCGGCTGCTGGCGCCGGACACGCTGCGTGTGGCGACCACCGAACAGTCCGGTGGCCACGACGCCGTGTTGCAGGTGGACAGCCGGTTCGGCCTCGGCTTCCAGTTGCCGTACCCGCTGCGCCCGTTCGCGGGCGACGGCTCGTTCGGTCACTACGGGCTCGGCGGGTCGGTTGGTTTCGGGCACGCGGGCGCGGGTGTCGCGTTCGGGTTTGTGGTGAACCAGATGCTTCCCGGCGGCGTCGTCGACCCACGGTCGGCGGCGCTGATCGAGGCGGTGTTCGCGGCTGTGCTCGCGGCTGGGTGAGCGAGCGTTTACCGTAGCCGGGTGCCGCAGTACTCGTTCGAAGGCAAGAAGCCGACCGTCCACCCCGACGCGTGGATAGCCCCGACCGCGACGCTGGTTGGCGACGTGACCGTCGAAGCGAACGCGTCGATCTGGTACGGCGTCGTGATTCGGGCCGACTTCGGCGCCATCGTGATCCGCGAAGGCGCCAACGTGCAGGACAACTCGGTGATCCATGTCGGCCTCGGCGTTTGCGAGGTCGGGCCCGGCGCCACGATCGGCCACCTGTGTCTGGTGCACGACTGCACCATCGGCGCGGAGGCGCTGATCGGCAACGGCGCCATCGTGCTGGACGGCGCTGTCATCGGCCCACGCGCGCTGGTGGCGGCGGGCGCCACGGTGACGCCGGAGACCGCGGTGCCGGGGGAGACGGTGGCGCTCGGTTCGCCCGCGAAGAAGTTCGTGCCACTGAGCGGCGCGGCGAAGGCGTGGGTGGACGGCAACCCGTCGATCTACGAGGACCTCGCACGCCGCCACAAGAACACGGTGAAAGAGGTCTGACCGCCGGCGGCGTTGGCCGCCGGCCCCGGTGTCAACTCTACGGCCAACCACCGACAGTTCGACGCGGTAATCCACAAACCCAATGGCCCCGATAGACCCCACACGTCCGCCCTGGCCCGGAGCCCTCGCGCGCGATGCAGCCCCCACCCGATCCCGGGGGCGGCCCAGTGCCCAGTCTACCGGCACCTACCGACAAGGTGGGGGATGTGGATCTTGGTTGTGGACAACGGGAAGGGTTGTGGACAAGTCGTTGCTTCCGCGCCCCGCGGCGAGATCAATTGTCGGGGGTCTGTGGTAGTCGGCGGCGTGGTTCGAGAGGGCCGGCTACTCGGGCAGCGTGTAGGGCACCGTCGTCGTGATGCGGGCGAAGCCCAGCTTCTCCAGGATCGGCCGGCTCGTCGGCAGCGCGTCCGTCCGCAGGTACCGGTACCCGCGCTCCACAGCCAACCGCGCCCGATAGCTCACCATCGCCCGATAGATCCCGCGCCCGCGCCACTCCGGCAGCGTGCCGCCGCCCCACAGGCTCGCGAAGTCCGTGCCGACGTGGAAGTCCGCCCGCGAAGCGCACACGGCGACGTCGCCGGCGAGCGCGAGCACCGGCGCGACCGCCTCCGAGTTGGTGCGCAACCGGTCCCGCATGCTGTCGATCATCGGGCCGTGGTCGCCGCCGAACACCCTGTCGTGCACCGATTTCACCTGCCGCAGACCGTCCTCATCGGACACCGTGACCAGCCGAACTCCCTCCGGCGGCGCGAGATCGGCCGGCACGTCGGCGACATCGGCCACCATCAGCGCCTCCTCCTCGCCCGGTTCGAGCCCGGCCGCGCGCAACCGCTCCGGCAGGTCGACCGGCCGGTCGTACGCGTAGTACTTCCACTCGACCTGGCGCTCCTGCTCGCGGAAGAACCGCAGCTGCTCGGCGATCACACGGTCGGCCGTCGTCTCGTCGAGGTCCGACCATTCGACGCCCGACCACCCGTTCGGCTGCGGGCTGACACAACGGATCACCGGCCCGACCCGCTCGAACCGACCACCGTCCAGCGTGGGCCGGACGACGTTGCGCAACTGCTTGTCGAACGCCGCGAGCGCGGCAGCCTGATCCATAGCCTGTAGTGGACCACCGGCGGTCCGGCCCCGGCAATCCGATTACCTGGTCCGGGCACCACGTCGCGTACACGAGCACCTCGGTCGTAGTACTCGGCGTCCATGACGAGACGGTGGTCAGCGCCCAGGGTGGTCCGCGACTCGTTTATCGGACTTGAGTTTGACGTTACGTCAATTCCTAGCGTGGCCTCATGGCACCGAAGAAGAAGCAGACGTTCCAGATCACGCTGGAGATGCCGGCCGGCGACGCGCCGATGGTCGACCTCGGCAAGATGCTGGGGCAGACCGGCGTGAACCTGGTGGAGGTCAAGCGTTCCTACGACGTGAGCACGGCGGGTCAGCGCGGCGACGTGGTGCCCGTGGTGGTCACGGTGTTCGAGGACCGTAGTTTCGAGCTGCGGCTGAAGGCTCCGCCGACCGCGTTCCTTATCAAGAAGGCGTTGGGCGGCAAGGGTTCCGCGCGTCCTGGGCACATCGGCGCCGGCACGCTCACGAACGAGCAGCTGCGGTCGATCGCGGAACGCAAACTGCCGGACCTGAACACGACGGACGTCGAGGCGGCGATGCGGATCATCGCCGGCACCGCCCGCTCGATGGGAGTGTCCATAGTGGAATGAGAGAGCGGCCGGCGGCGTTGCCGCCATTTCGAACGCTGGACCCAGCGCTGGCAACGGCGGAATATTTGTTGTTCACAAGAGACCGTCGATTGTGGACGGTGGTGAATGCGCTGCCGGACGAAGCCGCGGCGGCCGCTCTGCTCAACGAGGTGCTCGCCTGCTGTGGCGCGAGCCCGCGCCTCCGCGCGACCGGCGCGTCGTGGCGGGTGGTGCACGTGGCAACCGCCGGCCGCGACACCGAGTTGGTCGTCGCGGCCGGCGGGTTGGCGGACCTGGTCGCGGTGGCCGGCTGGCGACGCCTGAAGCGCTGCGACACGTGCGGAACTCCGTTCGTCGACCGCACGAACGGCTGCACCCGCCGCTGGTGCACCCCACACCGCCCCCGCTAGCACGAACCCCCGACAAACAGGGCGAACCGCGGCGCCAGAAACCCGACCTGTCCACACCCACCCCAGTTGTCCACAACCAAGATCGACACCCCGCCACCCCCGCACCCCCCCCCGACAAACCCAGGGCCCCGGCAAAAGTCATGTGATGGCTGGTGAAGCTCGTCCGCCGGGGTTACGTCGTG
>Ga0193717_1001553_pt1 | contig 14021 bp, 11 predicted proteins | sample U2c2metaG_FD_145900 | JGI IMG/M metagenome (GOLD analysis project Ga0193717, IMG submission 145900) | Soil microbial communities from a riparian zone of the East river system, Colorado, United States - U2c2 | ecosystem: Environmental > Terrestrial > Soil > Riparian zone | place: USA: East River... | reverse complement strand
TCGTCCTAGCGCTGGATCGGCTGCTCACCGCTGGTCGCGGGGGACGGCTGGGCCGCAGGGGCAACGGTCTCGCCGGTCGCCCTCGACAGCGCCACGGCCATGAAGACCGCGACGACGACCGGGCCGCCGGACGCCGACAGCACCGCCGACGTGACCGCGTCGACGGGCACGACGAACATCACGACCATCGTGGCGGCACCGCTCAAGTAGGCCGCCAGCACCGTCCGGTGCTTGCCTAGAGCCAGCAGCGCGGGCTGCGTGACGTTCGCCGTCATGAGGAAGAGCGTCCCCACGCCGAGCCCGGCCATCGTCGCGCGGGACAGCTCCGACGTCTTGCCGAGGTAGATCTCGAGCAGTTGCGGGCCGACCGTGCCCAGCAGGACGATGCCGAGCCCGCCGAGCGCGACGCAGGCCAGGACGGTCCGCATGGTCTGACGGCGCACTCCCACCCGGTCACCCCGGGCGGCTGTTTCGGTCAACCGCGGCAGGAGCATGGTCTGGAGGGGGACGAAGGCGAACATCGGCAGCCGGGTCAGCATGATCGACGCGGCGATCGCCGTCGCCAGTTCGGGGCTGGCGAGCAGCTTGCCCGCGATCACCACCGGCGGGAGGTTGACCACCGCCTGGTTGGTGAGACTGGCGACGACCAGCAAGGCCAGCCCCGCCGAAACGCCGAGACGCATCTTGCCCGCGCCCTCGATCCGGGTCGCGGGCGGCGGGATCGACACTCGACGGCGGTCGCCCGCCAGCCAGAACAGCGCGACGCCGACGAGCGCCGCGAAGAGCTGGCCGAGGACGAAGGCCAGCCCGAAGCTCCACACCGAGTCGGCACCGAAGTACGAGAGCAGCACGAAGGGGATCAGCCGCGCGAGTCCTTCGACGGAGAGGGTGACGGCGTACATGCCGAAGCGCTTGGAGCCCGCGAGCGCACCGCGCACGGCGGACGCACAGCAAGTGGCGAACAGGCCCACGATCAGTTCGGCGACGAGTTCCCAGTGCCCGTGGAACGGCCCGTTGACCAGTACCGGGGACAGCACCAGGACCAGTGCCGACGCCAGCAGGAACAGCCGGACGGCCTGCCGCGCCACCGCGTGCGCGATCGGGCCCGCCGCGCGGTCGACGGCGCGTTCCTGGCTCACCGACCGCGACATCTCCTGCTCGACCCCGGAGAAAACGCCGAGCGCGATGGTGTTGATCAGGAAGTAGAGGCTGACCAGCGCCGAGACGCCGGCTTCGTCGACGCCGGAGCGTTTGACCAATGCGACGAAGCCGAGCCCGGACAGGACCACCAGCGCGAGTCCGGCGCCGATCAACGGCATGGGGCCACGAAGGAAACTGAGTCGGCGCATGTTCCAAACCTGTCGGTCAACGTGGTGGCGGCCGGGCCGTGCGGTTCGCGCGGACCGCCGGATCGGCTCGGATCTTGGTGCCCTCGCAGGGTATCGGACGGCGCCGGGACGTCGTTTCGCCGCCAGAACGATGCCTGAACCGGGCCATTGGCGGCCGTCTGTAGCATCGATCCGGCCATATGGGACCACTTCATCTCACCCGGTGCCGACAATTCCGAGGAGCCCGATAACCGATGGCCCAGCCTGTCATCACCGCCGTTGTCACGGCCTACCACCCGGATGGCCGGCTTTCGGCCGTGATCGACGCCGCGCTGGAGTCCTGCGCCGAGGTCGTCGTTGTCGACAACACCCCGACCGACTCGAAGTCTCAGACGGACGACTTCACCGACAGCCGGGTCAAGGTGCTCCGCCCCGGCCGCAACAGCGGCCTCGCCGGAGCGCTCAACGCGGCGGTCGGCGCGCTTTCGCCGGAGGCGGAGGCGGTGCTCGTCCTCGACCAGGATTCCGTTCTCCCCAAGGAATTGGTGCCATCGCTCGCGGCTCATCTGGCCGACCCCGGCATCGGGGTCATCGCTCCCACCCCGGTCGACGCGGTGAGCGGCGTGGCGTACGGCCGGTTCACCCCGAGCGGGAGCACGCTCGTCGATCGTGACGCCGTGATCACCTCGGGAATGCTGGTCCGCCGCAGTGTGCTCGACGCGTCGGGGAGCTTCCGTGACGAGTTCTTCGTCGACTGGGTCGACAACGACTTCTGCCTCCGGCTTCGCCGAAACGGCGTGCGGATCGTGCAGGACACCGCCATCCTGCTGCCGCACTCGATCGGCGACCGGCGCGAGCACCGCGTCGGCCCGGTGAAGATCCGCGTCCTGCGCTATTCGCCGTGGCGGCACTACTGGATCACCAGGAACGGCCTCGTGCTGATCCGCGAGAACCTCCGGCGCAACCCCGGCTGGTCGCTGCAGGCGTTGCTCTACATCGGGCGCCAAGCGCTGACCACCGCGGTGTTCGAACCTTCCCGCGGCGAGAACCTCAAGGCGATCCTCAGCGGTGTCCGCGACGCGGTCACGAACAAGACGACCCTCGGCTACCTTCCGGCGGGAGCCGAATACCGGCCGGAGGCCAAACTGTGAACGCCGTAACCGCCGTCGTGACGGCCTATCACCCCGACGAACGGCTCGTCGCGGTCGTCGAATCCGCGTTGGTGACCTGTTCGGGCGTGATCGTCTCCGACAACACGCCCGCCGGTTCGAAGTCGGCCGCCGAGGGCTTCGACGATCCGCGGGTCACCGTGCTGCGCAACGGAAACAACCTCGGTCTCGCCGCCGCCCTCAACGCCGCGGTCGGCAACCTGCCCGCCGACGCCGAGTTCGTCCTGTTCCTGGACCAGGATTCCGTGCTGCCACCGGAGCTGGTCCCCGCGCTCAGCGCGCACTTCGCCGACTCCGCGATCGGCGTGGCCGCGCCGACGCCATGGGACGCCGCGCACGGTGGCAGCTACGAGAAGGCCGCCCAATCAGGTCCGGCGCTCGCGGACCGGGACGGCGTGATGACGTCGGGGATGCTGGTTCGCCGGGCTTGCTTGACCGCCGTCGGCCCGTTCCGCGAGGACTTCTTCGTCGACTGGGTCGACTTCGACTTCTGCATGCGCGCGCGGGCCAAGGGTTTCCGCGTCGTCCAGGACACCGGCGTCCTGCTGCCGCACTCGCTGGGCGACCGGCGCGAACACCGGATCGGGTTCCTGCGGACACAGGTACTGCACTACCCGGCTTGGCGGCACTACTGGGTCGCCAGGAACAGCAGCATCCTGGCGCGGGAAAACCTCCGGTCGAACCCGCGCTGGTCGCTGTCCGCCGCGCTGTACCTCGCGCGGTGGACGTTCAACACTGCCGTTTTCGAAGCGAAGCGCCGGACCCATGTGGCCGCGCTGCTCCGCGGCTTCCTGGACGGCATGACCGGCCGCGTCAGCGCGAAGTACCTGCCGGACGGCGCGCAGTACGCCGGAACCGCCAAGGCCACCTCGACGCCACGGTGATCGCGGCGGCGGTCAGTTCCCGCCGCCGCTTCGCGAGCGCAGGATGTTCATCGCGGTGACGCGGAAAACGACGTCGCCGTCCTGGTCGATGAGCTCCGCCAGTGTCCGTACGACACCTCTGTCGGGCTTCGAGCGAGACCGCTTGGCCTCGACGACCGTCGCCCGCAGCCGCAGTGAATTACCGGGCCGGACGGGCTTGAGCCAGCGCAGCTCGTCGACCCCAGGGCTGCTCAGGCTGGCCACCGTGGACAGGTAGTGGTCCGCGAACAGGCGCATCATCAGGCTCGCGGTCTGCCAGCCACTCGCGATGATCCCGCCGAACGGCCCTTCGGCCGCCGCGACCGGGTCGACGTGGATGCTCTGCGGGTCGTACTCGGTCGCGAAGTCGATGATCTGCTTCTCGTTCACCGTGAGGTCGGCGGCGAACTCGTAGACCGAACCGGGGAGGTAGTCCTCGAAGTAGCGCTGCTCGATGGGAACGGGAAACCTGCTGGATGACGCCATCTCACCTTTGACCTTCGCCCGGCGACCGGCCCGCTTGCCGATCCTGGGAGCAGCCTGCCACAGGAATTCCCGCGCCACCCGGGGAGCACCCCGGCAGAGGCGACCACGGGCGGTGATGGGACTTGCCCGGTGAGTGATCCACCGGCTTGGACTCTGGCTACTCCGACTCGGTGAATTGCCGGGCCGGACCGGTGAACCGGGCGCGACGGCCCACCGGGTCGCCATGATCGCGGACCGTGATCCGGCGTTGGGCCGTTTGCGCACAACCGGGCGGCGCCGCCCGGTTGTTGTCGGGCTGCCGACAAGCGCCGGACAATGTGGGATTCCGCAGTTCACCGGCGAGTTCGCGGTGATGGTCGGTGCCGCTATCACCCGTTGGGGGTGAAATAGGGGATCGGTTATGATGCTCCGTTTGTCCGATGTTCCGATAACGCCAGGAAATCCCATTCGCGATTACCGAAGTCGTGCCGGACATTGTGGATTATTAACCAGAAGCCGTTGCCGGATAAGGAAAAAATGACGTAGCTCAGCGTTAGATAATTGGATCTTTGCTGGTCCGAACGGGTAGCTGTCCTTGCCTGAAGTCGGGTTTTGACTCACGGTCTTTGGTGACAATGAGGTCGAAAACAAATCGGTGATCGACAGGTTCTCCTCGATTTCCGCCGGCGATTTGTGTAAGGATGCGGCAGTGATTCTCCGGAACGCTTTGCGCCCGAAATGTGTCGACACTGATGAAGCGGAGGAGTTCCTTCGACTGTTTCAGACCGAGGACCCGGCCATGACCGACGACCGGTTGCGGGCGAGGATCGAGGAGGTCAAGGACGAGATCGCCGCCTCGGGCTCGTACACGCACACCGCGGCGGAACTGGCTTTCGGGGCGACAGTCGCGTGGCGCAACTCGGCGCGCTGTATCGGGCGGTTGTACTGGCGTGGCCTGCGCATCCGCGATCGGCGGCAGGTGAGCGGAGCGCGGGCGATCGCGGCCGAGTGCACCGCGCATCTGCGGGAGGCCGGCCGCGACGGCCGGATCCGGTCCACCATAACGATCTTCGCGCCCGACACGGTCGCGGCGCCCGGGCCGCGGATCTGGAACGAGCAGCTGATCCGGTACGCCGCGTACCGGACCCGAGGGGATTCGGTGTGCGGGGACCGGCGCTATCTCGGCTTCACCGATCTGGTGCGGCAGCTGGGGTGGAACCCACCCGCGCGGCGCGGGCCGTTCGACGTCCTGCCACTGGTGGTCGAGTCCGAGCCCGGCCGGCCGCGGTACTTCGAGCTGCCCGAGGACGCGGTGCTGGAGGTGCCGCTGAGCCATCCCGACCATCCGTGGTTCGCCGAGTTCGGCCTACGCTGGCACGCGGTGCCGGCGATTAGCAACATGCGGCTCGAGATCGGCGGCGTCACCTACCCGGCGGCGCCGTTCAACGGCTGGTACATGGGCACGGAGATCGGCGCGCGGAATCTCGCCGACGCCGACAGGTACGACCTGTTGCCGTCGATCGCCGAGGGAATGGGGCTGTCCACGCGGTCGGAGCGCACGTTGTGGCGGGACCGCGCGCTCGTCGAGCTGACGCTGGCCGTGCAGCATTCGTTCGACACCGCCGGGGTGACGATGGCCGATCACCACACGGAATCCCGCCGGTTCCTCACCCATCTCGCGCGGGAGGAGGACGCCGGTCGCGCGTGCCGCGCCGACTGGAGCTGGATCGTGCCGCCCGTCTCCGGTAGCCAGAGCCCGGTTTTCCACCGCTATTACGACGAACCCGACGCCTCGGTCCGCCCGGCCTTCCTGCCCGCCGAGCCCATTGGGCTGCCCGCGCTGATGCCGGATGTGGCCGCGCAGCGCTGTCCGTTCCCGTAGCGCGACTACCAACCGTAGCCAGCCGCGCCGGACCTCGTCGCTCTGCGAGGTCACGTAGGGTTTGTGCGGCGAGCCCATGATGAGGACCAGCGGCGGCACGGAGGCATTCGCGTGAAACTCCCCACCTCGCTCGAGGAAACGGTTCAGCTGCCGGCGGTCCCGGCCGCCGAACCCGTCGCCGAACCGGTGATCGACCAGCCGGTACACGGGGAGCTGTCGCCGGAGCCCAGCGCACATCGCCAGGCCACGCTCTTGGTATTAGGCGCGGCCGCCGCGTTCGTGGTGCTGGCCTTGGGCGGTGTAGTCCTGTTCGGCGGCCCCGGTGTGAAGGGCGACGAACCCGCGTCCGGTCAGCCGGCTCCGGCCGTCGTGGCCCCGCCGACGTCGAGCACGGGCGAGCCGACGCCGTCCACGGCAGCGGGAACGCTCGCCGTGCCCACCACGAAGCCGGTCGCCTCGGCCGAGGTACGCGCCGAGCAGAAGGCACCCGCGACTACGTCTTCCCAGCCCCCGAAGCAGACGAAGGCATCCGAATCGATCGACCCGACGGCCGCCGCGCTCAGCTCGTTCCTGGAGGAATTCGAGGACAGGTACGGCAAACCCCCGCACTCGCGCCCCTGACCCACCGCCGCTCAGGTGGGTGGCTCGTGAGTGGCAACGGGTGTTGTTGATGGGTAAGGCAAATATGGCGTGCCTCGGCATGTCGCAAACGGGCCGTTGGGGACGTTGAACGTCCCCAACGGGCCGTTTGCGACATCGCTGATCAACGGGCGTGTGACGTGGTGCGGGCGGTTTGCGGGCAGGCGGCGGGCTTGCTGGACGTTTCCGCTGGTCAGGGGTCGTGAGTGGCAACAAGTGTTAGAACACTCGTTGCCACTCACGACCCCCACCGCACCGCCAGGACCAGAGCGATGCCATGAACGACGCGTTCGTGTCACTCAACGTCCTGAACGCGTCGTTCAGGGCATCCCGCGGGCACGCCACATTTGGCGTACTCGTCAATAACACTCGTAAGCACTCACGAGCCACCCGCCTAGCCGCAGGCTTTTTTGGCCGAGAGCACCCGGGTCGCGGATTCGCGAACCTGGGTGTCGGGCAGTTTTCCCGTGGTCGCGGCGTTTTCCAGTTTGTCGAGCACCTCGTTGACCCGGTCCCCGGACGACCACAGCGCCTGGTCCGCGCCGGCCTGCAGGGCGATCAGCACCGCGTCGGGAAGCTCGTAGCGATCCGAAACCGCTTTCATGGCACCGAGATCGTCGGTGATGATCGGCCCGGTGAAGGCGTAATCCTTACGCAGCAACTGATACGCCGCCGGCGACAGGGAAGCGGGCGCGTCTCCGGTGAGGTCGGGCACCTGGATGTGGCCGACCATCACCCCGGCGCGGCCGTATTCGGTGATGCGCTGGTACGGCACCAGGTCCAGCTTCCGCAGGTCGGCGAGCGGCGGAGTCTTCACGAGCCCCTTGTGCGAATCGCCGTCCGCGTGGCCGTGGCCGGGGAAGTGCTTCAGCACGGGCTGGACGCCGGATTCCTCGAGCCCCGCGGCGAACGCCATCGCGTAGTTCCGGACGACCTCGGGATCGTTCGAGAAGGACCGGTCGCCGATCACCGAGCGGTCCGGCTGGTCGCTGACGTCGGTGTCCGGCCCGTAGTCGACGGTGACGCCACGGACGTTCATCGCCCGGCCCCGGGTGCGGCCCAGCTCACGAACCTGCTCGACGCTCATGGTCCGCGCCAGCACCCGCGCGCTCGGCACCGATCCGTCGAGCTCGTCGATGCGCTGGACTCGGCCGCCCTCTTCGTCGATCGCGACCGACACCGGGATCCGCGCGACCTGCTGAACCTGCGCGAGTGCGTTGTCCTGCAACAACTCCGTGTCGTTGCCGCCGAGGAAGACGCCCCCGACCTGGTGTGCGCGGACGATGTTGACGGCGTCCTTCGCGCTGCTCGGATCGACCCCGACGACAAGCAGCTGCGCGAGCCGGTCGCGAAGCGTCAACGACGAAACGAGGCCATCGCAGGTGGCCGGAACCGGTGCGGCCTTGGGCGGAAGTGGTTGTCTCGACGCGGGTGCGCCGCTGGGCGCCTGCGGAGCCGCGATGGGGTTGCCCGGTTCGGTGTCGTCCCGGAGCGTCGCCGCCAGGATCGAACCCGCCACCAGCGTGACCAGCAACAGCGTGGTCACCTTCGCTTTGGTCACGACAGGGGTTCCGAAGCAGGCGGGCACATGGCCCCCAGCTTACGTTGCGCCCAGCCAAGGACAGCGCGCCGACGTCGCCACCTGTCGACAGAGAGCCGAAGGGGACGTTGCCTGCCCACTGGGGGGTGAAGGGGACTTTCGCTTCCCCTCTGGGCAGGGAAAGTCCCCTTCGGCTCTCTCTGGTGTCTTGCGCGCGAGAGATCGCCATCTGTCGAGGCGATTCGAGCGGCGGATTAGAGTTTCGGCTATGGCACTGACGGCAAGTGAGCTGGCAAAAGCTGTCCGGGCGGGAGAACTGGACCCGGTGCAGGTGACCAAGGACGCGTTGGCGCGGATCGACGCCGCCGACGCGGTGGTCGGCGCGTTCCGGCGGGTTCGCGCGGAGGAGGCCCTCGCCGAAGCGCAGGCGCTCAAGGACCGCCCGGACCTCGCCGAGCTGCCGCTGGCCGGGGTGCCGGTCGCGGTCAAGGACGTGACCGCGGTCGCCGGCGAGTACGCCGAGTGGGGTTCGCGGGGCGGTAACCAGGAACTCGCCGTCGCCGACGGGATGATCGCCGCCCGGCTGCGTGCGGCGGGCGCGGTGATCGTCGGGTTGTCGCGGGTGCCGGAGCTGTGCATCTGGCCGATGAGCGACACGCCGTCCGGAATCGCCAGAAACCCTTGGGACCCAACGTATGTCTCGGGCGGTTCGTCCGGCGGGAGTGCGGCCGCGGTCGCCGCCGGGATGGTGCCGTTCGCCCACGGCACCGACGGGCTCGGCTCGGTCCGGCTGCCCGCCGCGATGTGCGGGCTGGTCGGGATCAAGCCGGGTTACGGCGTCGTGCAGGGCGAAGCCGAGGGCTGGTTCGGCATGTCCGAGCACGGCTCGCTCGCGACCACCGTCGCCGACGCGGCCCTGCTGCTCGGCGTCCTCGCGGAACGGCCGGACCTCGCGGAGCTCACAGCCCCTGGCAACCTGCGCGTCGCGACGTCGACGCTGGTCCCGCTCACCAGGGCGCCCGTCCCGAAGGAGCTGACGGCCGCGGTCGACCTCGTGGGGACCCTGCTCGACGGCGCCGGGCACACCGTCCAGACCGCGAACCCGCGCTACGGCACCGCGCCCTTCGCCATCCTCGCGCGCTGGTTCGCCGGGCCGGCCGAGCAGGCCGAGGACTTCGACGACGCGCTCCTGCAGCCCCGCACCCGCACTCACGTCCGCCTCGGCCGTCTGGTGCGGCGCGCCGGACTGGTCCGCGAAGGCGCGAAGCAGCGCTGGCTCGCGCGCGCCGAGGAGTTCTTCGCCGAGTACGACGTGCTGGTGACGCCGACGCTGGCGACGTTGCCCCCGAAGGCGCGTCGCTGGCATGAGCTCCGGTGGCTGCCGAACGTGGTGCCCGCCATCCGCGTCGCGCCTTACCCCGGGGTGTGGAATCTGGCGGGCTACCCGGCGATGTCGGTGCCCGTCGGGCAGCACTCTTCGGGCCTGCCGATCGGCGTGCAGCTCGTGGCCGCTCCCGGCGGCGAAGCGCGCCTGCTCGGCGTTGCCGCCCAGCTCGAGGCCCTCCACCCCTGGCGACGCACCGCCACTTCGTGACGGGCGAGCGGTCAGGAGCCCGAGTTGGCCTTCTCCGGAGCCGGCTTGTGGCCGTTCGGGGTGGGGCTCGGCTTCTGGACGCCCGGCGCCTTCATCTGCAGGGTCATCTCCGAAGCGGCCTTCGAGTCGGCGTCGGCGGCAGCGGACGGAGCGGGCTCGTCGCCCCCGACCAGCTTCGAAGCCGCGGCGATCCCGGACTCCTCGCGGAGCGGGACCAACGCCGCTTCGGACGCCTTGAGGACCTCGTCGGCCTCACGGAGGCTAGCGCGGGCCTGCTCGCGGAGTTCGGCGAGCCGCTCGACCCGTCGGGTCGCTTCGGTGGTCCGCTGCGCGGCCGACGTCGTCGCCTCGTCCAGGCGGCGCCTGGCTTCCGCGGTGGCTTCGTCGAGCCGGCGCTTGGCCTCGGCGGTGGCTTCGGCGATGCGACGCTCGGCCTGGTTCTTGCTCGCCTGGTGCTGGTCGGCGATCTGCTTCTCGAGCGTGGCGCGCTGGGTGGCCATGGACGTCTCGAACTCGCGCTCGATCGACCGGCGCTTCCGCTCGGCTTCGGTGTCCATCGCCTCGCGACGCTGAGCCGCCTCGACGGTCAGCTTCTGCACCTCGGCCCGCGTGGACTTCAACGCGTTCTCGTGCTCGGCGTGCAGCGCCTCGGCCTGGACGTCCAGGTCGTCGATCAGCTTCTGGTAGCGCTCACGCAGCTTCGTCGAGACCTCTGTCGACTCCGCCCAGTGCTTCTCGGCGGCGACCTCCGCGCGGGCGGTGATCTCCTCGGCGCGCGCGTTGGCGAGGGTCACCGTGCGCTGCATGCGCTCGTCGAGGTCCTCCAGCCGCTCCGGTGGCTTCTTGAGTTCCTCGATCCGCGCGCCCAGCTTGGTCATCTCGCGGCGCGAGTTTTCCAGCTCCCGCGACAAAGTGCTCGCCTGAGCCATCGCCGCGTCGCGGTCGGTCATGATCCGCCGAAGGTGCGCCTCGAGGTGGTCGAGGTACTGGCGTACCTCGTTGCGGTCGAAGCCGTGCCACACCTGGGCATACTCACGGCGCAGGGGAAGTAAGCCGTTGTCGCGCTCGGAAACCATGGGCCCGACGGTACCTGCGTACCCGGTGTCGCCGACGTCAGGCTTCGTTAATTGTCGTCGCGTTTTCGCCCTCACCTGGTGATCGGTGCTTGTCCGGTCACCATCGCGATCGCTCTGTGTGACCAAAACAACATCACCAACGCAGTGTCACCAAAAACGCCACCGAAAACCTCACCAGTGGAAGCCACGGCTGATCTTGGCGAGCGCCATCGCGGCCTTGGACAGGTGCACCTCGCCCTTGCCGAGCTTCAGCCGGCCACTGCCACCGGCGGCCGCGGAGTCCGGGAAGATGCGGAAACCCTGGTACGCCACGGCATCGGTGACCCCGGGCAGCAGCGTGTAGGCGACGCCGATCGCCTGTCCCATCGGCGTCCCGATGTGCTTTGGGCGTTCTTTGAGCGCCTTCATCACCATGTCGGCGGCCTGCTCGGGCGACTTCGTCGGGAAGGCGTCGTAGATCTTGGTCGGCCGGATCATCGGCGTACGCACCAGCGGCATGTGGATCGTGGTGAAGGTGATCCCGTCGCCGTGGGTCTCGGTCGCGGCGATCCGCGAGAAGTAGTCGAGCGCCGCCTTCGACGCCGCGTACGCCGAGAACCGCGGCGCGATGCCCTGCACGCCGATGGACGACACGTTGACGATATGCCCGAACTTCCGCTCGGACATATGCGGCAGCACCGCCAGGATCAGCCGGACCGCGCCGAAGTAGTTGATCGCCATCGCGCGCTCGTAGTCGTGGAACCGCTCGTAGGACAGCTTGATGGAACGCCGGATCGAGCGCCCGGCGTTGTTCACCAGCATGTCGATCCGGCCGTGCTCGGCGAGCATCGCGTCGACGGCCTTGTGCACCGAGTCCTCGTCGGTCAGGTCGGCCGGGTACACCGACGCGCTGCCGCCTGCCGCGATGATCTCGTCGCGCACCTCTTCGAGCTCGTGCTGGCGACGCGCGACAAGAAGCGGGATGCCACCCTCCGCGGCGACGCGCAACGCGGTGGTTCGGCCGATGCCCGAGGACGCGCCGGTGATGATCACGCGGCGGCCGTCGAGCTCACCGCGCGGGCCGTGCTTGCGGGCGCGGAACGGGTCGAGGTGCTCACGCCAGTAGCGCCACAGCGTGGGCGCGTAGTCATCGAGGCGGGGGGTCTCGATGCCCGAGCCCGCGAGGGCCTTGCGCGTCGACGCCGAGGAGAACACGGATTCGAAGGCCATCGTCTCCAGCAGCACCGGCGGGATGCCGAGCCGGTCCAGCACGGCGTCACGGGCGAGGGTGAACCCGGGGATGTGCTCGCTCAGCTTGATCAGCGAGACGATGCCCTTGGACATGCCCTGGTTGAGCTCGGCGGTGATCGTCGGCGCCCCGGCGGCCTTCGCGAAGGCGTTGTAGACCGAGATGACCGACTGCGGTTCCGGGTTGACCAGGTGGAAGGTGCGCCCGTCGAGGCCGTCCTTCGTGGCGAGTTCGAGCAGCGCCTTCGCCACATAGTCGACCGGGACGACGTTGGAGTCGCCGAGGTCCGGGCCGATGATCGGCACGTTGGGCAGCGACGCGAGCCTGCTGATCGCGGGGAAGAGGTAGTACGGGCCGTCGATCTTGTCCATCTCGCCGGTCTGCGAGTGCCCCAGCACGACCGCCGGGCGGTAGATCCGGAACGGCACCTCGGTCTGCTCGCGGACGAGCTTCTCGGCCTCGAACTTGGTGCGGTGATACGGCGTGACCAGGCGCTGGCCGACGTCGAACATGTCCTCGGTGAACATGCCTTCGTGGTCACCGGCGACGGCGACGGACGAGACGTGGTGCAGGCGGCCGGCCCGGATATCCGCGGCCAGGTCGATGACGTGCTGGGTGCCTTCGACGTTCGCGACGATGCTGGCTTCGTCGTCGGCGGTGAGGTCGTAGAGCGCGGCGAGGTGCACGACGTGGTCGACGTTCCCGCGCAGCTCGTCACGGACCTGCTCGCTCACGCCGAGGCCCGGCGCCGAGATGTCCCCGGTGACCAGCTTGACGCGCTCCGGGTGCGGCCACTGATTGACCAGCGCGGTCAGCCGGGGGCGGGACGATTCACGGACGAGCAGCGAGACACTGCCGGTGTCTTCGCGGGCCAGCAGCAGCTGCGTGAACTGGCGCCCGATCAAACCCGTCGCGCCGGTCACTAGATAACTGGCCTTGTCAGCCATGTAACTGCCTTTCGCCGCCTTCGACACCCTGGGAACCCCTGAGCATTGTTCTGCATTGGGATTGTGCTGCATCGGGACTGTGATGAACACAGTCCGTACGCAAGTTTGGCAGGTGACACGGTTCTGCGGCGTCCGGAGTTGGCAAGGCATACGGTATGTCGGCGGACTCAGCGGGCCGGTAACGGTAAAGTCGTCTTTACTCGACGGGAACCGGCTGGCGCACGCGGTCGTTAACCCGATGCAGGTAGTTGGTAGATCCAGGAGGATCAGGTGCGTTCCACAAGCAACCCGGCGTTCCGCAACTTGCCGAAAGGCAATGTGGGTTACGGCCAGTACGGGTCAAACGTAGGCTTCAACCAGCCCCAGGGCGGAGTGCCCGGCTACGGCCCGGGCCAGACTCAGTCCGGTGCTGCCGACCGCCCGATGACCGTCGACGACGTCGTCATCAAGACCGGCATGAGCCTGGGTGTCGCGCTCGTCGTCGGTGTCATCACCGCGATCTGGGCCAACAGCCAGCTCACGATCAACAGGCTCGGCGAGGTCACCGGGGTTTCGGGTGCGCTGATCGGCGCGCTCATCGGCGGCATGCTCGTCGGTCTCGGTCTCTCGCTGTTCATCATCTTCAAGCAGAAGGCCAGCGGCCCGCTGACGCTCGCGTACTCCGCGGCCGAAGGTGTGTTCCTGGGCGCGATCACCGCGGTGTTCGAGATCCTTTTCCCGGGTATCGCGCTGCAGGCGATCCTGGGTACCGCGGGTGTCTTCGTCGCGATGCTGGTGGTCTACAAGACCGGCGCGGTGAAGGTCACGCCCAAGCTGACCAAGTGGATCATCGGCGCGACCGTCGGTGTGGTCATCCTGATGCTGATGAACCTGCTGCTCGGCGCGTTCGGCGTCAACATGGGCATCCGTGACGGCGGCCCGCTGGCGATCATCTTCAGTCTCGTGGTCATCGGTATCGCGGCGTTCAGCTTCCTGCTGGACTTCGACATGGCCGACAAGATGATCCGCGAGGGCATGCCCTCGAAGTGGGCCTGGTACTCGGCGTTCGGCCTCATGACCACGCTGGTCTGGCTGTACCTCGAGATCCTGCGCCTGCTGTCCTATTTGCGCGATTAACGTTCGATTTTCGCCAGGGACGATGGACGCTCCGTAATCAAGCGGGGCGTCCATCGTCCTTTTTGCGCTCCAACGAGGGGTCGCTGGCCCGAGAGTCTCACTGTGTGTGTTGGATGAGCCGGATCACATCCCTTT
>Ga0193717_1001552_pt1 | contig 14026 bp, 8 predicted proteins | sample U2c2metaG_FD_145900 | JGI IMG/M metagenome (GOLD analysis project Ga0193717, IMG submission 145900) | Soil microbial communities from a riparian zone of the East river system, Colorado, United States - U2c2 | ecosystem: Environmental > Terrestrial > Soil > Riparian zone | place: USA: East River... | reverse complement strand
CGTGGAGCGTGTGTTCGAGATAGTAGCGCGCCCACACTTCGTCGGCCGCGCCGCCGCCCCATTTGATCCAATCTTCGAAGGCCAGGTCCGGCGTGTCCTCGATGCCTTGAGATTTCTGCAAAGGCGTGCCGACGATGCAGCAGCCGCCACCAGAGATCGCCGCGGTGCCGCCGCATTCCGCGGCGCCTTCCAACATGATGGCTTTGCCGCCGGCGCGCGCGACTTCAATGGCTGCGGGAATTCCCGCGCCGCCGCCGCCGATGATGACCACATCAGTTTGCAGATTTGAATACGCCATCGGAGACTCCTTCGAGGATGATTGCTGTCCGACGCTTTATCACCGTTATCGTTATAGGGTCAACAAAATGATCTCGGGTGAGTTTGATATCCATCGCGCCGCGGTTTAAGAACTCCTGCTGACCGCCGAACTATCTGCCGATTAGACTAATTGCGCACGCCCAACTCTAAATCCGGCAGGGGGATCGGCGTGCGAATTTGAAATAGGCTCTCATTATTGATCCTAAGAACTTGGCAATTTAGGATTACATATTTCTCAAGGTTTGCTAGAATCACCGCGTCCCAGATCGCGGCGATTGCGCCTACGCATTGGTTCAGACCAGCTGACGCCGTGAAGTTCGTTTTGCAGAGCACGCAGGCATTCTGCCAATGGCGGACATTTTTTTAAGTTATGCAAATGAGGACCGAAAATCGGCCGCCCAATTGGCGCGAATGCTGGAATCTGTGGGTTGGCGCGTTTGGTGGGATAGGCGCATCCCGGCGGGCCGCACGTGGCGCTCCATGCTCGAAGATGCCCTTCGGGAAATGCGCTGCATGGTTGTGTTGTGGTCCCATAGCTCAGTGAACAGCCCGTGGGTTACCGAAGAGGCCGAGGAGGCACGCCGACTAGGCAAAGCGATTGTCCCGGTATTGATCGAAGCGGTCGAACCGCCCATCGGCTTTCGCACGATTCAGGCGGCCGACCTGGCGCGTTGGGACGGTACGGCCGGCGATCCCGCCGCGCGGATGTTCATCGTGGACTTAAAAGCGGTATTGGGAACACCGCTTGCCAGACCCGGGCATAGCGGCAGCAATCTCGAAACTCATCGACGGTTTACGCTGGCGCAGACGCTGAGCGATTATTGGCCCAAGATAGCATTGGCAACGGGTTTGACCGCGGTGCTTTTCGCGGGCTGGCAACTTTGGCCAGATGCGCGGCGAAAAAGCGCGACGTCATCGCCTCGGATCGTCGAAGACAATGTAAAACCACCACCGGCGGCGAGCTTGGTTGGTTTGACGATTAGCGGTGAAAGGCATGAACTCAAACCCTCTGACACCCTGAAACTGAAAGTGACGGCGAATTACTCAGACGGAAAGCAGGAGGACATTAGAGATGGGATCGAATGGTCCAGCAGCGCGTCGCGGGTGGCGACGATTACGAAGGAAGGCGCTGTAACAGCGCATGCTGCTGGGACGGCTGAAATCACCGCTAAAACGGGCGCAGTTCTGAGTTCTGGGTGGAAGCTCAACGTGACGGCGGTCAAACCGGCGACATCTCCGGTCGCGCCGGTAAAATTAGTGGACTTGAACATCAGCGCGGCGAATAGAGTATTATTTACCAGGGATAGATCGCCGATACGAGTGCGCGGGCGGTACTCCGATGACACCGAGATGACTATCTCCGACGGATTGCAATGGCAGCTAAGCGATCCTTTGGTAGCGTCGCTAAATGCCGACGGGGAACTGCTGGCGCTGCGACCGGGAAAGGTCGAAGTCGTGGCGCGTTTGGGCGATCTTCGCAGTGCGCCGCTGACGTTTTTGATTAAAGAATCGCCAAAAACAGTTCCAGCGGAAGTCAAGCCAACGAAAACCTATGAACTGCCGCCGGTAAAGTTGCCGACGGTAACTGAGCGGACAAAAGCGCGAATCGCAGCCTCCATCAGCCGCGCCGAATCTTTTCGCGAACAAGGAAAGTACGCTGCGGCGCTGGCGGAATTGGAAAAAGCCAAGGCTATCGATAATTCCAACGAGGAAATTCGCAAAGAAATTGAGCAGACGAGACGGGCCTGTAATGCCGAGAGAGCTTTAGGCAATAAGCTCGACTGCTGATCAGCCGCCGAAAAAGCAATTCGGCGCTAGCGTCTTAGCTGCCGCTCCCGTTCCGCGGCCTCGTCACGGCGCGCCCGATCGTTTTCATCTTCGAGCATGGATCCGACAAATTCCGCATTCGAAATCAGCGTCTCCGGCTCGGTCGACCGGGCCGCTACCAGCTTGAGAGAGAGCGCGATCTGCTTGCGAATCTTCTCCGACGGATCCCAGAACGCTCCCTGCGGCATATACGCAATCGTGTAATCGAGCCAGTCGCGCAACCCAGTCAGGGCGACAGTCAGCTCTTTGCCGGCTTGAGCCCTTTGGCTTTCGCTTGGTCCGTTTTGTTTAGCGCTTGGCGCCCGAATGTTTCTGAGCTCGCTCAGGAGCAAAGTGTCCGCGCCGGCGGTTTGCAATTGGCTTTCGGTTTCCTTGGTTAAATCAAAGGCGACGCCGCGCTCGCGGGCGAGCGCGGCAACTCTCCTGGGCTCGATGCCCTCGTGCAGAGCGTATGTCACTTCTTGAAGACTGAATGCTTTGCTCGCCTGGGCTGGCTGGGTTGGCGTGGATGGGCGGAGGAGCGCCAAGCCGAGATATAATCTCGCCACATAGTCGTCGTTTAGTTGGGAGAGGGCTTTTTCAAACGCAGCTTTTGCTTCAGTGTATCTGCCGGCATTGTAGTGCGCGCGCCCGATATACGTCCAAATGCTCCGTCTGGGCGAGACGGAATTGGCAACGAAGCCGGTGTTAGTCTGAGCGACTCGATCGAAAAAAGAAAGCGCATTATCAGGCTCGCCGCGCAGTAACGCGCGCCGCCCGCTCAAGAAATCGCTCTGGGATTCTAAGGTCGCGCACGCTGCCATAAACAAAAGCGCGGCCAACAAACGAAAAGACTTCATAAGTCGCTCACACAAGATAAGCGCAGGTCGGGCAAAAACACAAATTAATTGGCGGTCTTTTTTATGAGACATGGCGTTTCTTCGGTCGACGCAACAGCAAATGACGTTGCCAAGATATTGTGCCTACGCGTCTTCTAACGCCGGCAGTCCTCGATTGTCTTGTGACTCTTCAGGGTCTCTGCTAGTGAGAGGAGGTATTTTTTCACCATGCGTTTCTCGCCCACACCTTGGCTGGTCGCCTCACTGGCTTTTGTCGTTCTGGGTTTTTCCCGCGGTATCCATTCTTCCTTCGGCGTGTTTAATGTTGCGTTGCTCGATGCTTTCGGCTGGAGCCGCGGGGCTACCGCCGGGATTTTCTCCGTCGTGCTGATCGTCGATGCGGTGCTGTCGCCGGTGGTCGGTTATCTTTTGGACCGCTACGGCACCAAGAAGATCTCCGTCGCGGGCTGCTTCGCGCTCATCCTCGGACTGATCCTCAGCAGCCAAGTCTCGGAGCTTTGGCAGCTGTACGTCTGCTTCGGCGTCATCCTTGCCGTCGGTTTTACCTTCGTCGGCATGGTTCCTCACGTGTTTCTCGTCTCCGAATGGTTCTCGACCAAGCGCGCTTCCGCCATCGGTTTCGTTTACGCGGGCACCGGACTCGGCATTATGCTGCTCGCGCCGCTAAGCGAATGGTTGATTTCAAATTACGGTTGGGCGCGCGCCTTTGAAATTTACGCGCTGGTTGTTTTGGTCGGACTCTTGCCGGTGGTCTGGATCTTCTACCAACACGGCCCCTACGGCCAGCATGTGCGCCATCGTCCGGAAAAAAAAGCCGGCGAGAATCAATGGACCGCAAAACTGGCGCTGCAAAGCCTGCAGTTCTGGTTGCTGTTTATCGCGCGCATCGCGGCGGCGGCGGGCACGACGGTGATTGTCACGCACCAAGTAGCGCACGTGGTCGATGTCGGATTCAGCAAGCTGCTATCTGCTTCGATTTTCGGATTGGCGGGCATTACCAGCAGTTTCGGCAGGGTGATCTTCGGCTTCATTGCCGATCGCTTGTCCAAGCAGGCGGCCTACACTTTGAACATCGTTATGACGATAGTCGGCGTCGGTGCTTTGATGATTCTCCACGACCCCAGCCAAGCGTGGCTGCTCTACGTGTACGTTATTTTTTTCGGCATCGGCTTCGGTTCGCGCGCGGTGATTTTTTCCGCGCTTACCGCGGATATATTTTCCGGTAAAGGATTCGGCTCCATTCTCGGTTATTCCACTGTCGCGGTCGGCGTTGGCGGCGCGCTCGGTTCCTGGTTGGGCGGCGCCTTCTACGATTGGACCGGCAGCTATCTCGTATCCTTTGCGCTCTCGGCCCTGGTATTATGCATTTCGGATGTTTGCATCTGGCTTGCCGCGGTTCCGGCTGTGGCCGATTACGATAAACGCCTCTGGCTTGCCCAAAAAAATTAGTGGCAACGTGCGTCGTCGGTTCCCAGCTTGAGGCACCGCTGAGAAGCTGGTAGTTTTAAACTCCACGAAATCTTATGGACGCTCGGCTGCGAGAGGGCATACGTCTGTTTAATGACGGACAATTCTTTGAATGCCACGATATTTTGGAAACCGTTTACCAAGAGGCCGACGATACCCATAAGCCGTTTCTCGAAGGGCTGATTCAATTGGCTGCGGCGTTCCGGATCTTCTGCGATTTCGGCGAGATCAAGGGCCCGGTGCGGATGATTTATCAAGCCTTGATTCGCTTCGAGAATTATCAGCCGGCATTTCTGCAGATTCGCGTGAAAGATTTTTGCCAAGCCGCCGAAGCCTGGGCCAAGGCGGCGGAAAAAAAGGACGCCCAGCCGACCGCGGCCAATATTCCCAAGATCCAATTTCAGGGTTTCAGTTTTTTTTCATGACTGCTATTCCGCTCGCAGACCGGCTCGAAAAGTTTCTTCACGGAACCTGGACGGGCGCCAAACGTATTCAGGGCCTTCAAGGCGGCGCGCGGGCGTTTGTTCTTTCGCTGAGCGCCGCCCGAGCGCAGCGCCCGGCGCTGATTGTTGCCGCCAGCGCGCGCGACGCCGAGAATTTGTACGACGATCTGGCGTTTTTTACCGGCGAGGAACGCGCCATGGCGCCGTTTCGCCGGCGCCTCCATCTTTTTCCATCCTGGGAAATTCTCCCGTTTGAAAATCTTTCGCCCCATCCGGATAACCTCGCCGGCCGGTTGGAAGGCCTTTATAAGCTGGTCGAAGAATCGGCGCCAATTCTGATCGCCACGCCCGCGGCGCTGATGCAGCGGGTGATCCCTAAGGACATTCTGAAGCAATCCTATCTTTATCTGGTCGCCGGCCAGGATCTGGCGCGCGAGCCGTTGCTCGAACATTTGATTCAGTGGGGCTTTCAAAACGTCCCGCTGGTCGAAGAGCGCGGCGATTTTAGCGTACGCGGCGGCATCGTCGATGTGTTTTCGCCGGGCTATGGGCGGCCTTTGCGACTTGAATTCGACGGCGACCGCTTGGACAGCATCCGTGAATTCAATCCCTCCAACCAACGTACTCAACAACAGCTCGAAGAAGCATTGTGGCTACCGATGAAAGAGTTCTCGCTGAAAGGAGCGAGACTGGACGATGCGGTGCGCCGCCTGGATCAGCGCGCGCTCGAACTGGAAGTAGACCGGCGCGAAAAGAATCGCATGCTCGAATCGGTTCGCGAGGGAATTCCTTTTCCCGGCATCGAGTTCCTGGTTCCTTACTTCTGTTCGTCGTTGGCGTCGGTGTTTTCCTATCTGCCGCGAGACACCTTGGTTTGGCTCGACGGCGCCGATCGGGTGGAGGCCGAAGCCGAGCGCTTCGGCCGGCTGGCCTGGGACCGCCATCACACCGCTAAAGATGAACATCGCCTGGTGGCGCCGGTAGAGGCGCTCTATCTCAATGAGCATGAATGGCGCGATGCGCTGCAAGCCTTCTCGCAAGTCCACGGCGAAGCGCTGAGCATCATGGCCGCCTCGGAGCGCGCCCAGGAATCGACGCTCACGGTCGAATCTTATTTGACCAGCGACTTGCGCCAGGAAACCGCGCTGCACGGCAAGGACGCTTCCCTCGCGCCTTTGATCGACCGACTCAAGAGTTGGCAAGGCGAGAGAGTGATTTTCGTCGCGCCGACCAAAGGCGATGCGGCGCGTCTGAGAGAGCTGTTGGCCAACTACGATTTTCAACTGCCGGTGCTTGAAGAACTCGCGCCCGCCGTGCTCGCGCGCTCCGACTTTTCGCGCGCGATCATGTGCGGCCATCTCCACCAAAGTTTTCGTCTGCCCGAAGCGCACATCGTCTTCGTCACTTTCGACGAGATTTTCGGCACACGTAAACGCCAACCGGCGCCGAGCCAAAGCCATCCCAGTCATTTTCTCACCAGCTTGAGCGAGCTGAAGGCGGACGATTTCGTGGTGCATTTGGACCACGGCATCGGTATTTATCGCGGCTTGAAATTTCTCAAAGTCGCAGGAGTAGAAGGCGAATTTTTGCACCTGGAATACGCCGGCGGCGATCGCATGTATCTGCCGGTTGATCGCATCAACATGGTGCAAAAATACATCGGCGGCGACGGCGCCCAGCCGGCGCTCGATCGTCTCGGCGGCACGGCCTGGGAAAAGGTCAAAGCCAAAGCGCGCAAATCGGTGCTGGCGATGGCGGAAGATCTTGTCCAACTTTACGCCCTGCGCGAAACCCGCGCGGGCACCGCCTTCGCGCCGCCGGACAACCTGTACAAGGAATTCGAAGCGGCTTTTGAGTTCGAAGAGACGCCCGATCAGGAACGCGCCATCGATGAAACATTGGCGAGCATGCAGGGTAAAAAACCGATGGATCGGTTGATTTGTGGCGATGTCGGTTACGGCAAGACCGAAGTCGCGATGCGCGCCGCATTTCTCGCGGTCGAAGGCGGCAAGCAGGTCGCCGTGCTGGCACCCACGACAATCTTGGCGCAGCAGCACTTGCAAACGTTTCGCCATCGTTTTCGCAATCATGCGGTGCGCGTCGAAATGGTCAGCCGGTTCCTCACCGCCAAAGAAATCGCCCAGGTGCTGCAAGAGACCGCCAAAGGCAACGTCGATGTCGTTATCGGCACGCATCGTTTGTTGCAAAAGGACGTGGAATTCAAAGATCTAGGCTTAGTCATCATCGACGAAGAGCACCGCTTCGGCGTGGTGCACAAGGAGCGACTCAAGAAGCTGCGCGAAATGGTCGACGTGCTCAGCCTTACCGCGACGCCGATTCCGCGCACGCTGCACATGTCCTTGGTCGGTATTCGCGATTTGAGCATCATCGAGACGCCACCGGTGGACCGCCTGGCGATCCAAACTTATGTGACGCGCTACGATGAGCGGCTGATTCGCGACGCCATTCTGCGCGAGCTCGAACGCGGCGGACAGGTATTTTTTCTGCACAATCGCGTCGAAACCATCGATCGTCTGGCGCTCAAGCTCAGCGATCTAATACCCGAAGCAAAAATGGCCGTCGCCCACGGGCAGATGCGTCCGAAACAACTGGAAAAAGTCATGCTCGACTTCCTCGAAAACAAGACTCAGGTTTTGGTTTGCTCGGCGATCATCGAATCGGGCCTTGACTTTCCCAACGCCAATACCATCATCATCAACCGGGCCGACAAATTCGGCCTGGCGCAGCTCTATCAGTTGCGCGGCCGGGTCGGCCGTTCGCACCGTCACGCTTACGCTTATTTATTGATTCCCGGCGAAAAGGCGATTACGCCGGACGCTCAACGGCGCTTGCGCGCGCTCCAGGAGATCGATGGATTGGGCGGCGGTTTCAAGCTCGCGCTACACGATCTGGAAATTCGCGGCGCCGGCAATCTCCTCGGCGAGCAGCAGTCGGGACAAATTACCGCCGTCGGTTTCGAGCTTTATACCGAGATGATGGAACAAGCGATTCAGGAGCTCAAAGGCGAAGAAGTGCTGCCGGAAGTCGACCCGGAGATTCGTCTCGGTATCTCGGCCTATTTCCCCGACAGCTACATTCCCGATGCCAACCAGCGGCTCTACTTCTACAAACGTTTGGCGAGCTTGCGAAACACGCGCGAGCTGGAGGAGCTTAAAGAGGAAATCAAAGACCGCTTTGGTCCGTACAGCGAAGTTGTCGAAAATCTTTTCCTGGTGATGAATTTGCGCCGCGTCCTGAAAGAGTTCTTGGTGCAACAGATCAGCTTCTCCGATGGCAAGATTTTCCTGCTCTTTCACGCCGAATCGCCGGTCAAGGTCGAAAAACTACTCGAGCTGATCCATAAGCAAAAGAATCGCTTCCGCCTATCCCCCGACGGACGCTTGTCGTTCGCGCCGAAGCAGCAACAGTGGGATGAGCTAATCGCGGAAGTGAGCCAACTCCTCCGCGATCTCTACGATCGCGAACCGACCAAGAGCGATTCTTTGCAATCGTTGCCGGCGTGACGCGATCGGGTTATTTTTCACATGATTCGCGCAGTTAGTGACCGTTGGCGAGGCTGGCTGTGGTTGGCGCGAGTTTGGCTTTTGAAATCGAGTGTGCTAGCAATTTTAATCATTTGCCGCGCCTTTAAGGCGGGGAGTTTTCAATGTCGAGGCAAGCAATTCAAATCGGCCTCTTATCACTGCTGCTGATTTTTCTACCTGGGACCATCGGGGCTGCCGTCGTCGAACAACTGATCGTCGTCATTAACGGCGAGCCTTATACCCTTTCAAACGTCAATACCTACGCCAAGAGCAAGCTGAACCGGGATTTTCCCAACGGCGACTTGAATAAGGTCAACCAAGCCGATCAAGAAGTCCTGGAAGGGTTCATCACCGAAAAGCTTCTTGAAGCCGAGGCGCGCGAAGCTGGAATCAGCATCACTGAAGACGAGATCAATCGCTATATCGAGCAAGTCAAAAAAAATAACCGCCTGTCGGACGATGACCTCAAGACCGCGCTCGGTCGCGAAGGGCAAACCCTGGCGAGTTACAAAGTTTCGGTCAAGGCCGAAATGGAAAAAAGTGAGATCATCGATCGCCAAGTAAGACGACGGGTGAATATCACGGATGAAGACGTCGAGCGGTATTACAAGCTCAATTCGAAAAATTATCGCGGTAACGAGCGCGCGCGCATCCGTCATATCCTGTTGTCTCTGCCGGAAAAGGCCCCCCCGGATCAGGTGCAAAGCGTCATGACCCAGGCTAAGGCGATTTATCAGCGGATCGGTGCTGGGGAAGACTTCGCCGGTCTAGCGCGCGAGTTTTCTGAGGGTGCGGGCAAAGCGGACGGGGGCGAAATCGGCTGGGTCAATCGAGGTACACTGATTGCCGGCCTCGAAGACGTGGCATTTCAAAAACTAACCGTGGGGCAGGTCAGCGAACCTTTCCGTACCAGCATGGGCGTGCACATCGTCAAACTGGAGGGACGCGAGTCCGGCAACGTTCAACCGCTGAGCGCAGTGGCGCCGCGCATCAAAGAAGAACTTTTGAACAAGGCGCTGGAAGAACGCTTTGCCAAGTGGATTAAAACGGATCTTCGCCGCAAGCACCGCGTCGATATTCGTGTGGCGGGCGTGGTATTCAAACCGGAGGATTCGAAGGAAGGCACGGTCGATACGTTGATGGCCAAGTCCACCCGAACGGTTCGACGGGAGAACCGTTCGACGTTGAGCTATTTGAATCCATTTTCTTATATCGTTAAGGAAACTCCCTTTGAAGAAGAAGATCCGAAGAGTCCTTTGGCCGGAAAAAGCATCGTAAGTGTTTTCGGCGTCCCGCTATTTACCACCGATACTCTCGACGATGTGCCTGACGTGCTCGCGCCGCCGCCACCGGCGAAGGAAGACAAAGGCTTCTTTTCGTCGGTCGTCGATACGATCAATCCGTTTTCATCAAAGAAGCCCTGATCCGCTTGTCTGCGCTAAGCTAAGGTCCGCGGGATCATCGCCCCAACTTACCTAGCACGAACGTCTTGATCCATGTCGAATAAACCTATTATCGCCGTTACCATGGGCGATCCCGCCGGAATCGGTCCGGAAATCATTCTGAAAGCCCTCGCCGACCCCGTTATCAGAAAGGTTGCTCGACCGTTGATTCTTGGCGACTGGGGCGTGCTGCAACGCACTCATGGCGGCAAAAAAAATTATCCCAAGCTCATTTGTTGGCAGCCTGGTCAGCAACTGTTGCCCATGCTCAATCATCCGCGCGCTTTTACGGTGTGCCCATTGTCAGCGCTCTCGGCACGCGATTCGCGTCCCGGAGTGGCGTCGAGGGCTGCCGGCCACGGCGCTTTTAGCTATATTCGGGTGGCGGCGAAGTTGGCGTTGTCGCAAGTCGCCAACGCTATCGCAACGGCGCCGATCAGCAAGAGCATTCTCATCGATGCGGGCTATAATTATCCCGGCCATACGGAATTGCTCGCCGAGCTCAGCCGTACTGCCGAATGCCGTATGATGCTGATCGGACAAAAACTTCGCGTGGTGCCGGTGACCGGTCATATCCCTTTTACTCAAGTCTCGCGCAGTCTTACGCGGGACAATATTCAAACTACGCTGGCACTGACCCACCGCTGCCTGCGTAATTTCTTCGGCATTGCCCGCCCGCGCATCGCCGTAGCGGCGCTCAATCCGCACGGTGGCGAAAAAGGGATTTTCGGCAGCGAAGAAATCGAGGTCATCGCGCCGGCGGTGCAGGCGGCGCGGCGAAAGCGCATTCCCGCCTTTGGACCGTTCCCGGCGGATAGTTTATTTTATCATGCGGCGCGAGGCGACTACGATGCCGTCGTGTGCATGTATCACGATCAGGGTTTGATCCCGCTGAAACTGCATCATTTCTTTGGCGGGGTGGCGTTAACTTTGGGGCCGCCATTTATCCGGACCTCGGTCGATCATGGCACCGCCTACGACATTGCCGGCACGGGTAAAGCCGACGGTACCAGCATGAAAGAAGCGATTATTTTGGCGGCGCATTTGGCGCGCTGGAGTATGAAACCGGCGCCGTGATGAATCCCTCGGCGTTTCGCGAATACGACATTCGCGGGCTGGCGGAAATCGATTTCGACAGCGACTTTGCGCGCCTGCTCGGCAAAGTTCATGGCACGGCGATCGCGGAGCGAGGCGGCACGCGAGCCACGGTTGGGCGCGACTGCCGCGCCACTTCGGAGCGTTATGCCGAAGCTGTTATCGAAGGGCTGATCTCAGCCGGGCTGCACGTCTATGACATCGGTATGTGTCCGTCGCCGCTACTTTATTTTTCGCTTTTCCATCTCGACGTTGACGGCGGCATCGAGGTCACCGCGAGCCACAATCCAGCCGAGTACAACGGCTTCAAAATTTGCCGCGGCAAAGACACGCTCTACGGCGACGAGATTCAACAAATTCGCGGCAGGATGGAGCGGCGGGAGTTTCGCGAGAACGCCGGCGGCAAAGTCGAAGGTTACGATATCCTGCCGTCCTATCGCGAATGTCTGCTCGCCGACGTGCCGCGACTGGCGCGCCCGTTGAAAGTCGTGCTCGATGGCTGCAGCGGCGTGGGCGGGCCGATCGCGCCGGCGATTTTTCGCCAGCTCGGCTGTCAGACCTGGGAGATCGCCTGTACACCCGACGCCAACTTTCCTTTTCATCCCCCCGATCCAACGGTGCCGGAAAACTTAGCGCTGTTGATCGACAAAGTTAGGGCGGAAAAGGCCGACCTCGGGATCGCCTACGACGGCGATGCCGATCGGATTGGCGCGGTGGACGAGCAGGGGAATATTCTTTGGGGCGACGAATTGCTAATCCTGTTTTCTCGCGACGTGCTAAAGCGCAATCCCAACGCGGTGATAATTTCCGAAGTCAAATGTTCGCAGCGCTTGTATGACGACATCGCCAAGAACGGCGGCCAGCCGATCATGTGGAAAGCAGGCCATTCGCTGCTCAAAGCCAAGATGAAAGAAACCGGCGCGCTATTAGCGGGTGAGATGACCGGCCATATGTTTTTCAAAGATCGCTACTTCGGCTATGACGACGCAATCTACGCTTCGCTTCGACTGCTCGAAATTCTCGCCGACTCCGGAAAGCCTCTGTCGAGCTTGCTCGCGGATTTGCCGATGAGCGTTTCAACGCCGGAGATTCGCATCGACTGTCCGGATGAAATAAAATTTGCCATCGCTGAGAGAGCCACCGCATATTTTCGCCAGCACTATGACGTCATCGACATCGACGGCGTGCGCATCAAGTTTTCCGATGGTTGGGGACTGATTCGCGCTTCGAACACCCAACCGGCTCTGGTTCTCCGCTTCGAAGCGAGCTGCGCAGAGAAACTTGCCGAATATCGCGCACTCGTCGAGAACAAGCTCGAAGATTTCCAACGTCCCTAAGAGCGGGCCATGGCGGGCAAGATCGTCATCAAGGGCGCCCGGGTTCACAATCTCAAGAACGTCGACCTGGAAATCCCGCGCGATCAACTGGTGGTGATCACCGGCGTGTCCGGGTCGGGAAAATCATCTTTGGCCTTCGATACGCTCTACGCCGAAGGCCAGCGCCGCTATCTGGAATCCCTCGCCGTCGATGCCCGCCAGTTGCTCCAGCAAATGGAAAAGCCCGACGTCGATCAGATCGACGGCCTTTCTCCCACCATTGCGATTCAACAAAAGTCCGGTGTTGCCAATCCGCGCTCCACGGTCGGCACCATGACCGACATTTACGATTACCTGAGGCTGCTGTTTGCCCGGGTGGGGCAGCCCACCTGTGTTGATTGCGGGCGGGAAATCAAAGCGTACACCATTGAGCAGATCGTCGAGGAGTTGCGGGCTTTGCCGGCTCAGGCGCGCTTGCTAATTCTGGCGCCGATTTCGCGCCATGGCGATATTCATAGTCGCCTGCGCGACTTGGCGCGCCAGGGCTTTACGCGCATCCACATCGACGGTGTCGTTCGAGAACTGAGTGACGAAGTGGCTGCGGCAATCGAGCCGGCAGGCGAGATTGAACTAGTGGTCGATCGACTGGGGTTGCGCGAAGGTATAGAGCGAAGGTTGGCCGACTCCGTCGAAACTGCTTCGCGCTGGGGTGATGGCGTGATCCATGTGCACGTGATGGGCGACGATACCGCGGCCGCACACGATTTGCGATTCAACCGCAGGCTGGCGTGCGTTCACTGTGGCGCGGCGGTGCCGGAGATCACGCCGAGCTTGTTTTCCTTCAATAGTCCTCAAGGCGCGTGTCCCGCATGCAACGGCTTGGGGCTGATTGCCAAGGGCGGCAAGCGCAGCAAAAAGAGCAGCGGCGGAGAAGGTACGGCGATCTGCCCAACCTGCGGTGGCAGCCGGCTCAGAAAAGAAGGTCTCGCGGTCAAAGTTGGCGGTAAGAATATCGCTGAAGTAGCGGCCCTGTCACTTGCCGCAACGTCGATCTTTCTTGCCGGGTGCGAATTCGGGGACAGCCAGCGCGTCGTCGGTCGGAAAATTATCGACGAGATGACGGACAGACTCAAAGCCTTGACGCAATTGGGTCTTGGATATCTCAGCTTAGACAGATCCTCGGTTACCCTGTCGGGTGGCGAGGCCCAGCGGGTGCGCTTGGCGACGCAGATCGGGTCGCGTCTGGCGGGCGTGCTCTATATTCTCGACGAGCCGAGCATCGGTTTACATCAGAAAGACAACGCCGAGCTCATCTCGCTTCTGAAACAATTGCGCGACGCCGGCAATTCCGTCGTTGTCGTCGAACATGATCAGGAAACCATTTTGGCCGCCGACTATCTCGTCGATATGGGACCGGGTGCCGGCGTCCAGGGAGGTGAAGTCGTCGCCCACGGCTCACCGCAGGCGGTTTTGCGCGAACCTCGCTCATTGACCGGCGGGTATTTATCCGGCGCGCTTAAAATTTCGCTGCCGAGTCATCGGCGCGCGGCCAGCGGCGCAGTTTTGGAAATCAAAGACGCCCATGCACGCAATCTTAAAAATATTACCGTAAAGCTTCCGATCGGCGCGCTGACCTGTGTTACGGGTGTTTCGGGGGCGGGCAAAAGCACTTTGGTTATGGAAATCCTCATGAACGGTGTCGCGCAACGTCTGCAACGATCAACCGCCGCCGAC
>Ga0193717_1001551_pt1 | contig 14034 bp, 11 predicted proteins | sample U2c2metaG_FD_145900 | JGI IMG/M metagenome (GOLD analysis project Ga0193717, IMG submission 145900) | Soil microbial communities from a riparian zone of the East river system, Colorado, United States - U2c2 | ecosystem: Environmental > Terrestrial > Soil > Riparian zone | place: USA: East River... | reverse complement strand
ATATAAAACGGCCAAAATTGCCTATTTAGAAAGAAAGCTACAGCAACTTAAAAATACTGCATGATTAAGTTATATAGGAGTCAGTATCAACACATTAAAGCATGGCTACATCAATTCGTTATCCTTTTTTTCGTGATAAGTTTTGTAAGCCAGGTAAAAAAATAACAGCGCCGGCAAGGTATTAAGCAACACACCTTTAGGGCTCACATCTGGATAGGTTACTATTACCTGCACTATGAGTGATATGAGTATTACTGATCCGATAGTGATGTACAGGTAACGGAATTTAGGGTTCATAAGATTCAATTAACAATGTAACCATTGGCTAAACGGGTATGTTTAACCAATAGTTACATTCTTATATGATAATTTTTGATCATCAGCGTTTCAGTTCATATTTAGCCGGTGTATCCATTGCCTTTTTAAATATGGTTGCACCCAGTGGTGGTATGGTAATACTGATGGAGTTATCCTTGCCGTGCCATCTTTGAGCTTCGGTATTTACCTCCCCGGTATTAAGCAGGCCGCTGCCCCAGAATTTTGTGGCATCAGAGTTAAATATCTCCTTCCATTTGCCGGCTGCAGGTACACCTATGCGGTAATTATGGCGCGGTACGGGGGTCATGTTCAAAATGATCACCAGATCATCTTTTTCATAATGCCCTTTGCGGCTATAAACCAGTATGGAATCATTGGCATTACCGCCGTCAATCCATTCAAAGCCGGTAAAATCAAACCCTTTTTGGTACAAGGCCGGTTCATCGCGGTACAAGTGATTCAGGGCCTTAACGGTCTCGGAAATGCCCTGGTGATTAGCATACTCCAGCACATGCCATTGTAACGACTGGCCAAAGTTCCATTCATCGCCCTGCCCAAACTCGGCACCCATAAACAGCAGTTTGGTACCGGGATGCGTAAACATATAGCTATACATTAAACGCAGGTTGGCAAACTGTTGCCACTCATCACCGGGCATTTTGCGTAGCATGGAGCCTTTGCCATATACCACCTCGTCATGCGAAAATGGCAACATAAAGTTTTCGGTAAATGCATATATGGTACTAAAAGTAATTTCGTTGTGGTGATATTTACGGTGGATGGGATCCTGTTTAAAATAGTCTATGGTATCGTGCATCCAACCCATCATCCATTTCATGCCAAAACCCAGTCCGCCCAAATAAACCGGGCGACTAACACCCGTAAATGAAGTTGATTCTTCCGCAATGGTTTGTGTGGATGGGAAGTGGCTGTAAACGGCTTCGTTAAACTCTTTCAGGAACGATACAGCCTCCAGGTTTTCGTTACCGCCATAAATGTTGGTTTCCCATTCGCCCTGCTTGCGCGAGTAATCGAGGTAAAGCATGGAAGCAACCGCGTCAACACGCAGACCATCGGCATGGTAGCGCTCAAGCCAGAACATCGCATTACTGATCAGGAATGCCCTAACCTCGCTACGTCCGTAATTAAATATATACGATTTCCAGTCCGGGTGAAAGCCTTTGCGGGCATCGGCATGTTCATACAGGTGCGTACCGTCAAATTTATACAGGGCATGAATATCTCCCGGAAAATGCGAAGGCACCCAGTCCAATATCACCCCAATACCGGCTTCATGAAATTTTTCGATCAGGTACATTAACTCCTGTGGTGTACCATAACGTGAAGCCGCGGCAAAATATCCCGAGATCTGGTATCCCCAGCTTGGATAAAAAGGGCTTTCCATGATCGGCATAAGCTCCACATGTGTAAAGCCCATTTCCTTCACGTAAGGCACCATCTTGTCGGCCAGTTGGGTATAGGTTAAAAATTCATCAGGACTCTCCAAACTGCGGGCCCAGGAACCCGGATGTACCTCATAAACACTGTATGGCCTGTCGAGCCCGTTGTGTTCATGGCGGTTGGCCATCCAGTCGCCGTCCTTCCATTCGTAAAAAGTATCGGCAACTATTGATGCCGTATGCGGGGGCACTTCCCAGCGCAGGGCAAAGGGATCGCTTTTTTCCAGGTCTTCGCCAGTTGATGCTTTAATGTAATATTTATAAGTTTCGCCATTGCCAACATTTGGGATAAAACCTTCCCAAATTCCTGAGGCATCCCAGCGGCACAATAAACCATGCGAAGCCCGGTTCCAGCCATTAAAATTTCCAATTACTGAAATATGCTGTGCATTTGGCGCCCAAACTGCAAAATAGGTTCCAACAACACCATTGAACTCCACCACATGTGAGCCGAATTTTTCATACAGCTTATAATGTTTGCCTGATTTAAATAAAGCGATATCAAAATCGGTAAAACGGCTGTACGGTTCAACCGCTTTAAGCATCACATGCGTTTTTTGCGCTCCATTTGTGGCATTAACAGCTTTGGGTTTTGAGGCAGCGGTGGTATTTTCGGCTTTGGCTGGTTTTATTTTCGGACTAACCGTTTTTTTTACGGCAGCAGCTTTTTTAGCGGGTGCAACAGCTTTATCTGCCGCTTTTGCTTTTACAGCCGTTTTTTCTTTTACAGGTTTTGCTTCCGGTAATGAAGTTTCGGTTTTCTTAGTTTGTTTGGCCATGATATGATAACCTGTTAAAGTGTTTTAGAATAACCCAATTTACAGGAATGAGTTTGGTTTATATGATATCAAATATAACAGGATTTCGTCGATTTTAATTTGATTTCAGCGATTATCGGGAATTTCAACAAATGCCTTTAATTATTAGTACTAAACCTGCCGTTTAAGCTTGAATTTAACTCAATGATGTTTTTTTAATGTTTTCGTTGAGAGTTTCGCTGTATAAAATTTCAGGAATTTTTAAGATAGTCCTCCAATTTGTACCGGTTAATTTCAAATTAATTAATTATTAATCCCCCCATCATACTTTTAATAAACCAATTACCTACCAGGCATGAATAATTTGATTAAAAAGGGAGACGTTATCCCGGTGTATACCCATAAGCAGTTCATTATTTTTAGGCTGTTTATCGTGGTCCTTATTTTTTGCGGAAGTACAAACGCGGCTCTTGCAGACAGCGGCAAACTTTTGGCAGGCACTGCCAAAATAAATATCACCCCAAAAACGGATGAACCCTTACATGATTCTGTATACGCCCGCAGTTTGGTTCTTGATGTTAAAGGCAAACGCCTGGGATTTGTTTCTGTTGACCTGGCAATTTTTTTTAGTGACCGGGTAGAGAAAGTATGCAAAGAAAAATTCGGCATTTCACAACTGTTTCTTTGTTCATCACATACACATTCTGAGCCAAAAGCAAAGGGGAAAATGGCTTTCCAGGGCAATCCTTACTCATCGTTTTATGAAGACCAAATAATTAAGGTGGTGGGTATGGCCGTTAACCAAATGTTTGAAGCAAGGATAGCCGCCGGGCATAGTACCTTCCCACAGCTGGGATTTAACAGGCTGATCATTCGTGAAGACGGGCACGCTAAACAATCATGGATCGGGGATGCCCACTATAAAGTTGAAAACCCCGACCGCATACCCTTCGGACCGGTTGATCCTGAAGTTGGGGTAATTAAAATTGAAGATATGGAGGGGCATGCACGTGCTGTTATGATGAATTATGCCATGCATGCTGATATTGTGTGTTTTAACTATGCTATCTCAGCAGATTATCCGGGTGTTGCCAGCAGGAAAGTTGAAGAGGCTTTTGGCAATAAGATCAATTGTCTTTTTATACAGGGCGCAGGCGGAAATATTGAATCATTGCAGATCAGTCCGCGCAGATCGGGCCCGAACGATACGGTGAAAACAAATTATGCTCCAATGGAAAGAACGGGCGAACTTTTAGCATGGGAGGTAATTAAACTGGCAAAAAGCATAAGCCCTCCGGCAGGAAACCAAACAGATATAAAATACATGACAGATTCTCTGCATTTTACCGGCCGGTATGATAAAACCCTTAAATATAATGTGCATTTATCAACCGTTGTTCTAAATAATAATATAGCTATAGCTGTTTGTCCGGGAGAATTGTTTGTACAGTTTCAACTGGATTGGAAAAAGAAAATGGAATTGGCATCAGCAAATAACTTTTTGTTTGGCTACTCATGGAGTGGGGGCAAATGGCCCGGTTATGTGCCCGATGTCCGGTCGGCAGCTTTAGGCGGTTATGGTGCAGATGAAAGCCCGCAGATGATAGAGGTCGGCGCCGGAGAAAGCATAATGACCCGACAGTTGGAAAATTATTATGGCCTTACAGGATTAATGCGTAAAGATCCGCCAAAATAATAAGGCAAATAAAAAGGTGCCTTAAGTGGGCACCTTTTTATTTATTTCAAAATTTCGATATGCTTAAAATTCTTACTGAATTTAAACTCGACCGTACCATCCGTATTGATGATGAAATCTTTCACCACCTTGCCATCGGCAATTATTTTTGATGGTTTAAACGGTAAACCAATAATATTTAAATGATAGCCATCATAGCGGGGCGTGTACAAACCTTCCATACTTTGGTTTATGGTTAACTCGCGCGAGCTGCCGTTTACCACAAACTTTTTCTCGAGGTAAATATCCTGCTCATAGGCAAAAGTTTCGCCGTAATCTTCAAACAGGAAGGAGTTAACTTCATAATCGGTGTAGTATATATTCAGTTTAACTTCCTCAATTTCCATCTGCCCAACATATTGCATTACCGGATACTCGGGTATCACAGCGCCGGCTTTAATAAATATCGGCATAGTTTCAAGCGGGGTAGCCACCGGTACTTCTTTTCCCCCGTCAACCACTTCAAAGGTCCAGAAATTAAACCATTTACCTTTGGGTAGGTATACATTCCGTTTAACTTGTCCGGGTTCCATCACCGGACATATTAATATTTTATCACCATAAGTAAACTCGTCCTGGCGGTAGTGGTTTAACATCACATCTTGCTCATGCATTACTATTGGCCGTAAAATTGGGAAACCATAACGGTGGTGCTCCCAAAAAGTAGAATATAAATAAGGTATTAAACGGTAACGCAGCTCTATAAATTTGCGATTGATAGCGGTAAATGGCTCACCAAAGCTCCACGGCTCACGCTCTTTGGTATCACCGGCCGAGTGCGCGCGCATGAATGGAGAAAAAGTACCCATCTGGATCCAGCGGGTAAACAGTTCGCCATCAGGCTCACCACTAAAGCCGCCTATATCGGTACCACAAAACGATATACCCGATATGGATAAACGCTGGCACTGTATATTGCCTAATTTAAGATGCTCCCATGACGCTACGTTATCGCCCGTCCAAACTGACGAAAAACGCTGTACTCCCGAATAGCCCGCCCTGGTAATAGTAAAAGGGCGTTTATTTTTCATGATGCTTCGCAAACCCTCGTAGGTTGCGCGCACCATTTGCATTCCATAAATATTATGCGCCTTACGGTGCGAACCGCGGAAACCATCATACTGGTGGCGCACATCATCAGGAAAGGTGCCTGCTCCAAATACGGCAGGCTCATTCATATCGTTCCAAACACCGGCTACACCCATTTGCACCAGCTCATCAAATAAACCGCCCCACCAGGTACGTACCTCAGGGTTGGTAAAATCAGGAAACTGGCAACGGCCCGGCCAAACGTGCCCTTCCATAAAGTAATCATCGCAACGACGACAGAAATAGCGGTTCTCCTTACCCTGTTTAAATACCTCGTAATTATCATCAACCCGTATGCCCGGGTCAATGATCACTACTGTTTTAAAACCATCGGCAGCCAGTTCACTGATCATTTTTTGAGGATCAGGAAAATACTTGCGGTTCCAGGTAAAACAACGGTAACCATCCATGTAATCAATATCCAGGTAAATACCATCGCAAGGGATCTTATTTTCGCGGAAACCATTGGTGATCTTTTTCACTTTGGCTTCCGGGTAATAGCTCCAGCGGCACTGGTGATAGCCCAGTGCCCATAGCGGCGGCATGGGATGCGTGCCTGTTAAAATGTGGTAGCTTTTTACCACGTCCATCATGTGCGGACCGTGGATATAATAGTATTGCAGTTCGCCACCATCGGCCCAAAAACTTGTTTTGGTTTTATCTTCGGCGCCAAAATCAAACTGCGCTTTAAAAGTATTATCAAAGAAAATACCGTGTGCAATACCTTCATTTACACTAATATAAAAAGGTATACTGCGGTAAAGCGGGTCCTGGTTCCAGGCAAACGAGTAAGCATCGGTGTTCCAGTTTTTTAACCGTTTACCACGAAGGTTAAACTCGGTAGGTTTATCGCCAAGGCCAAAAAAGCTTTCGTCAGGGCTACAGGTTTTAGTGCAAAAAACGTAGTAACCGCCAAACTTCACGTTCTCTTCCCAGTGCATAGGCACTGCATCGGTACTGGTTACGTGATCGCTGCTATCAGAAAAAGAGATAAAGAAATCTTTTTTACGGATATGGCAATTTATCGATTTAGTGGCTACACGAAATTCATCCTCATTCTCATACAAGGTAAACTCGGCGGCTTTATGTACTAATTTAGGAACCGCGTACGAGAACTCCTCCAGAAAAACACCGTGAGGGGCCAGTCTTACCCTAATAATCTCGTCGGTTACAACAACTACTTCAACTTTTGCATCGCCATCCGTAAAGCAGAATTTATTACCCAGCTGGTCGGCATGATTTGGTACACCCAAATATTTTTTGATGATGGGCTTAATGCCATCAGCCGGGTTATTCAGGTGGTGAATCTCTTCTTCCTCTTCCAATAAATTTTCAGCTTCTACTAACTTACTGGTTATCAACTCCTCATTTGGTATATTACTTTCCATTTAAATTAATTAGGGATTCTGCAAATATACAATGTGTACTTACTACGCAATATACAACAATTGAATTAATTGAAAAATCATTAACTGTGCCACTAACGCTTGTATACGCCCATTAATTATATTTTTTTTTAACAATTGTCGGATTCATCTCATTTCCAGCAACATTCCGTTTGTGCCAGGCAATTCTATCTCCACCCCCTGCTGTATATCATCTGTACTGAATTTAGTATCACTCAGCAGGTCGGTAAATTGCTTTTTGCCGCTTATGTGTAATTTTATCAACAAATCATTAGGCAGTTTAATGCGTATTTTGCGGTGGTCGCGGTTAAAGTTTGTTATTACTAATATATACTGGTTGCTGGTATAGCGCATATAAATGTACAACAACTGGTCAAACCCGGGCTGGTGTTCATTAGCCATCATCAGCTCGTAAAAGCTGCCGTTTTTCAAAGCTTCGTTACTACGTACTGTGTTTAACAGCGTTTGGTAAAACTCTCGTAGTTTCTTTTGATGGTCAGCTAACTGGCCACCATCAAATGCACCGTTATTGAGCCATTTCTGATGTTCGGGTACGCCGCAGTAGTCAAATATAGAGGTGCGGCCGTCATCACCGCTAAAACCCTGGTTTCCAGGAGCAGGTTCGCCAACTTCCTGGCCAAAGTAAATCATTACCGGGCCCATATTTAGCGTCGCGGTTACAATCATGCCCGGCACAGCCAGCCATCCATCCCCGGCAAAGTCACCGGAAGCAATGCGTTGTTCGTCATGATTTTCCATAAAACGCAGCATGTGCTGGTCAATATCCTGACAATGGTTGTTCCAAACATTGTTAATCTCCCAGGCACTTGAGCCATATTCGTTGCGGGTTAAGCACCTAATGGCATCATACAGGCCCACTTTATCATACAGGTAATCAAAACCGCCCTTGAAAATATAGTCATAGTATTTATTTTTATCATAGGCCTCGCCGATGAACACGATGCCGGGATACCCCATTTTAAGCTTTGGTATTACCCAGGCCCAAAATTCAATGGGCACCATCTCTACCATATCGCAACGGAAACCATCCACACCCTTTTGGCTCCAGTAACATAAAATATCATATACCTTGTCCCACAGTGGTGGTATGGGATCAAAATGACCACTGCGATTATTCATATAATCCACACCGTAGTTCAGCTTCATGGTCTCGAACCAGTCGTTAATAGATGGGGTTGCGCTGAACACATCATTACCAGTTGCTTTGGCCGGGTTTTCGTCAAACCGGCCGTCTTTAAGCGGACTGGTAAATTCATCACCTCCGGGATTATATCCGGCCGGAACTACAAAGGGCTGTCCGGGAATATAGTAAAAATCATTTTTGGGGTCAAAAGCTTTGCCCGTATCATCATCCTGGCCAAAATCGCGTGCACCATCTGGTTTTGTGTCTGACGCGTAGGTACGTGCCACATGGTTGGGCACCAGGTCCATAATTACTTGTAAGCCGTTATCATGGGTACGTTTTATCAGGGCCTCATATTCACCGATGCGGTTATGTACATCAACAGCCAGGTCGGGGGCGATATCATAATAGTCCCTTATGGCATAAGGTGAGCCCGCCCGGCCCTTCACAATATCCGGATCATCATTTGTTATACCGAAGGCTGTATAATCCGTCATGGTGGCGTGTTCGATTACGCCGGTGTACCAAATATGGGTAAAGCCCATGCTTTTAATTTCCTGCAGGGCCTTATCAGTAATATCGTTCAGCTTGCCAACGCCGTTTTCTTCTACCGAGCCATTTACCTTGTTGAGCGTTTTAGTATTGCCAAACAAACGGGGCAGTAACTGGTATATAATAAGTTTGTGATCTGTTGTATCCATTTTTATGCTTTTACCAGTAATTCGCTGCTGGCACTAATCATTTGTTCTTTATTATAAACCACAACATTAATTTGTTTATTGCTCAGGTTTTTAATTTGTACACCATCCCTGCTCACTTTTATATTCAGCAATGCTCCCTGGAAACCGATATGAAACGATAAGGAAGTCCATTTTTCAGGGATGAAAGGCTGAAACAACAGCTTACCATTACGCACCCTCATCCCGCCAAAACCTTCTACTACTGACATCCAGGTACCGGCCATCGAGGTGATGTGGCAACCATCCTCAGTATCGTTATTGTAATCGTCAAGATCCAAACGCGAGGTGCGGAGGTAAAATTCATATGCTCTTGCTTCATCACCAAGTTTGGCCGCCAAAATAGCGTGTACGCAAGGCGATAAGGATGATTCATGTACGGTACGCGGTTCATAAAAATCAAAATTCCGGCGGATGGTTTCCAGATCATACCGATCTTCAAAAAAGTAAATCCCCTGCAACACGTCCGCTTGTTTAATATAGCAGGAACGCAGTATCCTGTCCCAGCTCCATTTCTGGTTCAGCGGACGGTCTGCCGCGGGCAGGTCTTTTACTAAGATCTGTTCTTTATCCAAATAGCCGTCCTGCTGCAGAAACACCTGCTGGTTTTCATCATAGGGATAATACATTTTTTGGATAATGTGCTTAAACCTTGCCGTTTCGTTAACCTCATCAAAGTTTATCTCGGCTACCAAGGCGTCGTATTTTACCCTGTCGGCAGCCTTTACCTTTTCGGCCACCTCTAAAGTATAGCCCATGCACCAGGTTGCCAGTGTATTGGTGTACCAGTTGTTGTTGATATTGTTTTCGTATTCGTTTGGCCCGGTTACGCCCAACATCACATACTGCTTCTTATCCTGCGACCAGGTGATCCGTTGCGACCAGAAACGGGCAATCGCTATCAGCACTTCCAGGCCATAATCAACAAGGTAGGTTTCGTCGGCAGTATAGCGTACATAATTAAAAATGGCATAAGCAATAGCGCCATTACGGTGGATCTCCTCAAAGGTGATCTCCCACTCGTTATGGCATTCCGTGCCATCCATGGTAACCATGGGGTACAGGGCCGCGCCATTTTTAAAGCCTAATAAGGCCGCGTTTTCAATGGCTTTACCTAATTGTTTGTAACGATAGAGCAGCAGGTTACGGGTAACTTTCTGATCGGCCGTGGCCAGGTAAAAAGGCACACAATAGGCCTCGGTATCCCAATAGGTGGAGCCGCCGTACTTTTCGCCGGTAAAACCTTTGGGGCCAATGTTCAGGCGGTCATCCTCCCCGGTATAAGTTTGGTTAAGCTGGAATATATTAAAGCGGATAGCCTGTTGTGCCGATACGTCACCTTCGATAATAATATCATTATGTTCCCACTTTTCAGCCCAGGCATCGGCTTGTTCGGCCAGCATGGTGTCAAATCCTTTAGTGCTGATGCGGCTTAAGATTTTATAAAGCTTTTCCACCAGTTCATCAGACTTATGGTTTTGCGAAGAAAGGTTAGCTACATATTTTATAATGCCGATGCTTTGCCCTTGCTGAGCCTGTAAGCTAATTTCTGAGGCTATATATTTTTCTTTGGAGATAAGTTCGACTTGGGGTTGGATAGTTAGACCGTTTTGAAGGATACTAAACTTCATGCCTGTTGCCACTTCGAAACCCGTTTTTTTAGTACGCATAATGATATAACCACCATCGGGCTGGTTTGCCTTGCTTACCTCGTCCCAAAATTTCTCGTCGTAGTTAGCGTCCTTGTTCACCACATCACCATCAATGGCCGGGGTGATGGTGATAGTCCCGTTAAAATTTATGGGGGTGATGGTGTATTTAATAGCAGCGGCTTCATCATCAACCATGCTGCAAAAGCGAATGGCTTCTACTTGCACCTCTTTGCCGCCTGCTGTTTTGGCGTGGAAATTCCGTTTCAGATACCCCTCCTTCATATTCAGTTCCCTGCGGAAACTGCTTACCTCGCATTTGGCCAGGTCAAGCTGTTCGCCATCCAGATTAATATCGATGGTTGTCCAGTTGGCAGCGTTAAGCACTTTGGCGAAGTATTCGGGGTAGCCGTTTTTCCACCAGCCTACGCGGGTTTTATCAGGATAATATACCCCGGCTACATAATTACCCAGTAAAGACAGACCACTGTAAGCTTCCTCAAAATTGGCGCGCTGCCCCATACGGCCATTACCCAAACTAAATACACTCTCAGATACCCGGTGATGATGCGGATCAAAGCCTTCTTCAACGATGCTCCACTCATCAGGTTTTATATAGTTTTTCATTATACGCTACTTTATCGTCATTGCGGTACGAAGCAATCTTCTTTAGGACAAGTGACCAACCTTGCATGGTCGATTTGCATATCGGGGATTGCATCAATGACGCGTTTTGGATTTATTTTATAATTATTACAACTTATCCAACGTCATTTCATTAAGACCTTTGATAACCATATCCGCTTCATGCAATATATCCGGGTTACCTATGCCTATGGCTTTCATGCCGCCTGCTTTGGCTGCCTCAACGCCTGCTATAGCATCTTCAAACACTACGCAGTATTTTGGTTCAACACCAAGTTCTTCCGCGCCTTTTAAAAATACTTCGGGATCGGGCTTGGCCTTGCTTACCTTGTTGCCATCAATTATGGCATCGAACAGCTGAGCTATATTGAGCTTGTTAAGTATGGTCATGGAGTTTTTACTGGCCGAGCCTAATGCTGTTTTAATACCGGCGGCCCGGCAACTTTCTACAAATTCCCTTGCTCCGGGCAATATCTCGGCAGGCGTCATCTGGTTCACCATTTCCATATACCATGCATTTTTTTGGGCGGCCAAAAGCTTCTGCTCCGCTTCGGTTTTGGTTACCCCTCCGCATTGCAGCACTATTTCCAGCGAACGCATCCGGCTAACTCCCTTCAGCTGTTCGTTATCGTGCTCTGTAAAATCGAATCCAAGCTCATTGGCCAGGCGTTTCCAGGCCTTATAATGATAAATAGCCGTATCAACAATTACACCATCGAGGTCAAAAATACAGGCTTTTATATTGTTCATTTTATGCTGTGTATGTGGACCCTAAAGTATTAAAAACTCATTACAATGTTTATAAAACAAACAATTATGACATAAATGCAAAATGATACCTGATTTGGAATTTATTAATTGCAGAGAGCGCATAAGCAGAATAAATTTTAACCTTTATTTGGATTAATTATAAATAATAACAACCTTTGTGAAGTTATATGATTACCACCACCGAAATAAATCAATGGACAGATGTTTTTAGTACATCAGCAGGAACCATTTACCAAAGCGACGCTGAACGTTGCTGGTATGTTGATTTTGCCGGCAAGGTTGCCAAATTTGATTACCGTTGCCTGCTAAAACTCCGTAAATCTGTTTATCATATTGATATTGAACATGCGCTGCTAAACACTACCAAAGATCCTGATGTAGAGATCATATTTATTTGCGCCTGCGATCACTGCTATGTGCTGTCGTTATTACAAATTATAGCCCTCAAAGCGCTCCTGGAAGGCACCTTTGTAATGCTTGAACTGAACCATATTTTGCACGACCGCCTTTGCAGCGTTCCCGTATAGCTATTTAGATTAAATTCATATTGTGTTTAAATTGGGTTAATGTAAACTTATAGCATTATTATTGTATATAATATTGATTATAAGTTCATTTACTCATCCAATTCGTACTCCTATGAAAGACCTGATCCGTGTAAAAAGCCTGATTTCTAACGAAATAGAAACGCTTTTAAACCAGCAAGTTAAAAAAGAAGCACACTCATCATCTATATATCTATCCATGGCATCATGGTGTAACCGTAATGGTTATGATTTTTCGTCTGACTATTTTTTTAAACAGGCCGAAGAAGAAAGACACCACCAGTTAAAATTTTATAAATATATATTGGATATGGGCGGTAACTCCGTGTCTCCTGAAATTACAGGCATCAAACAGGAGTATAACTCCTTCCGCGAAGTGTTTGAAGAGGCATTGGACCAGGAGATTAGCGTTACGCAATCCATCAAGAACATTTATGCCCGTTGTATGAAAGAACAGGACTTTATGACGATGGAATTTTTAAACTGGTTCCTGAAAGAGCAACGCGAAGAAGAATACAAAGCCCGTCGTGCACTTGAACTGTTTGATGTTATTGGTGAAGAAGGTACCGGCAGATGGCAGATAGATAAACACGTTGGCGATATAAAATATAATGGCGAGGCATAAACCTCTCCCAGCCCTCTCCAAAGGAAAGCGCTAAATAAAAATGTCCTTCTGCAAACTTGCAAAAGGACATTTTTATTTATGGTTTTTTTAGAAGTCTCCCTTCTGGGGAGAATTAGAGGGGTGTTATATCAGGTCCAGCAGTTTCAACACATCCTTAGCATGATACTCTTTTAGCCAGGTATTGCCAGGTTGTATACTGCATATAGGAGCAAACTTGCACCGGTCCGTACATTCTGTCTCTATAATTTCAATTTCCTCTGGTCCGTGATGATGTTTGGCATATGATTTAGCAAGCTTGTACATATCCTTACCCCCTCTTTTTCCGCATTTGCTGCCGGTGCATACATACAGTACTTTATCCGGTATAGTAAATTTACTCATGAGGATATTGATTTATTGTTAATGTTAGCTTAACAAAGTTAAAGCAATAAAACCTCATTTGTACAATCTACAAGTCATTCAAAACTTTTCAAGTATTTTTCCAAGGGTTCCATACCCATTTGTTTACGCAGTTTGTTCACCTCCTTTGGATATTTTAATGGAAAAGGTGCTGCCTTATGCGTTTTAGGGTCAGTACGAACCTGCGTACCGTAAATTTGTTTTTGGTTTTTGCCCACGAGTACCCGGTCGGTAAGTAAAGCATAATTTTCCTTGCTGGCATTGTTCTTATCCACTTCATTTTTTAGTAAAACCAGCACATGTTCCTGAAAAGGTACATCATCGTCACAATGTTGTACGATGGCCCAAAAATCATTACTAGACTCGCCTACCAGATTATAACCGGGGTAGCCATATTTTTTGATGATCGCCTTAGCCTTGAGTTCATTTATGCTATCAGTTTCCGTACACTTACTTTGAATAGTTTCGTCACTATAAGCAGATTTCTCTTTTCGCTGTACTTTAATAAATTCCTTGCGCCAAAACTGGTCGTCCTTAAACATCGAATCGATCTGTTTAATTAAGGCGGCATTTTGTTTAACAACCTGTGCCGGTGAATTTGTAGTAAAGTATACAAAAATGATTGTGGTTATAAAAAATATTCTCATAATTCCATAAAACTAAGTATTTAGTTTTATGGAATATACGCTTGCAAAACAAATTTAATCCTAATCAATCGCTTATTTTACTCAGCTTTTGTTTTATAAAACCTGC
>Ga0193717_1001550_pt1 | contig 14036 bp, 17 predicted proteins | sample U2c2metaG_FD_145900 | JGI IMG/M metagenome (GOLD analysis project Ga0193717, IMG submission 145900) | Soil microbial communities from a riparian zone of the East river system, Colorado, United States - U2c2 | ecosystem: Environmental > Terrestrial > Soil > Riparian zone | place: USA: East River... | reverse complement strand
CCACGTCAAGCGCGGCCAGGTGATCGGCCGCCTGGGCCAGTCCGGCAATTCCGCGGCCCCGCACCTGCATTTCCAGCTTGCCAACCGCCCCACCTTCGAAGGCTCCGAAGGCATGCCGTTCGTGTTCGACACGTTTCGCTACGAAGGCACGGAAACCGAGGGCCAGATGTTCGGCCAGGGCGATCCGTGGAAGGCGACAGATGGATCCGTGCGCCACGACCAGATGCCGCTGAGCGACACCGTTATCAATTTCTCACCCTAGGGCCAGAAGCCAGCATCGGTAACGAGCCACGGCGCGGATGAATTGAAATTGTCCCGAAGATGCCACGATAACGGCCCTGGTCGTTCCGGGAATCGTCATTTCTTGCAAGCATCCTCGCCGGGATCGAAATATTGTTCCGTTCCCGTTGACTGCCCTACATGGAGTTCCACCGCATGCCTTTTCGTCCCAAGCTGCTCGCCGTTGCCATCGCTGCGCTCGTTGTTGGCGCAACCAGCCTTCCGCCCCAGGCCATCGCAGCGCCGGCGGTATCCAGTCCGGCGCATGTCGACCTGCAGCAGGCACTTGATGGATTGGCCACGAAGGCCCGGCCGGGCCTGATCGGCATCGCCGTCGTCGATGTCGGCAGCGGCAAGCGCTGGAGCGTGCATGGCAGCGAGCCGTTCCCCATGATGAGTACGTTCAAGGCACCTGTGGCCGCGACGGTGCTCGACCTCGTCGACCAGGGCAAGTTGACGCTGGACCAGGAAGTCACACTGGCCACCAGCGATGTACAGGATGGATCGGCCGTGCCCTCGGTCGGCGCGGCCGTGAAGGGTGGCCGAACCCGCTTCACCGTGCTTGACCTCCTGGTGGGCTCGGTCACCCAGAGCGACAACACCGCGGTGAATGCCTTGATCAAGCTCGTCGGCGGTCCGGCCGTCGTTACCGCGAAACTGAAATCGGCCGGCATCGAAGGCATGCGCGTGGATATGGATGAGGTCGGCATCGAAGAAATCTTCGAACAGCTGCCCAAAGGGACGGCACCGCCCAAAGGTGAAACCGACGCCCAGGAAAATGCACGCCTGGCCAGGGGCTACGCTGCATTCCTGGCCGATCCGCGCAACTGCACCACGCCCCAAGCCGCGGTCGATTTCCTCGGCAAGCTTGCCAGCGGCAAGTTGCTGACACCCTCCTCCACCACCCTTCTGATGAAGCTGATGCGCGACGTGGTGATCCCCCGTCGCCTGCGTGCAGGCCTGCCCAACGGTACCGACTTTGCCAGCAAGACAGGCACCTCCGGATCCTTCAACGGTCACAGGGGTGCCTACAACGACATCGGCATCATCACCTTTCCCGACGGGCGCCGCGTGCTGATAAGCGCACTTCTGCGCGACTCGCCAGCGACCGATGCACAGCGCGATGCCTTGTTCGCGAACATCGGTAAAACCGTTTACCAGGCCTTGCAGGCAGCGCCCTGACCACGGGCGGCGAAAATTTTACGATATTTGTACTCGCCAGCCGGTTCGTTGAGTGAGAGCGTATGCCCCGCCCCCCACGGGGCATCCTCTATCCATCGGAGTTGCTCGAAAGATGTTGCAGCAGGACTTGCCCCAGGACATCCTCGCCCATCCTTCCACCTGGTTGCTGCAAGACCCACCCGACACGGGCGAAGCACCGCGCAGCAGCGTCGATGAGGCCATCGCCCGTGCCGCCGGCCGCACGAAGTCGCTCTTCAGTGCTCACTGGGTGCACATCGAAACGCCGGTAAACCTGCCCCACGTGGCTGTTGAAGCATCACAACTGGACGACACGCTGGCCGCGATGCTCGAGCGTGCCTGCCAGCATGCGCTGGTAGGATCGCGCATCGACATCGAAGCGTGGTGCGATCCTTCGTGGGTATTCATTGCGGTGATGGCAGGTGCAGCGGGGGACTCAGCCGACCGCGACACCGATGGCCGCCCGTCGATTCGAGCGCCCCGGCGATGGCTGCGTCGACACGCAACTTGTGGACGGCACGCATCTGTCGCTTCGCGCATTCCCGGCCGCCACGCGCTAGTCAGCCGCCACCCCGCTGGAAGCGCTCGAAGGGAGCCATAGCCTCCTCGACGGTGGCCTTCAGGCCCGCTCGCCGCTTCACCAGCCAGGTCCACTTTTGCACCCGAAGCATGCCGGCCTTGCGATCCATTTTCAGATCGATCGCCGCCACCATTTCATCGCCCACCAGCACCGGCAGGGCGAAATAGCCGAACACCCGCTTCGGCGGCGGCACGTAGGCTTCAAAGCGATGGTCGTAGCCGAAGAACAGCGCAAGGCGCTTGCGCTGGATCACCAGCGGGTCGAACGGCGAGAGGATATGCACGCGTGACGGCTCGTGGGCCACGGGTGCCTCAAGCGTTGCCGGCTCCATCCAGTGCCGCGTCTTCAGGGCATCGCCCACGTGTACTTCCACCAGCTTCCCGCGCCCGGCCGCCTTCTCGATCAATTCCCCGACCAGGGATTTAAAGCCGAGGTTGCCATAACAGGTGGAATCAAGGCTCACCAGCCCTTGCGAACGCAGCGCGCGATCAAGCAGGTACTGGGCGAACTGGGTGGGTTTGGAGCCTGCCGGACGGCGCTGCCAGCCAAAATGGCGCCTGGCCAGTTCGTAGGTCTTGACGATGCCCTCGCGCCGGCTGATGGTGAGGTCGCCATTGTAAAAACCGAAGTTAAGCGCCCGCTTCGAAGGCTTGCGACTGCCCCAGGCATGGGTCTTGTCGGTCAACACATCATCGTCGATATCACGGATCGACAAGGGCCCGTCGCGGCGGATACGCCTTAGCAGCGCGCGATAGTCGTCGTCGTTCACCACGGCGAAGATCGACTCGGGGTTCTCGCGATAGGCATTCATCGCCGGGACAAAATGCCTGTAGTCACCGATGGGCAGGTAGGCCAGCGCGTGCGCCCAGAATTCGAACACCGATTTATCCACCGACTGGGCCTGGGCCAGGTCCGCCGCCCGGTAACCGGGAATCCTGCTATGGAGAATATGGTGGTGGCTTCGCTCGATCACGTTGATGGTGTCGATCTGCACGTAGCCCAGGTGGGTTACCGCAGCCTCAACCGCCGCGGCGCCTTCGCCGAAAGCGGGCGGCCCCAGCAGGCGCTGGGCGCGCATCCAGATGCCGCGCGCATGGGAAGGATCCAGCCGAACCGACGCCACCGCCATGCATCACTCTCCTTCGACGCGAATATCCGCGCAAAGATACAACGCAACGCCCGGCAAACAACGGGCGTATCCTTGCAGTGACTTGTCGCTATGGGCAACACCCATGTCCCGAAGCAAGCGCACTGCGTGGCCAGACCTGTCGTCACTGGACCTGGGCCCTACCCTGACCACACTTCACCTGTGGTCGCAGGTGGCCGGGAAGATCCGCCTGGCGCTAACTCCTTGGACCAACCAGAGTTGGCAAGTCACGCTTTATCTCTCCACGCGGGGCCTCACTACCGGGCTCATACCTTGGGGGGATCGCGCTTTCGAATTTGAGTTCGACCTGCTGGACGACCGTGCGGTGATCCGCGACACCGACGGCAACGCGGAAACCATCGAACTCATGCCGCGAAGCGTGGCCTCGTTCTACAAAGAAGTGCTGGCCGCGCTCAAACGCCTCGGCATCGAAGTGCACATCGACGCCATGCCGTGCGAAATCGAAGGCGCCGTGCCGTTCCACAAGGACAAGATGAAACGCGCCTACGATGGCGACGTGGCGCTTGCCTATTGGCGCGCCCTGCTGCAGGCGCAGCGCGTGATGTATGTGTTTCGCACGCGATTTAAGGGTAAATGCAGCCCCATCCACCTGTTCTGGGGTGCCTTCGACCTCGCAGTCACCCGCTTCTCGGGAAGGTCCGCGCCACCGCATCCGGGGGGCGCCATCAACATGCCCGACGAAGTGGCGCGCGAAGCGTACTGCGAAGAAGTCTCCAGCGCCGGCTTCTGGCCCGGTGGCGGCCCGGCACCGGGGCCGGCGTTCTACAGTTATGCCTATACATCGCCGGGAGGGTTCAGCCAGTACAAGGTGAGCCCCGAAGCTGCGTACTACGACACCACGCTCGGGGAATTCCTGCTGCCGTATAACGCGGTGCAGGCGGCCGACGACCCCGACGAAACGCTGCTGTCTTTCCTGCAAACCACCTACGAGGCTGCGGCAAACCCTGCCAAGTGGGATCGCGAACGCCTGGAAGGGCCCACGGGGCCGATCGGACATCCACCGTAAGGGTGCGAATTTAAGCAAACCCTTTAAGCAAACCCTAGGAGATGGCGGTTTATTCTTATCCCAAGGAACCGCAGGGACAGTGCTGTTGACGATCCAGCTAACGTGCAAGGCACGCCTATCGACGGCGGCGACCTTGCCACGAAGCCATGTCCGGTACCTGATCGCCGCCAGCTTACTAGCAGCGGCCACTCAGGCCTATGCCGGCCCGCCTTACACCACCGACGATCCCGAACCCACGGACCAGGGTCATTGGGAGAATTACCTGTTCGCCACGGGAACACACGCCAACCGCGAACGCAGCGGCGACGCAGGACTGGAGCTCAATTATGGCGCCGCGGAGAACTTGCAATTAAGCACCGACGTGCCTGTGCAATATGAGAACGGCAATGGGCACCAGGTGGGGCGCGGCGACCTCGAGTTCGGCGCCAAGTACCGTTTCGCGCACCAGTCCGAAGGCAGCCTGTCACCCGATGCCGCGTTCTTTCCGTCGATCACCCTGCCCACCGCCAGCCGAAAATTCGGCGCAAGGCATGTCGGATTGTTCTTGCCGGTGTGGATGGAATGGGACGCCGGGGATTGGTCGACCTTCGGCGGCGGTGGTTACCAGATCAATCCAGGCCAGGGCAATCGGAACTACCGGCTGGTCGGCTGGGCTGTCTCGCGCAAGATCGGCGAGAAGTTTTCCCTTGGCGCGGAAATCTACCACCAGACGGCGGACACCGTGGGCGGCTCGGCGTCCACCAACCTGGGACTGGGCGTGACTTACGCGATCACAGAACACCTGGCACTGATGGCATCGGGCGGCCCGGGCGTTCATCGTTCACGCGACGCCGACCGCTCGGCGTTCTACGCCAGTATCCAGTTCACCCGATGACACCCGGCAATCAGAATTCGGCAACCTGCAACTGCGACAGTGGCGCCTGGAACGTGGCCTTGAGGCCATCGGGCAGGTAATCCACCGTGGCGCCGCCGCCACCCATCATGCCCATCCTGATCAACGATGAGCCAAAGCTCCGGCGCGTGGGCGCTACGACCGGCGGGCCTCCCTGTTCGCGCCAGCGCATGGTCACCAATGCGTCGTTGGTACCTTCGTCCACGCTCCAGGCCATGTCGACGGACCCATCGGGCACGGATAGCGATCCATACTTCATGGCGTTGGTCGCAAGCTCATGCACCAGCATCGACAAGGTCAGCGCCGCCTTGGGCCCGAGGTCGACATCGGGCCCCGAAACGCGCACCCGTCCGTCCACGCCGAGCTTGCCAAGCGTGGTGGCGATGATGGTGAGCGCCTTGGCGGCCTTCCATTGCCGGTCCAGCAGATTGTCGTGCGCACCGCTGAGCGATTGCAGCCGCTGCTCGAACACGCTTACACGGACCGGATCCAGGCCGCGCAGGGTGCTGGTGGCGATAGCCTGCACCATGGCCATGGAATTCTTCAGGCGATGGCCGATCTCATGGTTCACCAGGTGCTGGTTGATCTCAGCGCGGCGCTTTTCGGTGACATCCTCGAAGAACCCGACGAACCGCGAACGACCGAGCTTACGCACGCGGATCAGGAACCAGCGACCGCCCAGCACCTCGGACTTGTGGTGTACCACTTCGTCCTGGCCAGTGAGCAACACGCGCTCGTACACCGGCAGCAAGGGTGCGAGCGACGTCGGCATCACCGTCGACCACGGACGCCCCAGCACCGTGGCGCTGGAAAGGCCGGTAAGGCGCGTAAACGCGGGATTTATTTCCTCGAAGAGGAAATCCACCAGATGACCGTCGCCGGACCAGATCGCCTCACCGACATAGAATCCCTCGTTCATGTCGTCGATCAGCGTGCGGTATTTAAGCTCCGACACGCCCAGGCCGATGGCCGTATCCACCACCCGCGCCAGTGAGGTAAGGAATCGAAGATCGTTGTCGGTCCACTCGCGCGGCCGGGTGTCGACGGCGGCCAGGGCACCGACCAGTTCCCCCGTAGGCAGGTGGATCGGCACGCCCAGGTAGGCGATCACGCCCAGGTCCACGATGGCAAGGTTCTCCCTTACCAGCCCGTGCAGGTTCGCATCCGATACCACCAGCGGCTCGGCCGCCTCCACCACGTGCCGGCAGAATGAATGCGTGATCGGCGTCTCGCCGATCGACGCCCAAGGTTCGGGCAAGCCGCTATGGCCGGCGAACACCTGCCGGTGCTCATCGACAATGGAGATGATGGCCACCGGCACGTTCATCGCCACCCGCACATGGTCGGTCAGTTGGCCAAACTGCTCCTCGCCGCGGCGATCCAGCAGGCCGCTGTTGCGAATCGCCTGAAGGCGAGACGCCGGGGACGGGCGCGGTGCTTGGGAATCGGACATGGATCGAAGGGCGATCGAAGGAAGTTGCCGCCTATATTACGGCCTGGCACTTTCTTCGTGCCCCGTGCGGTGGCAGGATCGTGACGGAGGGCCCGTTTCCACCATGCATTTCGCCGATCTCACGCCCTATAGCTACCAATGGACTCCGATACGTTCGGAGATCCTCAATATCGGCTGGCTTTCAAACGAGCACTATTTTTGCCATGGCCCGGTTGACGAAAGCCTGAAGGCAATCCTGGAAGAACTCATTGCCCACCCGGTCAACCTGTTCCGGGGGTATCACGTCTGTGAGTTTTGCCCACCGCCGGTGGTTCGATACGATGCGCACGGGCACCCCGTGACGAATTTCCTGCCGGGTACGCAGGGCAACGGCGAGATACGGGTCAAGGGTTTGCACGGCCTGACCTATGTCGCGCCGGTGATGGTGCACCACTACGTGACCGTCCACGGCTATTGCCCGCCGCAGGAATTCCTGGACGCCATCACCCGCGCCGCCACGGCGGCACCGCCCCCGGAAGCACCGGCGGCGATGCGTCCTTCGCTTACGGTGGTGTCGTCGCGGAAAATTCCCGGATAAAGCTGAGGTCAGAAGATTTTCCCATCTTCATGTCGGTGGTGACGGTGAGCCATTTCCGGTCCGACGTCACCGAATAGCGCTGCGTAACGTCCGGCTTGCCAGCGGTATGCAGCACCACGACGAAGGTGTCGCCGTCCCAGCCTGCCTGCGTGCCCACGGGGGAAGTGGACGAGGCAATATCCACCGACACGCTATGGGGTTGGCCATCGGGCGAGAGCAATACCAAGCCTGGCTTCTGCACGATATCCAGCTTGTCGGGAATAAGGCCGCGCCGCTGCAGCGATTCGACCAGGCCGCTGCCGGCACCCTGGCCGGTACTGGATGGCGACGTGGAAGCAGAGCTGCCCGCATTGCCGCCACCGCCGTGGCCACCATGACCACCGCCCATGCCACCCATGCCGCCGCCTCCACCGCCATGGCCACCGCCATGGCCGCCCATACCACCGCCGCCCTGTCCCTTACGCTCAGATGCCAGCAACGCGATCTTGGCGTCCGGGTCTTCGCTTCGGGAGGGGTCCACCACCCAGTGTCCGCCAAGGTCCTGGGGATGCTGCGGGCGGATGGCGAGTTTAGGCGTGCCTTGCGTGGCGCAGCCGGCAAGCGTGGCTACGCAGGCCAATGCCAGGCCAAGTGGCCTGGGGGAACGAAGTCTAAAAAACATGGATCCGGTCCCTTGGGGTGATGGCAGTGGGTACTGCAGCAAGAACGGGCAGCCAGCCATATGGTTTACCACCCACCGCAAGGAAATCCCGGTGCACTGTTCTAAACTCGCTATTCCCCCGGAGACGCCCATGGCCGACACCCGCCCCCCGCTCCCACCGTTTGACCGCGACAGTGCCATCGTGAAAGTGCGATCGGCCGAAGATGGATGGAACAGCCGTGATCCCGAGCGCGTCTCCAAGGCGTACACGGAAGGCAGCCATTGGCGAAATCGCTCCGAATTCATCACCGGCCGGGCCGAGATCGTTGCGTTCCTCACCCGCAAATGGCGCCGCGAACTCGAATACCGGTTGATCAAGGAACTATGGGCCTGGCAGGACAACCGCATCGCCGTGCGATTCAGCTACGAGTACCACGACGATTCGGGCAACTGGTTCCGTGCCTACGGCAATGAGAACTGGGAATTTGATCCGTCGGGCCTGATGCGGGTGCGCCACGCGTCGATCAACGACCTTCCCATCGGCGTCGCCGATCGCAAGTTCTTCTGGGATTTATCCGGGCCCCGGCCGGCTGACCATCCGGGCCTGAGCGACATCGGCCTATAGCCACCTATCGCGCGACCTTCTTCGGCAGGCGCCTGTTGAGGTAACGCAGCAGCACGAGGGCGTGGTTGATCTCTGGATCCTTCGCCGCATAGAGCAGCGTGGTATGCCGCCCATTCACGTCGGCAAGAAAAGCATCGACGGCCGGATTGGCCCGGAGCTCATCGAGGTAGTGCGCGGAAAATTCCTTGAAACGCGCCGGATCATGGTCGAACCATTGCCGAAGCTCGACCGACGGGGCGAGGTCTTTTTTCCAGTCGTCCAGGGCCGCGCGGACCTTTGATACGCCACGTGGCCAAAGCCTGTCGACCAGCACGCGATGCCCGTCGGACGGCTCCGGCGTTTCATGGATTCGCTTGGTGGCAAACACCGGCATGCACCGATGATACCGCGACCCGGATGCGGCAGCGCCTATCGATAGAAGGTGAGCGCAAGAAGCGCGGCGCCAGCCAGTATCCCCACCGTCGAGCCGACGATGGCAATCCATCCATCCGGGTTACCCCGGCGAACGAGCATCCTGATCTGCTGGCTTGCGGATATATCAAGGCCAAATACTTTTTGATACTTGAAGTAGACACGCCAATTGACGATGCCGCAGACGCCAAGGACCAGCAATAGCGCAAGATGAAATTCTCGAAAGTGCAATGGCGTCATCCGCTCTCCCCCGGGCGGAACCTGGTGATCCGCCAACCGACGCCGATTAACGACTAACCTGCCTTTCGTCGGGCTTTCCCGAATAGGTAATCGTGGAATCCGCATTTACAGACGACGTCAAGCGCAGCCCGCTGCCCTGGCAAACGTCGACGTTGGAGAGGGTGGCACGGCGACCACCCTGGAAATCAACAAGAACATCCCTCATGCAGGGGCCGGCCGAGATACGAATGGCGGTCGAATTCAATCCGCCTTGCAGCGGCCCGCCCAGAGCGACGTCGGTAAATTCTCCACTACTTGCCGGTGCCAGGGCCACGGAGAGCATGCTGTCCGAGGTGGCATTGACCAGTGTGAAAATCCGGGCCCGTGATAGAGCCTGTGACGGCTCCGATGCGTGGGCGGACATGTCGCCAAAGAACACCATGGCAGCAACGACAGCGGAAGCGACGGTGGCGAAGCGGTGGGCATACATGGCGATACTCCAGACGGGTGGGGTCGTGGGTATCAGGCCGGAACGGCGGCACCTGCCGCCACACATTCGGGACGAATCGTCGTAGCAAAGGGGCCAATCGTAGGATTGCCACCCTATTTTGGATGCCGCAATAACTGCGTCTAAGATGGCCTCATCGCCCCTTGAGCACCCATCCATGAAAGTTCGCCTGGGATCGATCGAAGTCGGGCTGGCGCGGTACCTTGCAATCTGGACTGCCATCGTCCTGCTGTTTGCGGTACAGAAATACTTCCAGGATCAGCTGGACGGCCACAGCTGGTCCGCCATCACCTACCTGCGGTGGTCGATGATCCAGTGGTACACCTGGGCCGCCCTGGCGCCGCTGGTGTTTGATCTTGCCGCAAGGTTTCCCCTGGAAGTTCCAGTGGACTTCCGGAAACTCGGCATACAGCTGGTGGCGAGCTTCGCCGTTACCGCGCTGGCGCTGGTGATCGGCGCCCTGGTCTCCACGCCCTTTGAACCGAGCTCGTTTGGCGAACAGGTCAACCAGTTCAGCCGGCACATCCTGCGCGACCTACTGACGTACTGGGCCCTCTTTGCCATTCAACAAGCCGCCCAACTTCATGCCGAGAAGACGCGGCGCCAGGTCGAAGCAAGCCGCCTGGTGGCCCAGCTTGCACAGTCACGCCTGCAGGCGTTGAGGTCCCAACTGCAACCTCATTTCCTGTTCAATACGCTGCACGCCATCGCCACCCTGCTTAAAGAGGACGCGCTCACCGCCGAAGACATGTTGCTCCGCCTGAGCGACCTCTTGCGCGCCTTCCTTGACGACCAGGCAGGCCAGGAGATCAGCCTCCGGCGTGAACTGGTGCTGCTTGATCTGTACATGGGCATCCAGCAGATGCGCTTCAAAGATCGCCTGTCCACACGCGTCTATGTCCAGCCCGATACCCTTGACTGCGCCGTGCCCAGCCTGATCCTCCAACCCATCGTCGAGAATGCCATCCGCCATGGGATCAGCCAGCGGGTGGGACCTGATTGCGTGGAGATTGAAGCCAGGCGTGAGGGAGGCACGCTACGCATCGAGGTACGTAACCGGAACAGCACGCTTGAGCCTGGACAAGCTTCCATCGATGCAGCACCCGGCCATGGCATCGGCCTGAAGAACACTGAACTCCGGCTGCGGGAACTGTATGGCGATGCCGCCACAGTTCGATTGGACATGATCTGGCCCGAAGGTGTGGCCTGCCGCATCGACCTTCCCTATCGCGAGCTGGAGGACCTTGACGAGCCGGAAGTGGCGTCGGCATGACCATCAACGCACTGGTCGTGGACGACGAGCCGGTGGCGCGCCGCGCCATCGTCCGGCTGCTTCGCGAGGATCCTGATATGGCCGTGCTCGGCGAATGCGGTGACGGCGCGTCGGCCGTTCGGGCCATTCGAGAGCAATCGCCGGACCTTGTCTTCCTGGATATCCAGATGCCCGCTATGAACGGCATTGACGTGGTGGCGACCATCGGCGCAACACGCATGCCGACCACCGTCTTCGTTACCGCCTTCGAGCAATATGCCGTGCGTGCCTTCGAGGCCAACGCGGTGGACTATCTGGTCAAGCCTTTCAGCCGCGAACGCTTTTCCGAGGCACTACGGCGGGTCAAGGCCCGCGTTGCCACACGCGGCGACAATTCCGGCATCCAGCAAGTGCTTGACGCACTAAAACGACGTACCGATTACCTCGAGCGCGTGCCGGTGCGAACCGACGACCACATTATCTTCGTCGACGTGGCGGACATCGTCTGGATCAAGGCCACCCGCAATACGGTACAGGTGCATCTGGTTGATCGTGCCTACGACATGCGCGAAACCCTGACAGGCCTCGCGGAGCGGCTGGACCCGCGCCAATTTGCCCGCATCCATCGCTCGGCCATTATCAACATCCGCCGTGTACAGACCATCCAGCCATGGTTCAACGGCCACCACGTGGTCACCATGGATACCGGCCAGAAGCTCCGCATGAGCCGATACCAGCACGAAGCGTTTCTTCGGCTGGTATCGGCCCGCGGCGAGCGTTGAGTCGTTTCCTTATGCCGTGTAACGCGAAGCCGGCGTGGTACGCGACAGGTTCGGGAACAGGTTACGCCGCGCATCCTCAAGGCGGCTGACATCCGCTGCATCGGGTACGGCTGGTATGGTCAACAGTTCGCCGAGTTCCAGGCCGCGCAGCGACGCATCCACCATGTCTTCGGCCGACATGACAATCTCGCTGGGAAGGTGCGCGATCGGCACGCCGGCGGTATCCCAGAACGGCGTCGCCGTCGCGCCGGGCAAGACAGCCTGGAACCGCAGGCCCGACCCGCCCAATTCATGCTGGAGCGACTGCGTCAACGCAACCACATATGCCTTCGTGCCGGCGTAGACGCCGTTGAGAACCTCCGGCGATATGGCAGCGATCGAACTGATATTGATGACGGTTCCCGCACCACGCTTGACCATCGCCGGCACCGCCGCATAGGTCAGGCGGGTGAGTGCAACGACGTTGATGGAAATCAACTTCTCCATATCACCGATGTCCGATTGAAGAAGCTTCGACGCTGCGCCAAGGCCCGCGTTGTTGACCAGCATGGTGATGGATGAATCGTCACGCAGGCGTGCCTCCACTACCTTGCTCGACGTTGCGTCAGCCAGATCCGCGGTGATGGTTTCAACCTTGCGGCCGGTTTCGGCCGAGATGCGCGAAGCCACCTGCGCCAGCTTGTCGGCGCTGCGGGCAACCAGGACAAGGTCATAACCCTGCCGGGCGAGGCGATCTGCATACACCGCACCAATGCCGGTGGATGCGCCCGTGACAAGGGCCTTGCCTTTGGTGGAAGACGTAGAAGTATTCATAAGACAACCTTGCCAGCGTTACTGGCCGATGGGAGGAAAGGGGGAAAATGAAGAACTAGCTTCCGGCGAGAATCTGCTCGCGCGTTGCCGACAGGATGTCTTTGGCGACGGCTGGGTCTTCCATGGCCCGCGCAAGATTCACCGCGCCCACGACCGACGCCAGCGCCGCCCTCGCCCGGCGCCTTGCAGGCGCGCCGGTGCCGATGAAAGGCATGAGCTGCTCCACGCTGCGTTCGAATTGGTCCGAGATGGCTTTGCGCACTGAAGGACCGCCGAAGCGCGCTTCGCCGACAAGAAAACAAATGCCGCAACCTATCTCCGTGCTGCGGATATGTTCTTCATTGAAATAGATATCGACGATGGCCTTCAGTGAAGGTTTCTTCACTTCTTCAAGCAATGCTTCGACTAGCGCATGGCCCGCCTGCATCATCCGGGTGGCGCCAGCGGCGACGAGGTCGTCGCGCGATGAAAAATGGCTGTAGAAGGTGCCGGCAGTGAGGCCTGCATCTTTCATCACCTCGGCCACGCCGAGGCTGTCCATGCCTTCCCGGGCAATCTGGGCGCAAGCCGCCGAGAGAATGCGTTCCCTGCTCTGTGCCTTTTCTGCCTGTGAGTAGCCCATGATTCTGCCGTATGTTCGTACTATTGATGGTCTATAGTACGCTCATACGGCACATTGTCAACAGGTCGAGTTGGCCCTGCCCCTAGCGACCCTGATCCCCACCAAGTGACTGCGTATCCGGCGCCTCGTTCGCCCCGCCGTCATTGGCATCGCGGTCGCGCGCCTCATGTGAACGTTTTGCCTTGGCAATGAAGCATTGGCGAATCCGGTCGATCTCCTTTTGGTCGAGTTCTTCCAGGTCAAGCAGGGCATCATTGGCCTCCTTGACTACACAAATAAGCTCGTCGAGCTTGATCTGCATCGACTCGGTATCCCGGTTCTGGCTGTTTTGAATCAGGAAAACCATCAGGAACGTGATGATCGTGGTGCCGGTGTTGATCACCAGCTGCCAGGTATCGCCGAACTTGAAGACCGGTCCTGAAGCCGCCCAGATCACCACGATGGCAACCGCGGCGATGAAAGTGGCCGGGTGACCTGCCGCTGACGACACCGACTTGGCAACCCTGGTGAATAAGCCAGTGTTCTTGCCGATGTGGGACATGACGGTCTCCAGTGGGGATGGACACGTCAAGTTAGGCTGGCAGGGCGTGAACGCGCTGCAAAAGTCCGGTAACGGGGCCGGAGGGTCCGTGCCCCGTTATACGATGTCCACCGCCGAGGTGACGACCCTCTTGCGGGTTAGGCGCGTAGGGTCTCGAACAAAAACCACGCGCGCTTCTCGGACTGATCGATCCAGTTCTCAAGCATGCTCGTGGTGGCCACATCGTTCTCTTCTGCGCACACTTCATGCGTGGCGCGCATTTCGGCAATCAGCTGGACATTGTCCTGGCGCAACTCCGCAAGCATGCCCTCCGGCGTGACGAAGTCCGCATCGTTGTCCTTGATGCGCTGCAGGCGGGAAACCTGGCCGATCGAGCGCACGGTGGTGCCCCCTATCTTGCGCACCCGTTCGGCAATGTCGTCGGTGATGGCCAGCAGCTCACCTGAATGGCCATCGAGCAGTGCGTGC